>WNFD01008527.1_pt1 | contig 11332 bp, 10 predicted proteins | sample 5400491 | NCBI WGS metagenome assembly WNFD01 (sample SAMN13153343, study PRJNA577476) | soil metagenome | isolation source: 120 cm saprolite under Douglas fir tree site 2 hole 2 replicate 2 | place: USA:California | collected 2015-04-18 | reverse complement strand
GAAACCGGGTTTATCCGGCTTCAGCTCGAACTCTTCCGTGCAGACGGTGCAGATTTTGATGGGGAAAGCCATTTACGCTCCATGATAAGACGATCATAATGCTCTAAGGAAGCCATAGCGCTCAGAACCGAGCTACTTGTGCTATGGCGATTTTTGCGCCAATCATTCCTGACGACCATAGGTTTCTCGTCCATCGATCGTGCCGTAATATAGCGGCAGAATCCCAATATCGAGAGCCTGCCGCATCAGTTGAGGAGACGGTCCCACGCAGAACCCGGTACGCTCCGGCTTGCAAATCAAGACCAATCCCAGAATGAACGTGTCTACGCCTGGAAACTGTGCTAATGCTCTCAGCTCAGCCTCGTGCGTCTTAAGGTACGCGATCGCAATATCCTCCTGGTCTACAAGTCTGATTGCCCGTCCGTCCCCTAAAATCCCCGCATAGGGACCCTCTGCACCCACCCGAATGGCGTCCATGTCCATTTGTAACACCCAGACCTTGCCTAACCCAATGAATCGCAACCGGTTATAGGATAGAGCGTGGCTCGGCCGAGCGGTCCGAAATTGACCATCTAGGGAAGACTCCCGCACCCCCTCCACGCCCCGCAGAAGAGTTAGCCGCTTTATGTTTAACGAGATACAGCGCCAGGACCCCAGCTCCGCAAACTCGGGTTGGCCAATCATCGTTTGCGGGCAAAGACCCGGGTGGGCGCCCCGGCGTATGGCTCAAACAGACGGTCTTTAAGACCCCATTTTTGGGGCACCTTTTGATTTCAGTGCTGCCCTAAATTGGAGGCTTGACCGCCTTCTGGAGAATCACGCCCTCTAAGCTACCCATTGATAGCAAACGACTTGAACGCGGTGACCGGTATCAGTTTGCGGTATCACTCATCCATTGTTTACCACGTAGATATGTACCGGCGGCGTGCCCAATGGGCCCGGCGTTTCGGGCGTACTCAGATCTGCGATCGTTGCCTCTAGTCTCTTGAGACCTTCTCTTAAATAAGTTGACGGTTAGCCTCTTTGTTTCAGAACGCGATGGAGGCTCTAGGCCTGGCCAACGGGCGTCAAAGCGAAGTGCTGCCACTGGTACGCTGTACCGTTCTGACTCTAGGGCTTCTGATCCTTCGGATGGTACAAGGTACCGGGGAAACGAACGGACATTGAAGCGGAGATGACTCTGGTTCTCTATGCGTAGGTCCCGGGGGCGACTACCCGTGCGGTTACGCATCCGAGATCGACGATCACCCTACGCTTGGCCCCAGAGTGAGAGCGACCTTTTGACTTCCTGGGCTTAGGGCCCTAACATGCGTCAATCTGCGTCAGCGATGATCGGCCAAACCATCTCGCACTACCGCATCATCGAGAAGCTCGGTGGTGGCGGGATGGGTGTGGTCTACAAAGCCGAAGACACTCGTCTTAATCGCTTCGTGGCCCTAAAATTCCTGCCGGAAAAGGTGGCCAAAGATCCCCAGGCCTTGGGCCGCTTTCAGCGTGAGGCCCAAGCGTCCTCCGCCCTCAATCATCCCAACATCTGCACCATCCATGAGATTGATGAGCAAGGGGGACAGGCTTTCATCGTCATGGAGTTTCTAGATGGCGAGACGTTGAAGCACCACATTGGAGAACGTCCGCTGGACACGGAGAAGCTGCTCGCGCTGGGTGTAGAGATTGCGGACGCGCTTGACGCAGCGCATGCCGCGGGCATCATTCATCGCGACATCAAGCCGGCGAATATTTTTGTTACCCAGCGCGGGCACGCCAAGATCCTTGATTTCGGACTGGCCAAGGTGGCGATTTCGGGCATTATGGCAGCCCATGATGTGACCCAGTCAGGAGGGGAGGAACAGCACTTCACAAATCCGGGGACCACTGTGGGCACGGTGGCATACATGTCGCCCGAGCAGGCGCGGGGCAAGGGACTCGACGCCCGCACGGACCTGTTTTCATTTGGTACGGTGCTTTACGAGATGGCTACCGGGAAGCTTCCCTTCCGCGGAGATACGACGGCAAATCTCTTCGACTCGATTCTGCACAAGTCTCCAGTCGCACCCCTAAGGCTAAATTCCGATCTGCCTCCGAAGCTGGAGGACATCATTAATAAAGCGCTGGAGAAGAACAGGGAACTGCGCTATCAGCACGCATCGGATATCCGTACAGACCTGAAGCGGTTGCAGCGGGAGCTGGAGCCGGCAGCGGCATCCTCGTCAAGTGCAACTGAAGAGGACGACCAGGCAAGGGTTGCGGCGCCGCCGACTCGATCCTCGAGTGGCAAGCAGAAGGCGGCAACGTCATCGGAGCACACGATGAAGGCGGAGCAGACCTCAAGACCATGGTGGAAGATCCTGGTTCCGGCGGGGATCTTCGTCGCTGCTCTAATTGGCGTCAGCCTATATTATTTCCGCTCTCGCCCGGCCGCAACCTTGACGGAGAAAGACACCATTGTGCTGGCGGACTTTGTCAACGCCACCGGCGACCAGGTCTTCGATAGTGCTCTGAAACAGGCGCTAGCGGTGGATCTCGGGCAGTCACCGTTCCTCAACGTTCTATCGGACCGCAAGATGAGCGAGACGTTGCGCTTGATGGGTCGCGCGTCGGGCGAGCGCGTGACCAGGGAGCTGGCACAGGAAATCTGCTTGCGGACCGGCAGCAAGGCGCTGCTGTCGGGTTCGATTTCGAGCCTGGGCAGTCAGTACATGGTCGGTCTGGAAGCCGTGAACTGCGGTAGCGGCGACACGCTGGCCAAGGAGCAAGCCGAGGCATCAAAGAAGGAAGACGTAGTAAAGGCCCTGGGCATCGTGACTTTAACCCTGCGCACCAAGTTGGGCGAGTCACTGGCCTCCGTGCAGAAGTTCGACGTTCCCATTGAGGCAACGACTCCATCGCTCGAGGCGTTGAAGACCTTCAGCATGGGCGTAACGACCCAGGGTGAAAAGGGGGACGCCGAGGCGATCCCTTTTTTCAAGCGCGCCATCGAGATAGATCCCAATTTTGCCATGGCCTACGCCCGGGTCGGAATTTCCTACGCCAATCTCGGACAGCCCAGCCTGGCCCTGCAGAATCTGGAGAGGGCGTATAGCCTGCGAGATCGAGTAAGCGCGCGGGAAAAACTTCACATCACCGCCGACTACGCGTATGCAACCGGTGAACTGGAGAAAGAAGCCCAAACCTACCTGTTGTGGATCCAGAGCTATCCCCGAGATGCGATTCCGCACATCAATCTCGGTGCCAATGCCACTGCCCTGGGACAATATGAAAAAGCCGTCGTGGAAAACCAGGAAGGGATTCGCCTAGACGCGAACAACGTTGCCGCTGTAGGCAATCTGGGCCAGGACTACATTGCTCTCAGCCGTCTGGACGATGCAAAGGCTACGTTCGATCAGGGGCAGACGCGCAAACTAGACGGCGGAGGCTTGCGCCAATGGATGTACTACCTCGCTTTTCTACGGGGTGATTTGGTGCAGATGCAGCAGCAGATCGCCTGGGGTGCCGGAAAACCCGGAGCGGAAGACCCGCTGTTCTCGGCGCAATCCGACACTGAAGCGTATTACGGCCGGTTAACCAAGGCACGGGCGTTCTCGCGACGAGCCGTGGATTCGGCGGTCCGCGCCGATTCCAGGGAGACAGCCGCGCTATGGCAGGCAAATGCAGCTTTGCGCGAAGCTGAGTTCGGCAACCCGGCGGAATCGAAACAGGGCATTGCGGCGGCGCTGGCGCTGGCACGGGGGCGGGATGTGAAGATCCTGGCCGCGTTGACACTGGCGCGGCTCGGCGAGACGGCCCGAGCGAAAACGATGCTCGACGAGCTGGAGAAGAGCGATGCCTCAAACACGGTGTTGAAACTTTATTGGGTCCCGACCCTCAGGGCGGCTATTGCCTTGAATACCGGCAATTCCGCCCAGTCTCTTGTAATTCTGGAAGCCGCTGCTCCCTACGAACTGGGAGAGCCACCGCCTACAGCGCCAGGAACGTTGTATCCCGCCTATCTTCGCGGACAGGCTCACCTGATGGCCCACAATGGAGCGGGGGCAGCATCTGAATTCCAAAAACTGGTCGACCATCGTGGAATCGTGTTGAACTTCCCGTTGGGGGCGTTGGCCCGCCTAGGCCTGGCGCGCGCTTACGCGATTTCCGGCGATGGCGCAAGGAGTCGCGCCGCTTACCAGGACTTCTTCGCCCTGTGGAAAGACGCAGACCCCGACATCCCCATCCTGAAGGAAGCCAAAGCGGAGTACGCGAACCTGCAGTGAGTTGAGCAGCCACGGACGGGCACCATGGCAGGGCCAAAGCGCGAGCTTCTGATTGACTTGCCCGCGGCTGCCGACTAACATCCGCTCCCAACAGGCACGGGAGCTACGCTGTGATCGGACAAACCATCTCGCACTACCGCATCGTCGAGAAACTGGGCGGCGGAGGGATGGGTGTTGTCTACAAGGCTGAGGACATCAAGCTTCACCGTTTCGTCGCCTTGAAGTTCCTGCCTGACGAAGTGGCTAAGAACCCGCAAGCGTCGAGTCGCTTCCAGCGGGAGGCGCAGGCCGCATCCGCCCTGAACCACCCGAATATCTGCACCATCTACGAGATTGACGAGCAGAACGGACAAGCTTTCATCGCCATGGAGTATCTGGAGGGGGCGACGTTGAAGCATTTGATTTCTGGCCGCCCGATGGAGCTGGAGACATTGCTCGCCATGGGTATCGAGATCGCGGATGCCCTGGATGCGGCGCACGCGGAAGGCATCGTGCACCGCGACATCAAGCCGGCCAACATTTTCGTGACCCGGCGGAATCACGCCAAGATTCTGGACTTCGGCCTGGCGAAGGTGTCAGGGCAGCCAGGACGGGGTGAGAACGAGGCGGGGTCGTCGCTGCCGACGATGGACGAGCAACATCTGACCAGCCCGGGAACGGCGCTGGGCACGGTGGCTTACATGTCGCCGGAGCAGGCCAAGGCGAAGGAACTCGATCCGCGCAGCGATCTCTTCTCGTTTGGAGCAATGCTGTACGAAATGGCGACCGGGACGTTGCCCTTCCGAGGAGACACTTCAGCGGTCATTTTTCACGCCATCCTGGAGCGGGTGCCGACATCGCCGATTCGATTGAACCCGGATGTTCCGCCGGAGCTGGAACGGATTATCACCCGGGCGCTGGAGAAGGACCGAGATCTGCGCTACCAGCATGCCTCGGAGATGCGCGCGGAGCTGCAGCGTCTGAAACGTGACACCGATTCGGGGCGCACCGCCGCATTCACTTCGGGCGCTGCTCCCGTTGTCGTTCCCGAAGTCGGGACGCCGGTTGGGGGCGTGACGGCCGCGGGCGGCGCAAGCAGGTCGGTCACGGAAGCCGTGACCCCCGCGACCAGTACTGCCCCCACTGTCTCATCGCCGCCAACACGCCAGACGCGCAAATGGATTCTCCCGGCCGCCGCTGCCGTGGTCATGCTACTGACGGTGGTCGGTTGGTGGTTCTTCCGCAGCCGCGCAGGTCGTCCCGGCGCCACCTCCCAAAAGTCCGTCGCCGTGCTCTACTTCACCAACCTCTCGCAGGATAAATCCCTCGACTGGCTCGACCGCGGCCTGAGCGAGATGCTCACCACCAACCTGGCGCAGGTACAGGGCCTCGATGTGCTCTCTACCGAGCGCATCCAGGGCTCGCTGCAACGCCTGGGCAAAAAGGACAGCGCTACGATGGACCCGAGTCTGGCGCAGGCGGTGGCGCGCGATGCCGGCGCCGACGCCTTTATCACCGGCGCGCTTCTGAAGATCGGCCCGACGCAGTTGCGCCTCGACGTGCGGGTGCAGGACACACAGAGCGGCCAGATCCTTGAATCCGAGAAGCTCGAAGGCGAGAGCGTGCAGAACATTTTTGGCATGGTGGATTCGCTCACCGCCCGCATCGCCGGACAATTCCTTCCGGGAGGCGCTCCTACCAAGGCGCCGGCCATCGAGCAGGCCGCCACCTCCAACCTCGAGGCTTATCGGCACTATCAGTTAGGGATGGACGATGAGAGCCGCTACCTGACTGCCGGAGCCATCCGGGAATTCGATGAAGCCGTGCGCCTGGATCCGCAATTCGCCTCCGCTTATCTCCACCTGTCATTCAATTACGGGTTCCAGGGAGATCTGCGCAAAGCCGACGAAGTGAACCGCGAAATCGAGCGGCTCCAATCCCGCCTGCCGCGCCACGAGCAACTCTTGTTTCAGTTGAATCAGGGCCGTCGGGGGCGTGACACGGAAGGGATGATCCGCGCTCTCGAATCTATCGTCGCCGAGTTCCCCCGAGACAGCGGATCTCGCGCCACTCTCGGGGTCGTGCTTCAGGGCGTAAGCCAGCCTGACCGGTCCATCGACATCCTGCGTCAAGGCCTGGCCACAGATCCCAAAGATGAATCCCTGCTGAACATCCTGGGGTACGCCTACGCCAGCAAGGGAGACCAGGCAGCCGCGCTCCAGGCCAATGATCAGTACTTGGCAGTCCGGCCAGGGGACCCGAATCCGTGGGACACGCGCGGCGACATTCTTTACGAGTTCGGCCGCGACGACGAAGCCATCGCTGCCTATCGGAAGGTGCTGGAGTTGAATGCCGATTTCCAGGACCACACCGAGTATCTTAAGCTGGCCTTGGTCTACGCCGACCAAGCGAAGTACGCGCTGGCCGAGGCGGCCCTGCAAGAGTTCGCGCAACGCACGACCCCGCTCTCCGGCCTGTACTTGCCCGTTTGGCAGGCGCAGATCCAGCAGGCGCGCGGCGACCTGGAAGGCGCCCTGGAAAGCTATCGCAAAGCGGTTTTGCAACTCGGCCGCGCCGGCCAGGACTCCGCCGCCGGCGACAGCCTACAATCATTGGCTCTGCTGGCCAGTTTGAGCGGCGACACCTCTCCTGCGCTGTCCTTCGCCCGCCAGCAAAGACTCCATGGCGAGGAACTGCCGGCAGTGGCTCTGCTCGAAAAAGTGCGGGGGGATTCGGGCGCCTCCGAGCGCACTCTACAGCAATACGCAGGTACTAGAGGAACTTCGCCACGCTACATCGAGGTCCAGCGGGCTTTGCACCAGATGATCGCCGCTGTGACCCGCAGCGATGGCAATAGCGCCCTGAGTGCACTGACTGGTCTGCCGGATTTCCAGAACGAGCCCATCCTGTTCAACAAGGGGCGCGCCCACCTGCTGTTGAACAACTATGCCTCTTCGGAGCAGGACTTCCGGCGCACATTGCACGCGAGTCATAATACGGGCAACTTGCACTTTATGCTTGCCCACGTGCCGCTGTTTGCCGTTCTTTCCCACTTCTACCTGGGCCAACTCTACGAAGCCACCGGTAAGAGCCAGCAGGCCATTGACGAATACCAGTCCTTCCTTTCGCACTTCGAGGGCCCCCGCACCCGATTGCCGCAGGTCGCTGAAGCCCGTACCGCCCTTAAGAGGTTGATGGGGTAAGGTGGCGGACCTGCTCCAGTGTGCCGAGTGCCCTGGCACATCTCGCCCACCCTCGCGCCGACGCTTCTCCAAGGCGACTCCGCCAAGGGCTCGCGCCAGCTAACCAACCAAGCCCTCTTCGCCCTCTGGAAAGACGCCGACCCGGACATCCCCATCCTGAAGCCAAGGCGGAGTACGCAAAACTGCAATAGTCGAAGGGTCGAACACCTCGATCAGGAGATTCACAGCGGGCAGAACGAACTCTCAACCGAAATTCTCGCCCGCTTCCGCGAGGAATAGATCAAGGGAGGACTTCACTCATGTCTAGAAGCCGTGATGGCAGGTACTACGAAGATTCCGACGACATGGTCCAACGCATCCGGCGGGCCAGGGAAGCCTTTGAGAAAAGGACCAAGGCTTTCCAAGGACCGGACTGGCCCTATTACGAGAAACGCGTCATCGTCGGCCAAAAGAAGAAGGAAGACATGGATCTTGCTCAGGCACAGACGGCGTCCGCGGCTCCAGGGAACGCGGAAACAAATCCGGTACATGCAGAAACTGGCTCGTCCGCTGATTCAGAACCCGCGCAATCCGCCAGCCAGGATGTCCCAACAGGCGCCGCTGATACTTCCGCCTGGTGGGCGGCCCAGCGCGCCGCAAAGAAATCATCCAAGACTGCCCAAGACACTCCGCTCGCAGCGGATGAAAGCCAAGACTCGCAAGACGGAGATGCTTCGTGAGGCTCGAGATTCCATTCGAGGAGCCTCGATCCATCAGGCGGCGGGAATCCGAGGTTCCGCCTCCATCAGAGGTTGAACCGCCTCGTGTGCCAGAGTCCCCGATTACGCGCCGCCTGCAGAGACTTCAGGAACGCGCTCACGAGAACCATGCGCACTATGTTGCGCAGCCTCGGCCTGAGCGTTCGCGGGAACCAAACCATGAACCGGGCAGACCGCGCCAGAAGGAACACCGGCCGCGCCGCACGCGCGAGGGCATCGCGGTCAATATTCGTGGACTCCGGCTTCGCCTGGAAGAGCAAATCTTGCTCGCAGAAACCGGGCGCTTTCGGGTTCTCGCCGTGAAAGATATTGCGAGGACGATACGGTGGGGACAAGAGAGCACTGGAAACTGATCTCCGATATCTGGAAGAGCGCAATTTAGTCAGGGTCGATACCGTCCCGGCCCGTAATGACGGGCGCTGGCTTCGCCCCCAGCGCATCGAAGTCGTAACGCTCACCAAGTACGGTGAGCGGCTGGCTCACGAGACTGGAGAATTCCCGCTCGATCAGAAGCTTTACCACGGGCTGGTGAAGCCCCGCGAAGTCGAGCACGACACCCAGATTTACCGTGCCTACCTTAAAGAAGCCGGGCGGATCGAGCACGCTGGGGGCAAGAATCTTCGCGTCGAGCTTGATTTTGAACTGAAACACAAAGTCCAAAAAGCCCTCTACGCCGCCCGCAAAGCTGAGCCGGAACGGGACCTCCCCGAGATCAAACAGGAGGTCGCTGAACGATTCGAACTTCCACACAACCACAACAAGATTGAGATTCCTGACGCCCGCATCCATTACGAACTCGATCCGGGGTCACAGACGGCCTTCGCGGACATTGAAGTTGTGACGGCAGCTTATCGGCCAAAACATCTTCAATCCAAAGCTCAGGCCGGTTTCCGCATGTACGCCTCTTCCTCAGACAAGGCATCCCTATCCGCCAAGATCGAAGATGAACAACACACGCTCGACTGGGTGCTGGATCTATGAATACGCCACGTCCCCAACATGACGCCATCGACACCATCCAGCACCTCGGATATTCCGAGCGGGAGGCGGCGTTCCTATACACGGTTGCCGTCTATTCCGGGTATTTCCTACGTCGCCAATTCAATTTGTTCGTCCAGCGAGAACGCAGCGCCATCGCAACACAATTTCTGCGCAAGGCAAGACGGCGCGGCCACGTTCGGGAACTTCAGTGTGAACCGGGCCGGTCTCTCTATCAGCTTCATGCCAAGTCCCTCTACCGGATCGTCCGCCAGAAGGACTCGCAGAATCGTCGCGCCAAGGGCACACGAGAAATCCGCCGTCGGCTCATCATGCTCGACTTTGTCCTCGCGCATCTGGGAAAGGAAGAATGTTTAGATTCCGAATTGTCCCGCCGCACATTTTTTGCCCGGCTTGGATTGAAGCCTGACATTTTAGTTTCCGCTGCGCAATTCGGCGACCTGATGCCGGTCACCGTTCGAAGAACCGGCGACCGCCAAACTGTTTGTTTCACGTTCATTGACGAGGGCCACCGGTCCACGGCCAAATTTGAGCGTTTCCTCCGTACCCATGACAGGCTTTTGTGCTCGCTAATAGATTTTGCGGTGATCTACGTTGCGACCACTCCAAGGAACTTCGAGCATGTGCAACGTTTGTTTGAACGTCGTTTCCCGGCGACCATCGTGCCGCAGTTGCCGGGTTCTTCTTCCAGAAATGTGCGTGGCGTGTCCGAGCAACCGCGCGCGTCGTTCGTGACCGAGCTAATCACGCACTCTTATCCATCAGCCTTGAACCCCGATCCGGGCTATGTGGCGGGCCAAGACGAGCACTTTCGCAATGCACAAGAGTCTTTGTTTTCAGGCGAAAAGCGAAAGGACACGGGCTAGGGACAAATCGGCCAAAGGGCGGGAACGACCCCGCCTTTGGCTGCCGCACGTCGGCGGACGCGCTGGTCGTTCCCGCCCTTTGGCTGTAGAGAGTGGAGCACAGCAGGATCGAAACCAGATCAGTTCGGTATCCCTGACTGATCGGATTCAGATATGCGCAAGGTCGATAAGGAGATTTCGATGAGCAAGTTCAGGATCGAAAGAGGCATCAGTCGAATTACCCACGTGAAGTTGCAAGCAACGATTGAAGAGTCAATCGTTGCTGACCTTGCGCTGCTGGGCGAATGGTCGAACAACGACAAGAACTACATCGTGAACGAACTTCTGCGCTTTGCGCTGTCGCAGGACAGCGAGTTCCAGGCTTACAAAGAGTCCATCGGCGCCTCGCGCCCAGAACCAAGAATGTCGGGGACGTCTCCCTCCGTGCAGCCACAAGCAGTATCAGCGAGCAAGGCCGAGCCGAGCACGACAGAGTCCGGCTCCGGTCCCCGGATATAGCGGAGGGAACATGGCCTCACGGTTGAAAACGCTTTGTAGGATTCTCGTACGGCTTCGGTTCTTGCTTTCGGCAGGGCTGAGCGCCGCAGTCGGCATCATCCTTAAATCGATTGTCCTGATTCCGGTCGCTGATCCGCTATTTCGCTACGTTGCGCTCCAGCGCCCCAGCATCTATGTGGCATTTGTATGGAGCTTCGCCATTTTTCTATTTACAACACCATTCCTCATGCTCTCCATGTGCTTCTCGCTTCTGTACATCCATTTCTATGAGGAGGAAACTGCCGAGACCCTGGGAACCCTGCCTGAGTATCCTGAACCGCAGTATCGCCAGGACCTATTCCTCATCTTGGGTGAACTGCATCATCAGCTCGAAGCTTCTCCCGCCGCGCACCCGCAATGGCTGAGCATCCCAGAGAAAGGACTCTATACGGGGATTGCCGCTTTGGGAGCCATCGGCTCTGGAAAGACGCGGGGCGTGATCCTGCCCGCCATGCACCAACTTTTCGGATACAAGGCCCGTGACCCGGAGAAGAAACTGTCGGGCATCGTTCTTGAGGTGAAAGGCGATCTCTGCCGCCAAGTGGCTGGAATTTTGGAGGGATACGGTCGCGAACAAGATTACATCGGCGTCAGCTTAGATTCGCTCTCCGAAAGACGGATCGGCTTGCCATTTGGGGCGTCTGAACATGGACGTTGACACTCAGGCGGGAGTCGGCCAGAATAAGCCGCTGTCCGGCGGAGTTTCCTCCTTTCCTTCGTCTTCCGCCTCTGAACGAGTC
>WNFD01006877.1_pt1 | contig 11332 bp, 9 predicted proteins | sample 5400491 | NCBI WGS metagenome assembly WNFD01 (sample SAMN13153343, study PRJNA577476) | soil metagenome | isolation source: 120 cm saprolite under Douglas fir tree site 2 hole 2 replicate 2 | place: USA:California | collected 2015-04-18 | reverse complement strand
GCACCGACGGGCTTTACAACGCGCTCACCACCGATCAAATCGCGGCTGCGCTTCAGTCTGGGACGGCACAGGAGATCTGTGAACGGCTGGTACGGGAAGCGCAGGGTAACGCGGTTGATAACGTCACCGTCTTGATCGTGCGTGTCATCGCCGGTCCAAGCGCTGCGTCTTGAGATCGCGGACCTGGCTCACCGTTGTTTCAACTGTTCGAGTACTGCAGTGGTCCTGGCGTTGTGCGGGTTGAGCCGAAGTGACTTTTGATAGTTCTGCTCGGCGAGCCGTAGATCGTCCTTGCCGACATCGCGTCGCGTCGCATAGGCCTCGGCAAGGCTGTCATAGGCGTTCGAAGAATCGGAATACGCTTCGACGTTGAGCTTGAACACTTCAATCGCATCGTCGAACGATTTCTTTCCCAGTAGCTCATAACCGAGCGAGTTCAGCGATCGTTCGAGGGTGGCGTATCGATAGAGCGGGTTGGTCTGGTGGGCAAAGACGGCTGTCTTCGCGGCGGCCCAATCCCGACGTGAAACTGCGGAACGAACCGCCTGCAGCGGCGACTGGCGCGGGTCATAGCTTTTGATCACCTCCAAGGCCGGATCTCGCCCAGCGCGGTAGTCGGCGATCGTGAGGTCCGCGGCAAGATCAGGTGCTTGGTGCTCGCGCATGTCTCTCGGATCCATGTCCTGCCACCAAAGAGTGGAGAGTCGAACAGCAATCCGGCTATTCGGCAGGATTACCGGAGCATTGTCGCCATACGAATTCGGGCGTGCTCCGGTAGGTTCGCCTACGAACAGTGTCTGGGTATTCAGCTTCATTGCGTTCACGAAGTTCATTGCGGCCGAAAATGTCTGGCGCCCGATGATGGTAAATAATCGACCCGGCTGATTGATCTTGTCCGAGCGGATGAAGCCATGGATGATCGGCCGGTTGAGATAGTTGTTTCCGCCTCCATTGAGCCGGACGTCCAGGACAAATCGATCGACTGGGTTTGCTTCAGCAAACGCCATCACCCGCTTGAAAAATGCCTCGACCGACTCGTCGTCCTTGTTCCACACCTGGTTGTATTGGACGTACAGGATCTTCTCTTCCGGCAGATACTTGAACCAATAGGCATCCGCTGAGGTCTGCAACCACAGGGGAGCAGGCGCTCCGGCCGCTCGGGCATCCTCCCAGCCTGGCTCCGTGCCCCAACCGTGGAAGTAAGCGTGTCCAGGGGCGGCAGGACGGAGCCGCGCCTTCACTCGTTTTCCATCCTTGACGACCGTCAAAGCGAGATTCTCGACATCATCCGCCAACCCAAGGCCGCCCAGAACCTCCGCGATCGTCGCGTAGTTGGGCCCTAACCACTTGAGCTGCGTCGCGTTGTCGCGTGGAACGATCTCGCCGACCAGACGATACGCTCGCTCGAACGACATCTTCCCGAATTCAACGACGCGTCCTCCCACTAGGGTCTTGTAATTGGGATCGGCCGCGACCACGTACACACCATCGGGAAACTCGTAGAGTTTGATTGGGTAGCGACGAAACGAAACCGGGGGTTCGAGCAATGGGATGTAGCTGTGACCATCGCCCACCTTGGCCACGATTCGGGCCAACTCAACGATAATCTGGTTTCGCGACAGAGTTGGGATCCGCGCGCTGAGGCCCTGGACCACCGCCTCGAATTCTTCGCGCGTCACGCTATGAAAAAGGTCCTTGTGGACCTTTGGTGCTTGCTCGACGAACGTATTAAGGTCCTGTCGCCACTGCTGCACCGTTAGTGACTCTGCCGAGACCGCCGCTCGGCTGAAGAGCAGCGACGAGGCGAAGACAACAGGCGCCAGGCGCCACTGTGCGGGACTCATTAGTCTCCCCTCCGGCTGTTGAGAGCGATACGAGCCTTTCAGCCTCGCGATTGCCTACGCCTCGTGATCCGGGCGCAGGCGACAATACTGTCGGGGCATCCGATCAAGACACACATCATTGTAGGCCGCTTGACGATCAGCCCGTAGGACCTCGAGGGAAGGCCCCCCACTCTGCTCCTTGGCACTGAACCCTTGGTGGCCGCTGGGCAGTTTCAAAACCAACCATTTTGTAGAAAATTTGCCTCCCGGCCACACAAGTGTCGGGTTTGAGCGAGTCATCGGCGAGCCGCTCCGTGCCCACGCCTTTTGGTCTCGCTCTTGCATCCGAAAATCCGGGCGCGTGACGTCGCCAGCGCCTCCGGAGGCATCGCGGGTTGGCATCCAACGAGACGTCGAAGGAAGCAGCGCAGAGCGCGGCAGATTCCGCCGAGTCGACGATCGAGCGACAGGTTGAAAACGCAGTTTTGCGCAGCGTATTTCCGGCGGTAAGAACCCGACGCGAGCTTTTGAAAGCGGTGGGAGCGGGTGCGGTGCTCTCCTCGCTCTCGAACCTGTTTCCTTTGGGCGCGGCCAAAGCGCTTGCGCTCGAAAAGGCCGGTCCTCCGGAAAAGAAAGAGCTCACCATCGGCTTCGTCCCGATCACCTGTGGGGCGCCGATCATCTTGGCCGGCCCAATGGGCTTCTATGCTGCAGAGGGCCTCAAAGTCTCTCTCGCCAAGACGGCTGGCTGGGCGCTGATCCGCGACAAGCTGCTCAATCGGGAACTGGATGCATCTCACATGCTATCGCCGATGCCTTTGGCGATCAGCCTGGGCCTCGGCTCGCGCCAGGATCCCACCTACGTCGCTGCGATTGAGAACATCAATGGTCAGGCGATCACGCTCCACGCGAAGCACAGGGACAAGCGGGATCCGAAGCTGTGGAAGGGAATGAAGTTCGCGGTCCCCTTCGACTACTCGATGCACAACCTGCTCTTGCGCTACTACGTCGCGGAGCATGGTCTCCATCCCGACCAGGACATCGAGATTCGCATCGTGCCGCCACCGGAAATGGTCGCCAACCTGCGCGCCGGGAACATCGATGGTTACCTCGGACCGGAGCCATTCAATCAGCGGGCGGTCTACGAGGAGGTAGGGTTCATCCATCTGCTGTCGAAGGAGATCTGGGATGGCCATCCCTGCTGCGCTTTTGGCATCCGAGACGAGTTCATCAAACAGAATCCAAACACTTTCGCGGCACTGTTTCGCGCGATCGCCAGGGCGACGGCCTTCGCTCACAAGGAGGAGAATCGGAAGGAGATCGCCAAGGCGATCGCGCCAGCGAATTATCTAAATCAGCCGATCCCAGTGCTCGAGCAGGTGCTCACCGGACGCTACGCAGATGGACTCGGTCAGATCCGCAACGTTCCGGGACGGGCAGACTTCGATCCCTTCCCCTATCAATCGATGGCGGTCTGGATCCTGACCCAGCTCAAGCGTTGGGGTTACCTCAAAGGCGATGTCGATTACCGCCAAGTCGCCGAGAAGGTCTTTCTCGCCACCGAGGCTCGTCGACGAATGACCGATCTCGGCCTCACGGCGCCAAAGCAGAACTACGTGCGCCACACGATCATGGGAAAACCCTTCGACCCGACCAGCCCCGATGTCTACCTATCGAGCTTCTCGATCCGTAGGAGCTGATGGATGGGCTCCGTGAAAGGCGCTCGCACCATTTTCGCTTCGCTCTTGCTACTCGCCCTGGTCCTCGGAGTTTGGCAGCTCGCCACCGCCTCGACCCGAGGTTCCTCGGCGATGAGTGCTGAGTATCAAGCGATGATCGCTTCGGAGAAGTCGGGGCTTCCGACTCCGGCGCAGCTGGCGCGAACCGGGTGGCTCCACCTCAAGAGTCCCTTTCGTAACGGCGGTGCCAATGACAAAGGAATCGGAATCCAGCTTGCCTTTTCGATTGGTCGCGTGTTGGTGGGTTTTGCGCTGGCGATGCTGATCGCGGTTCCAGTCGGCTTTCTGGTGGGGACCTCTCCCCTTCTGCATCGAGCGCTAAACCCGTACATCCAGCTCCTCAAGCCGATCTCGCCTTTGGCCTGGATGCCGCTGGCCCTTTATACGATTCGCGACTCTTCGCTTTCCTCGATCTTCGTGATCACCATCTGCTCGATTTGGCCGATGCTGATCAACACCGCTCACGGGGTGGCATCGGTTAAGCGCGAGTGGCTGAACGTGGCGAGGACGTTGGAAGTGTACGGCTTGCGGCGGGCGCTGCATGTGGTCCTCCCAGCCGCAGCCCCCACGATCGTCACCGGAATGCGAATCTCGATGGGGATCGCCTGGCTTGTGATCGTTGCCGCGGAGATGTTGGTGGGTGGCACTGGAATCGGGACCTTCGTCTGGAACCAGTGGAACAATCTGTCCTTGACGAATGTCGTTTTTGCGCTGCTGCTGATCGGGGTGGTGGGGATGCTGCTCGATCTGGCGTTCGGATCTCTCACCCGGCTCGTCTCGTACCAGGAGTGACGCGTGGCACGGAGCTCACTAATTTCAGCGGAAGGCCTCAGCAAGACATTTTCCCGCCAACGCGCGCCCGATCCAATGCCGGTGTTCGAGCGGGTGGACTTCACTGTCGAGCAAGACGAGTTCGTCTGCCTGATCGGGCATTCCGGCTGTGGCAAGTCGACCATCCTCAACATTTTGGCTGGCCTGGAGGAACCCACAACCGGCCGTGTGCTGATGGACGGACTGCCGATCGCGGGTCCCAGCCTCGACCGCGGAGTTGTATTCCAGAGCCATGCATTGCTGCCCTGGCTGAGCGCGGAGCGCAACGTGGCTTTCGCGGTGCGCTCGCGCTGGCCCTCGTGGGATGCCGGCCAGGTGGCGCGGCACTGTCAGCAGTACCTCGATCTCGTTCACCTCATCGGCTCCGAGCACAAGAAGCCATCGGAGCTTTCGGGCGGGATGAAGCAGCGAGTAGGAATCGCTCGAGCGTTCGCGATCCAGCCCAAGGTGCTGCTGCTCGATGAACCGTTCGGCGCGTTGGATGCGCTGACCCGCGGTCTAATCCAAGATGAGCTGCTACAGATCTGGGCCGCCACCCACCAGACGATTTTCCTGATTACCCACGACGTCGACGAGGCAATCCTTCTCGCCGATCGTATCCTTCTGATGAGCCATGGCCCAAGGGCGCAGATCGCGGAAGTGCTGCGCAATCCGCTGCCGCGAGATCGAACCCGGTACACGATGCACCACGATCATCGCTACTACGACGTCCGCGGCCATTTGCTCGATTTTCTGATGAGCCGCTCGGGACCAAATCCGAGCACCGTTCGCAATCAACGCAACGGGGCACGATTCGTCAACGACTCACATGAAGCGGGGAGGTTGCAATGACTCGAGCTGAATTGACCGAGAAAATAGGCGCGATCAAGCGAAAGAAGGGGCTGACCTGGGCCCAGCTGGCAAAGGAGGTTGGACGCAGCCCGGTATGGACCACCGCTGCACTGCTGGGGCAGATGCCGATGAGTAAGGAGGAGGCGCAAAAGGCGGCGAGAGTGCTGGACCTCCAGGAAGAGGAAATGGCGCTGCTCCAGACAATCCCAATGCGCGGATCGCTCGAAAGCTCTCCGCCCGTCGATCCGACCATCTATCGGTTTTACGAGCTAATTCAGGTTTACGGAACCACCTGGAAGGAGCTGATTCATGAGGAGTTTGGCGACGGCATCATGAGCGCCATCGACTTTGAAGTCGCTCTGGAAAGGATGCCCGATCCGAAGGGGGATCGGGTGAAGCTCACGATGCACGGCAAGTTCTTGCCGTACCGAAAATATTGATTCCAAGGGCGCTTGACGCGGCTACGTTCCCCCCGGACGTGGCGGAGGGCTCGCGATCACACGAGCCCTCCCCCGATTCTTTTAGTTGATCATTTCATTTGAGAAGGTGCCGAAGCTCCAAGTCGTGCGCCCGTTGGCTCGAACCGTGATCTGCTGGCCCTCGTTAGCCGGCAGCGTCTCGGCTGGGCATTGGAACATCATCCGCTGGGTCGAAGCGTCGAGGTACGCACCATCGCATTGAGCCGAGCCGATGAGCATTACCGGGATCTCGTCTCCCACCGGAACCACCGTTTCGCTCCACATATCAAAGCGAACCGTTCCGCTGCTGGTGCTTGACGCTGTCCCAAAGTCCGCGGCCGGCACGAACTGCACGTTCTCAATCACGTTCCCCTGCTCGATCACCCGCGGCGATCCGCTGAAAGTCGGCTTGTCGAGAATCCCGATCTCCGCTCCGGGTCCCTCTCCGCCTTCGATCGATCGAATCCCCTGCCGCGAGGCGCGGAAGTTCGTCACGTAGATCTTTCCCGTCGCGGTGTCATCAAATGTCAAGCGAATGCCGCGAACCTGGCTCAGGTGTTCGGGACCGAATGCGTGCATCGGGATCCGCGCCGTCGGCATGTTGAGGTGGTAGCCGTCCGGGAAAGTCGGCGAGATAAAAGTCAGGTCTGCATCGGGGGTGCCGAACGGGCCCACCAACTCGATAAAGTTTGAGGCCGCCACCGCCTCGGAGAGGCTGCCATCTCCCCCCACGAGCTGAACGTGGAAGTTGGTGGGGCCCACCGGGTTGGCATTCGGGGCTCGGCTAGGAGTCTCGCGATCGACGCGAAAGTCCAGCGTGGCATCGCTCGAAAGATCCAATCCACTGCCCGGATCGGTGAAGTTGATCTGGAAGTAGACATCGCTGCCAGCGCGCTGCCAGCTGATCCGGCCCGCTCGGAGGAAGGCCGGCAGAGGTATTCGGTGCAACTGCGCATCGCGCGTGGTGAACGGAATCCCGTGCTCGACTACCCCGACGTGCTCGACGGTCACGGCGCTGGTCTGGTTGAGGATGCCGAACTGGCTCGTGCCCGTCGGCCCATCGAAGTCCTCCAGCAATCGTGTGACGCTCGAGTTTGGCGAAGCGATAAACCCGCGCTGGATGCGAGCGGCGGTGGTGACCACGCTGGGAAGCTGGAACTGTGGGTCGAAGTTGCGGAGAAACCTCGCAGACGCCTCGTCCTCATCGCTGCGCAGCACGCCGCGCACCAACGCCAGGACGCTGGCGGAACCCGTGGTGCGCTGGCGCTCCGAGCCGGTTACCCCGGGAAGAATGCCCGTCGCGGGATCGGTCTCGAACAGCTGCACCGAGGAACTGAAGCAACCGGATGAATCGCTGAATTGCCATTCGGTATTCCAGTAATTGTGGTTGGCGCCGAGAACGTAATAGAACGCCTTTTGACGCGCGGGCTGCTCGGTGAAGCTCTTCGTCATCCGGTCATACGGCCACATTCCCTGCTGGTTGATCACATCACCGTCGCAGCCCGGCACCATCGTGCTCCAGGTGACACCTTCGGCATTGAGTGTGCGGACCGTCTGACGGTCCACCGGAGCGATTTCAAAAATACCCTTGAAGTCGATCGCGTCGCCAATCCGCGATCTCCAGTCGATTGACGCGTAAGGATTAATGTCCGTGTTTCGCCCGGTATAAATGTTGTAGGCCCCTCGAACTCCCTCGCCACCGCGCGAGTGACCGACCAACGCGACTCGTCCGAAGTCGATTGCGCCTCGAAGGCTGAACCCAAGCGAGGGGGGTGTCGGCTCGGCTCCGCGGTTCCAGCGGCTCAAAAGCTCGAGGTGTTTGAGGACCAGCCGGGCACGCGCGAGGTTCAGGCCTCGGTCTTCGATGAAGGGATTTCCCGGGGTACCGAGGTCCTGTGGGGGGCCGGCGGTGATCCCGCGATTGGCGTTGATCGACACCACCAGGTAGCCCCGCGAGGCGAGCTGTTCCGCAAGGTATCCGTAGCCTTCGTGGTTCGGAGTAACCACGTAGTCGAACTCGGCGGGAGGGCTGCCTTCGCCCCTGCGCGGGCAGGTACCGGTGAAGGTGTAGTCGATCCGGTCGTCGATCCGAGGGCCATTCGGCAAAGGAATGAAGCGGCCGCAGTTGGCAACCGAACAATTGAAGGTTCCACAGGTACCGTGATTTCCGTGGAGAAAAACGACCAACGGCAATCTTTGCAGATCGTCCGTATCCGGTCGCCACACGCGGGCCCAAATCTCCGTAGCCCGATCCGTCATGATTGTCGGGTCCGTCGAAGCAGCCAGGCGGTACTGCGCCGTTACGACACCGAGATCGCCTCGTCCAGTCGGATCTGGCGCTTGCCCCGCGGTACGCACTTGCGCCGCAGCGGTGCCCATCCATCCGATTGCACTCAAAGTCGCGGCATAGAAGCCAAGCCATGCCCACCATCCGTGATGCTGTCTCATGTTTCGCCCTCCGAATCGCGTTTGTGGGGATGGTACGCTTTGGCCATGCCTGTTCCCCCGAGACAGGCGCTCCGCCTTGGTGTTCAACAGGACCGTCTCAGCCAAGCCGGCGAAGCCAGCGCGATCTACCGCAGCCGTTTCGAAGCAGCCAGGAAAAACATGGATTCTGCTTGATGAAACTGGTGATTCGTGGGCACTGGGTAGGACGATGAAAGCTTTCGTAAGCGTGTTGGTGATCGGCTCGGGCGTTCTAGTCTCGTGCGTCCACGCCAACCACACCGTTGAGATTCCGGTCCAGGGCGTTACCGCAACCAGTCCAGATGCGTTGGTGCGGGTGGCTGTACCCGCGGACTGGCGTCCCTTCGTTCCTTCGCCCTCGCGCGCGGAATTTCTAGCGCCGGATCAGTGGTCGCGCGTGTACCTACGAGCAATGCCTGCCGAAGTGGACCTCAAACATTGCCCGACGCTCGCTCGCCGCTACGCTTCCGAGTTTATCGATGCGTGGGGCGGCCCACCCCGAACGCGCGTCGCGAACAAAATCTCGTCTGGGGACACCGTTGATTTCGAGCTTCGCCGCGCGGATCCCAAGCCCGGTGGCGAGATCATCTGGGCGCGCGTGGTATGTCGCGAGGGCGCGTTGGCAATCGCGTCTTGCACTGTTCCCACGCCCCGCGAACAGCAGCTGAAACCCCGGTGTCGAGGCATCCTCGAGAGCCTCCAAGTCGTCGCCCGTCCAAAGCCACTGGCTACCGCCTCCACCCGTTGAGGCGCTTTGAGCTCAACTTGCTGCTCCTGGGCTGCCTGAGCTAAGTCAGGAGTGTCGGGCCGGCTATATGGCTGACGGAGGTCGCCAATGGCGACCGGGAAAAATGCCGCTGGGCGGCTGATACCTTGCGTCCTGGCAGTGCTCGCGATTCACGCGGTGTGCTTCAAAGCTGGCGCAGATTTTCATGCGTTTCATCAAGCGGGTGTTCGCCTTCTGGATGGAGAGCCGCTTTATCGGCTCGATGACGACATTTTCTTTTGGTACCTGCCAGTGGTCGCCCAGTGGATGGCCCCCTGGAGCCTTCTCCCCACGCGATTGGCCCATGCCCTTTGGGTATTCGGGTCCGCGGCGGCGTTGTCGAAATTTTTCGCCAACGCCTCGCGCGAGGCGGGCCTGGAAGGACATTGGAGGGCTTCTCTTCTGGCAATTGCGCTGGTGCTCCCATTTGTCGTCCAAGAGCTCTCGCTCGGACAATGCAATGCGTTGCTTCTCCTCGCGATGTCGCAAAGCGAGTCTTGGCGAATCAATAGAACAGCTCTGTCCGGGTTCCTCTGCGCGATCGCATGCATCGTCAAGCCAGCTTACCTTGTGTTCGTGCTGCTCGCGGTGGCGTGGCACGAGTGGCGAAGGCTGTGGTGGTTGTCTTTCACGCTTGTCCTCGTAACGGCCAGTGGCGCAATCTCGTTCGGGGCAACGTACCCGAGTCAACTTGTCGCCTGGCGGGAACTGATGGTCGCAACGGTCCCGCCGGCGATCTGCGCACCAGACAATCAAAGCTTGTTTGCCATCTTCTGCACGTACGTGATCCGACCAAACACGGGCTCCTTTGGGATCGCGGTGACTGCCTTCGCATTGGTACTTTTCGGCCTAGCCGCGTTGACGGTGAGAAGGATACGCGCGCTCGACGAGGGAGGAGCTCGATTCTTGGCGAGCGGTCTCGCATTCTATGCGACTGCGCTACTTTCCCCTACCGGATGGCTAACGAATCTGGTCTCGACGGCGCCGCTGATGTTCTTCTTGATCGCGCACCTTCGGGTTAATCGATCCAGCGGGACACGAGTTCTGGCAATGCTCGCGCTCGCCTTGGTCGCGGCTGCCGATCTGGTCAATTACCACACCGTGGGCCAGCTTAATTTTCAACGCGTCCTCCACTACCGGCACTACGGAACCGCTGCCTTGTTGGCAGTCATCTTACTGTGTTTGAGCGTTTGGACGGTGCAGCTCGCTCGACCGCGACGAACGTTTGCACACTGTTGAAAACGCCACGGCGTTCCGGTTCAGAGCGTTACGGCAACCAGTCCAGATGCGTTGGTGCGGGTGGCTGTGCCCGCGGCCGCCCCAAGCCGATCGCTACCGCCTCCACCAATTGAGGCGACTGTCAGACAAGGTGGTGCTCAGAGCCACCTTGACTGGTGCTTGGGCCATGCGACGATGAGCCCGCCTTCCTCGACTTTCTCTCAATGCCGGGTACGCTCGTTTCATGGGCGCGAAGGGTAGATTCGGGAATGCGCAACCGAGCGGACGCACCAACGGTTTCCGTCGACCGACGGACCTCCGGAGAGCCGCTGCGGGTGCTGTTCGTCGAGGATTCCGAAGCGGACGCCGAGCTCGTGCGGTGCGACTTGCACCGCTCCGGTTACCAGATCGTCAGTCACCGCGTCGACACCCGGGAGGATCTCGCACTGGCCCTGCAAAGGGACTGGGACATCGTTCTCTCGGATTTCCAGATGCCTCGGTTTCGCGGCGATCACGCGCTGGAGCTCGTCCGCGCTTTGAAGGGGCCCGATTTGCCGTTCATTGTGATCTCCGGCACCTTGGGTGACGAGAGAGCCGTGGCGCTTCTCAAAGCCGGCGCGAACGACTTCGTGGTCAAGACCAACGCCGCGCGACTGATCCCCGCGATCGATCGAGAATTGAAGGATACCCAAATTCGCCGGGAGCGAGCAGAGGCGATTGAGGGTATGCGGCGAGCGATCGAGGTTCGTGATGAGTTTCTTTTGATCGCCTCGCACGAGCTCAAGACGCCGCTGACCTCACTGCTGCTCCAACTGCAGCGCTTGGAGCGAGTCCTGGAAGCCGACGATCGACTCCGCGAAAACTCTTCCGCTGGCCATCGAAAGTTGGATCTGGTTTTGCGCCTCGCCGATCGAATGAGCGTACTGATCGAACATCTGCTGGACGTCTCGCGCGTGACTTCCGGTCAACTTCAAATTCACCGCACCAAAGTCGATCTTTGCAAGCTGCTCGGCAAATCGACCGAGGAAATTTCGGAGACCGCCGTGCGTGCACGTTCGGATCTTCGAATCAACGCGCCGGAGCGTCTGATCGGCTGGTGGGATCCCGACCGGATCAGCATGGTAGTCACCAACCTTCTCGCCAATGCGCTGAAGTATGGCGCTGGCCACCCGATCGATGTGGTCCTTGAGGATCGAGGAG
>WNFD01010443.1_pt1 | contig 11333 bp, 7 predicted proteins | sample 5400491 | NCBI WGS metagenome assembly WNFD01 (sample SAMN13153343, study PRJNA577476) | soil metagenome | isolation source: 120 cm saprolite under Douglas fir tree site 2 hole 2 replicate 2 | place: USA:California | collected 2015-04-18 | reverse complement strand
TACATCCCGGATTTCCTCATCAGTTCATCATGCGTCCCGATCTCGGTAATCTGCCCGCGCTCAATCACAGCAATTCGCGTCGCGCGCCGCACAGTCGAAAGCCGGTGAGCGATCACGAACACCGTCCGCCCCTGCATCAGGTTAGCCAGCGCAGCCTGCACATACTGTTCGCTCTCCATGTCGAGAGCCGACGTCGCCTCGTCCAGAATCAATATCGGGGCATTCTTCAGAATCGCTCGCGCAATCGCCAGCCGCTGCCGCTCGCCCCCGCTCAGCCGAGTGCCCTTCTCGCCAATCTTCGTGTTGTAGCCATCCGGCATCTTCAGGATGAAGTCATGCGCCAGCGCCATCCGCGCCGCCTCCTGCACCTTGCTCAGCGGGACGTCGGGCTGCCCATAGGCGATATTGTTCCGCACCGTGTCGTTGAACAGCACCGTCTCCTGCGTCACCTTGCCGATCTGCTGCCGCAGCGAGTCGATCGTCACATCGCGCAGATCATACCCATCGATCAGGATCCTGCCCTCGTTCACGTCGAAGAAGCGCGGAATCAGATTCACCAGCGACGACTTCCCCGCCCCGCTAGGCCCCACAAACGCAATCACCTCACCCGGCTGCACCGAAAGATTGATGCCCCGCAGCACCTGCTTGTTCTCCCCGTCCTCGCTCGCATACGCGAAGCCGACATTCTCAAATTGAATACCCTTGCTGAACTCCTTCAGCGCATACGCCCGCTTCTTCTCCTGCACGTCATCCTGCGCGTCCATAAACTTGAAGATGTCTTCGCTCGCCCCCAGCGCCTGCTGGAAGCTGTTGTAGAACAACGCAAACTTTCGCACCGGATCGTACAGCGTGAACACCGCAATCAAAAATGTAATGAACGACCCTGCCGTCATGTCGTGGTGCAGAATCCGCTGCCGCCCAAAATAAAGCAGCAGCGCAATCCCCACCGACCCCAGCGCATCCATCAGCGGCGAACTGATCGCCTGCGCGCTCACCGACCTCAGATTCGCCGTGAACAACCGCCGCGCCGCCCTGCGGAAGCGATTCATCTCCCACAGTTCCATGCCGAACGCCTTCACAATCCGATTGCCTGTAATCGTCTCGTGAAGGATGTTCTGTATCTCCGCCAGCTTATCCTGCCCCTTGCGCGTCGTCTGCCGCACCCGCCGGCCAATCCGTCGCGCCGACGAGATCACCACCGGCAAAAACAGCAGGAGCACCCAGGCCATCTTGCCGCCCACCACCATCACCACGCCTATGGTGAAGATCAGCGTAAATAGCTGCTGCAGAAAATCGCCCAGCACGCTCGACATGGCAAACTGCACACGCTCGATGTCATTGATCAGCGTCGACAGCAGAGAGCCCGTCGTATGCTTCTGAAAGAACGCCACCGACCGCCGCAGCACTGCGTTATAGAGATCGTTCCGCAGATCGGTAATCATCCCGAACCCTGCGTAGTTCACAAGGTAAGTGCCGGCGTAGTCACAAACCGACTTCAGCAACGCCGATACCACCAGCGCATACGCCACCACCGTCCACGCATTCTGGAAATAGTTCGGCACCAGGAAGTTCAGATTCAGCTCCCGCTCCACATACGGGACATGAAACACCAGCACACCATGAGACACAGTATCCGGCCGCAGCACATTGTCGAAGATCGGCTTCACCAGCAGAAGCCGAAACGCCGCCATCGCGCCGACGACCGCCATCAACACAACCGACGCCATCGAATACAGCGCATACGGACGCACATAGAGCAGCAATCGCCAGATCCGCCTCAAGCTGCCACTCTCCCGCTCATCCTCATCGTGCCGCGCATCTCACCATTCTATTGTGCCGTCAGCTCTCCGCGGACGCCGCTCTACCGCGGCATGTCCCGGTGCGCCGTCTTCACGCGATAACCCGCCGCTGTCAGACGCTTCTTCATCTCTTCCGCGATAAAGACAGACCGGTGCTGCCCACCGGTACACCCGAACGCCACCGTCAGATAGCTCTTGCCCTCTTTGATGTAATGCGGCAAAAGAAACTCCAGCATCTCCGAGGTCTTATCCAGGAACTCCCCCGTCTGGGGAAACTGCCGCACATACTTCGCCACCTTGGGATGTTTGCCCGTCAGCTTGCGAAACTGCGGCACAAAATGAGGATTCGGCAGAAACCGCACATCGAACACCAGGTCCGCCTCCGCCGGCACACCATTCTTGAAGCCGAAGCTATTGGAGGAGATCGTCAGGTTCCGGTCGCTCTCCTCGCGCTCGAACTGCGTATTGATGTGCGCCCGAAGCTCATGCACATTGAACTTCGTCGTATCCAGCACGATGTCGGCAACATTCCGGACGGGGTCCAGCCGCCTCCGCTCCGCCCGGATCGACTTCACCACCGTATCCGTCCGTCCCATCGGATGCGGGCGCCGCGTCTCGGAGAAGCGCCGGATCAGCGCCTCCTCGCTCGCCTCCAGAAACACCACCCGCGTCGGCAGCACCTTGCGAACCTTCTTCAAAATCCCCGGGAACTCATCCAACCGCATTCCCTCGCGCACATCGACCACCAGCGCGGCGCGCTCGATCTCCGCCGACTGACGCACCAGGTCGGCAAACCGCGGAACCAGCTCCAGCGGAAGGTTATCGACCGAATAGTAGCCCAGGTCCTCGAACGCCTTGAGCGCAGACAGCTTCCCCGATCCTGACAACCCGGTCAGAATCACCAACTCGCCCCGATACTCCGGCCCCGTAACTTGCTGCTCCGCCTTCTTCGTCTGCTTGCGTGGCATGCTAGAAATCCTAGCATCCCTCCACTTCAATCATTGTGACTGCCGCCAGCCAACGTACTACGCGTACTACGGAACCTCGATCAGCTCCATCTTCCCATCCCGTTTCCTATGCAGAACCATCGCCTGTCCCGCATGGTCGCGAAACACGAAGACATCGCGGTCCCGGAACGCGGCCTCCTTCACCGCCTCCTCCAGCGACATCGGCCTCAGCGCCACCCCATCGCTCGATCGTGCAACATGCGGCTCAGCCAGCGGAGAGTGCGACGGGAACGAGTGCACCAGCATAGGCACAGCCTTGCGCCCCACGCTGTTCTTCGTCGCCACCTTCACCATGGGAGCCTTGGCGGCCACTATCGCAACTCCATCCCCAGCAGCCTTGGCCACAACGGCCTTCACGTCCCCTTTAGGATGCCGTTTGATCGTCGAATGTCTCTTCTTATGACGGATCGCCTGCCGCTCAATCGTCACCAGTGCATCCTGCAGCGCGGCTACCATCTCCGTCGCCTCGCATCTCGCCACCAGCTTCTGGTTTCTCGTCTGTATCGTGACCTCTGCGATCTGCCGGTACTTGTCCGTGATCAGGATCACATGCACGCTGCCGGAGCTGCCGACGATCTTCGTAACCCGCGCCAGTCCCGCCTCTACCTGTGACTTCAGCTTCTTGGTAATGGTTGTTTGTCTACCCGTGTAGTCTACTTCCATTCTGCTCACCTCGTCTTTTGCTGCAATCTTCTACGGGTCAGCGTACACGACGTTGGTGTGTACTTGGAATCTGCATATCTTCGCGATACTTTGCTACAGTTCTCCGGGTCACCTGGATTCCCTGCCGCTGCAGCTCCGCCGCCAGCTGATCATCCGTCAAAGGCTTGCGCTCGTCCTCGTCTTCAATCAACTTCTTCACCTTGCGCTTCAGCAGCACCAGCGGAAGGTCCCCGCCCTCCGGCCCGTTCACCCCCTCCGAGAAGAAAAACCGAAGCTCGAACACGCCCTGCGACGTATGCACGTACTTGTTCGCAACCGCGCGGCTCACCGTCGAAGGATGCACCCCGATCTCCTCCGCCACCTCCTTGATCATCATCGGCTTCAACGCATTCACGCCGTGCTCCAGGAACTCCGCCTGCCGCCGGACGATCACATCGCACGCCCGCACAATCGTGTTCTTCCTCTGCTCGATATTTCTCAGCAGCTGTATCGCCGACTTGTACCGCTCCTTGACGTACTCCTTGACCTCCTTCTCCGTCTGCTTCTGCTGCAGCATCTTCCGATAGCCCTGGTTCAGCCGCAGCGTCGGCATATCCTCCTCGTTCATCACCACCACATACTTGTCGTCGCGCTTCACAAACGCAACATCCGGCTCGATCAACCGCGTCTCGCTCTGGTTGTAGCGCTGCCCGGGCCTCGGGTCCAGAGTGCGGATGAACTCCACCGCCGCCTGAACCTCCTCCGCCGTGCGCCCACAGCTCCGCGTCAACTCGCGCATATCCTTCTTCTGCAGCAAAGCCAGGCAGTGCGTCACAACGTGCGTCGCAATGGTGAAGACATCGGTTCGGCCGGAATCCTCCGCGGGCGGAGGAACAAAGCCGGGCTCCGCATGAATCTCATCATGATGCTCGACGCCATTGCTCGCGGCAGCCTTCTGTCGCCGGCGCAACACCATCGTCGCCTCGACCCGCTGCGCATTGATCTGGATCAGCAGGCACTCCCGAAGATCCCTCGCCCCAACGCCTACGGGGTCCAGGTAATTGACGATCTCTCGCGCCTCCTGCACCACAGCCAACAGCATCTCCCGCTCTCCATCCGCAGCCGCCGCGATATCCAGAGCCTCTTCGGGCTCTGGCTCCCCGGCCACCTCGCCGGCCTGCGACTCCACCCAGCGATGCGCCGCCTTGCTCCTCGTTCCCCGCTCAAACGGGATCGGATCGGACCGCGCCGGAGTCTTGAACTGCACCAGCGACTCCACCAACTCTTCATCGCTCGCCGTCAGGTATCCGTTCTCGTTCAGATTTCCCACCACAAGCTCCGCCGCTGCTTGAACCTCCGGCGTCAACGTCAGCGAACCCAGCTGCCACATCAGGTGATCGCTCAGCGTGCTTGGCTGCGAGAGAAAGTTCTCGAACGACGGCTTGTCATACTCTTCGAAGTTCGAGGCCGTTTTGAACCCCGGATCGAGGTAGTCCTGGAAGTAGCTCCCGAAGTCGATCTCATCGAATGGGTCCTTCTCCACCCGCTCGCTCTCGGCCGCAACCTCCTCGGCAGAACGCTCCCGATCGCCCTCAAGTCCCGCCCGCTCATCCAGCGATACAGCCGAGTCTTCCAACTCCTCCAACACCGGATTCTCTACCATCTCCGTGTTGATCATCTCCTTCAACTCAAGCTTGTTCAGCGCCAGGACGCTGACCATCTGCACCAGTCCAGGAGTCAGCACCTGCCGTTGTGAGACCTTCAAATTGAGCTTGGGTTGCAGCAGCACGTTAACCTTTCATACCTCTTCTTGCTTTCACGCCATGCGTTCGCAGTGTTTGTGTCGCACCCGCAGTGCAAGCAGCCTCCACGCGCTTTCATAAGGCTTGGCGACAGTCTACACTCGTTAGCTCTTTCTCGCTGTAAGTCTACCCCGGCCAATGGCAACGCACCCTGTCACGATGGTCGCGCATACTTACAACAGAAGTTGTAGCGACCTAGTCCATCGAAAACTTTTCGCCCAGATATATCCGTCTCACCTCCGGATCGCGCCCCAGATCGCCCGGCGTACCCGTCCGGAATATCTTTCCCTCATTGATGATGTACGCCCGATCCGTCACCGACAACGTCTCGCGAACGTTGTGGTCCGTGATCAACACACCAATCCCGCTCTTCTTCAACCCAAAGATAATCTCCTGCAGATCCAGCACCGCAATCGGGTCAATGCCCGAGAACGGCTCGTCTAACAGGATAAAGGCGGGCTCGATCGCAAGGCAACGCGCAATCTCCACGCGCCGCCGCTCGCCGCCGCTCAGGGCATACCCGCGCGTCTTGCGAACGTGCCCCAGGTTCAACTGCTCAATCAGCTTCTCCGTGCGCGTCCGGCGGCTCTCCCAGCTCAGCTGCTGCGCCTCCAGCACCGCCAGGATATTGTCCTGCACCGTCAGCTTGCGAAACACCGAGGGCTCCTGCGGCAGATAGCTGATCCCGTAGTTCCTCGCCCGCAGATACATCGGCAGCCGGCTGATGTCGTGTCCATCCGCCAGCACCCGACCCGCGTCCGGCCGAACCAGTCCCACGATCATGTAGAAGCTCGTCGTCTTGCCCGCGCCGTTCGGCCCCAGCAGGCCCACGACCTCGCCCTGCTCTATCTCCAGGCTCACGCCCCGCACCACCTGACGTCCGCCGTACGACTTGCCGATCTCTTCCGTCGATAACGTCCTCATCAAAACTTTTTCACCCGCGTCTCCGTACGGACCCGCTGCCCGGCACCACTGTTCCCTCCATTAGAAATCACCACGCTCTCATCCCCCGCATGGAATTGCAGAGACGCACCCGTCACCATACCCCTCACGTCATCCATCACCTTCGGCGGCGCGGCAGCCGTCCCCGTCAACACGAACAGTCCATCATCAGCCGTATAGACCAGCTGCTCCCCCGTCGCGCGCCGCCCTGGCTGATCCATCTCGATCCTACCCATCAACACCACCTGCTGCACGCTGCCCCCCAGAAAACCGCCTGCGCCCGCAGGCTTTCCCGCCGCAACCGGCTTGCCCGAACCAGCCCCAGCAGCCTGCAGATAGACCACCGCCTGCTGTCCTCGCATCCTGCCATCGGCGCTGTCCACCTGCACCCCGCCACTGAACTCCGCCCTCCGCGCCTCATCCGAGTAGTTCAGCTCCCGGCTCGTCACGCGCACCGCACCGGCCTTTCCCGCACCGGACCTGGCTGCCTCGCCCCTCACCAGCACCGCATGAACCGCCATCGCCGCACCCTGCCCTGCACCCCGCGCCATCAGCCTCCGCTGCTTCTGGTCAAACAGAATCACCGGAGCCTCCACCTGCGAACCACCCTGCCACAGCCTCGCCTGCCCGCCCGCCGCCCCGTAGAAGGCCACCTGATCCGCAGCCCGCTTCATCTCAGCCCGAGCCGCCAGAACATGCACAACCTCCCCGGAAGCTGCCTCTCCAGCCTTCGCCTGCAGATAACTGGCCTTCACCGACCCTTCAGCCACCCCATCGCCGCTCCTCTGCTCCATCGCCACCTTCTCCGCCCACAGAGCGCTCCCCGCATCCGTGACCTTCACGCCCCCCGTCAGCGTCACCCGCTCCGTAGGGCCGTCGTACACAGCCTTCTCCGCCGTAGCCCGTTGCTCCCCCGCAGCACCTGAATCCCCTGGCCTCCGCACCGGCCTGTGCGTCATCACCACATTGCCCTGCTGCACCGCACTTGAGATCTCTTCCGCCCCCTGCCCCTCCGCCGCCTTCGTCTTTGCCTTCCGCGCCTGGGTTCCAGCCACACCCCTGCCCGCATCAGCCTTCGCCTTCGCGAACAGCACATCGATCGTATCGCCCGAGCTGGTATCCTCTACGCCGGTCTCGCTCACCCGCCGCAGAGCCGTATGTCCCATCCCACGCACCTGTTCAAGCCTCTGCCTCCCCCCAGCCTCCACAAAGTGCGCCGTCAAGACATCCCCAGCCAGCGCACTGCTGGTCGGCCCCCGCCCCCCCTTCGCCACCGCATTCACCACCTTCAACCGGGCATCCCCGCTAGCCTTCGCCTCGCGAATCTGGGGCTTCCCCGCACCCTCCGCAGCCAGCGCAAGCTCAACCGTTCCCGCCTCCAGCTCACGCTCGTTCCACGGCTCACTCGCCGCCTCCGAAGCCCGCACCCGCTCATCCAGGTGGACGGCCCCATTCAGCGCCACATGCTCCAGCCGCCCCATCCTATCGAACGTCGCCAGCCCTTCTTTCGCCTCTCCCTTGGCCTGCCGCAAAGGCTCATCCGCGCCATACCGAACCCCTCCATACAGCCGCACCGACTGGGGTTGATTGTTCGCATTCAAAACCGTGTCTGCCCGCTGGGCCGTCACCCTGCCCCCATCGCCCTGCGTCAGAGTGACCTCTCCCTCCGCCTCTACCCTCTCCGGCGCGCCGTCCTTCCGCATATGCACAATCGCCCGCTGCGCCTGCGCCGTCTGCCCATTACCCGCCGTCTCTCCCACCGAAACATACTTCGCCTGCGCCAGCGTCACGCGGTTATTGATCCGGTCCAGCTCCGCCCTCGCCGCCGTCAGAACCACCGGCTGCCCCCGCTGCAGGCCGTTCACCTTCACCGCCGACTGCAGCACCAGCACACCCGTATCCGAGCTGTAGTCGGCCCCCTTCGCCTGGCCGTTCATCCCGTTGTACTCGAACTCGATATCCTGGTCCGTCGCCGCCACCCCCAGCTCCCGCAGAAACACCAGCCCACTCGTCTTCACATGGATCAGCCGGTCATCCTTGCCCCCCGCCCCCTCTTCGCCGGCGCCATGCAGGTCCTTGCCCGCGGCATAGTCCGCCTTGCTTTTGGCATCCACCGCCGCCGGAGCCTGCAGATCCAGATGCACCTCGCCCATCGCCCGAATCACCCCGGAGCGCTGGTCATACTCAAACTCGCTGCCATAGATGCGGTCCGTCCGGTCCTGCTGCCGCCCATACAAAACGATCCCCACATCATGCAGCGTCGCCTTGCCATCCTTACGCTGCACCGCCTTCGCCGCATGGATCGTAAACAGAGTCTTGCCCTGAACCGATTGCGAATACGTAAACCCATTCGTCTCCTGGGAGATATCGGCCCCCAGCTTAGCCGGCAAATTCTTGATAAAGCGATGCGCCCGATAGTGCGCATAGCCCAGAAACGCAGCAATCACCATCACCAGCAGGCCCGCGCCCACCAGCAACCAAACCCGCAACCTCTCAATGGAAACCGAAACGCCCATCCCCCTCTATCTTCTCACCCACAGCACCACCCAATCGCTTTCCATCCGCAACCATCCGCGGTCAATGGCCCAAGCCCTGCTCCCTGTCTCTGTGATGCGCCAGTTCGCCCTTATCAGCGGAGACAAACGTGTCGCCGCCGCCTCCGTCTACCCTATAGGCTTCACCGAAGCCCCCACCTACCAGCGCATCTACGTCAACGACGACCGCGCCGAGGACACCTCAGGCTCCATCATCGAGAACGCCGTAGCCGAAGCCACCGAGCAGCTCCACGACGACATGGCCTACGAGTTCGAGATGCGCTGGAAGCTCTGGGCCCCTGAACCCAGCTCCGTTCCCGCCCCCAACCGCGACATAGACCCCGACATCGACCAGGACGACAACTACGCCGCCCTCGACACCCTCTGGAAGCTCCAGCCCGCCACCGTCCGCATCCTCGGCTTCGGCCCCCAGTTCGACGACGCCAGCTTCGAGCAGAACGGCCACATCCGCATCGACTTCGGCCTCGACACCCCCTGGCTCGCCGAAACCCTCGACGACGAAGACCTCGACGACGAAGCCGCGAAACACATCCAGCAGAACGTAGAAAAACTCCTCGCCTTCACCCTCTCCGTCGAGAAAAACTGCGGCATCAGCAGCCGCCTCCTCTGGACCGAGTCCGGCGAACCCCTCGCCCAGAAGCTCATCGACCGCCTCCAGCGCCTCAACTAACGCAAAGCAATCTCCGACGAACACGGTTGCTGTTGCGTTTTTTGTTTGTCATCCCGTAGGGATCTGCTTCTGTCTCTGCTTCTGTCTCTGCTTCTGTCTCTGCTTCTGTCTCTGCTTCTGTCTCTGCTTCTGCCGTTGCTTCTGCCGTTGCTTGTTCCCCCCTCAACCACCCCAAAACCGTGTCATCCTGAGCAAAGTAACTCGCGCACTTGCGAGTTACGGAGTCGAAGGACCTGCGGTTGCCGTTGCTCTTGTCATTGCCTTTGCTTTTGCTACTCCCTACTCCCTACTCCCTACTCCCTGCCTCTTGGTTTGAACTTGCAACTAAAAGGCGTGTATAAGGGATACCGTTGTTTCCCGGCGTATAGCGGGCCATATTAGCAAGGAGCAAAAATGATCTCTCGACGTGAATTTCTCGACGGCCTCGCAGTGACTGCCGCAGGTGCCGCACTCAGCTCAACAGCCAAAAGCTACGCCCAGATCATGGGCGCCAACGACCGCCTCAACTTCGCCATCCTCGGCCTCAACGGCCGCGGCTACGCCCACCTCGACGCCCTCAAGTCCAACGCCAAAGACGCCCGCGTCTCCCACGTCTGCGACGTCGACTCCGCCATCCTCACCAAGTTCTCCGCCGCGGCCCAGAAAGAGCTCGGCTACTCCCCCAAGGCCGACACCGACTATCGCAAAGTCCTCGACTCCAAGGACGTCGACGCCATCACCATCGCCCTTCCCGACCACTGGCACGCGCCCATGGCCATCAAGGGCCTCCAGGCCGGCAAGAACGTCTACGTCGAAAAGCCCTCCAGCCACAACCCCCGCGAGGGCGAACTCCTCATCGAGGCCCAGAAGAAGTACGGCAAGCAGGTCCAGGTCGGCGACCAGCAGCGCTCCTCCGACTACACCATCAAGGTCATCCAGCAGATTCACGACGGCCTCATCGGCGAGCCCTACTACGCCAAGGCCTGGTACGTGAACAAGCGCAAGTCCATGGGCACCGGCAAGCCCGCTCCCGTACCCTCCACCCTCAACTGGGATCTCTGGCAGGGCCCCGCCCCCCGCTCCGAGTACGTCGACAACGTGCACCCCTACAACTGGCACTGGCTCACCCGCTACGGCACCGGCGAGTCCCTCAACAACGGCACCCACGAGGTCGACGTCTGCCGCTGGGCCCTCGGCGTCGAATACCCCAACCGCGTCACCGCCGCCGGAGGCCGCTACAACTTCAAGGACGACTGGCAGTTCTACGACACCCTCAACACCAGCTTCGAGTACGACGGCAAAATGATCAGCTGGGAAGGCCGCTGCTGCCAGGGCATGAAGATCTACGACCGCGAGCGCGGCTCATCCATCCTCGGCACCAAGGGATCGATCCTCATCGACCGCGACGGCTACGAACTCTACGACTGGAACGGCAAGAAGACCGACGAGTTCAAGACTGGCAAGAAGACCTCAAGCACCGACACCGTCGGCCGCGACTCCATGACCGACGCCCACTTCCTCAACTTCATCAACGGCATCCGCAAGGGTGAAAAGCTGAACTCCCCCATCCCCGTGGCCAATGTCAGCGTAACCATCCTCCAGCTCTCCAACATCGCCTACTTCACCAACCACGAGCTCACCCTCGACCCCAAAACCGGCCACATCCTCAACGACCCCGCAGCCATGAAGCTCTGGGGCCGCACCTACGAGAAGGGCTGGGAGGTCCACGTGTAGAGCCGCTCACAGATGCTGGGTTAATGGAAAACTAAAAGACGCCGTCATTCTGAGCGAAGCGAAGAACCCCCGCATTTTGTTCTTTGCTGCAATGCCATCCCTGCTCGAAATACGACAGAAAAGGGCCGTCCAAAATTGGACGGCCCTTTATGCCTACTAACCTACTTCTCCGGAGCAGACCGCCGCCGTCTCCCACTCAACAG
>WNFD01028352.1_pt1 | contig 11335 bp, 12 predicted proteins | sample 5400491 | NCBI WGS metagenome assembly WNFD01 (sample SAMN13153343, study PRJNA577476) | soil metagenome | isolation source: 120 cm saprolite under Douglas fir tree site 2 hole 2 replicate 2 | place: USA:California | collected 2015-04-18 | reverse complement strand
TGCTGCTTGTAGTCGTCGGAATACGGGAATGTCAGGTGCGTGTGGGCATCAATAAAACCGGGAAGGAGCGTGGCGTCGCCAAAATCGATGACCTGCGCGTCGGCGGGAATTTTTGCGGAAGCGCCGATTCCGGTGATTTTGCCACCAGTCACAATAATGAGGCCTGGTGTAACGACGGCATTGCTTTTACCATCGAAGAGTCTAGCTGCCTTTAAAACGTAAGTCTTGGGGGCAGGTTTTTGTCCTTGTCCGAATCCAGGCGCCCACAAAATCAGGCTGCAGAGAAAGCCGCACAGAACTTTGCAACGCATGTAAGACTCCTTTGGCCGTCATCTTGCGAAGGAAGAGCAGACTCTACCTTGCCCGCAATAAAAGTCAACAGCCGGCCGCGTTAACCTTGCGGCGGCACTTTGGATTTCAAGAGCAGCAAAAAGGCACTCGCGAAATCCTCGAACTGGGCAATGTTTGAGCTCTGCCGGATGGGAACGCAACCGCACGGCTTTTCTTCAGGTCGGGCTTGCGCAAAATCCGCCGGATGACGCAGGATATTGCATTGGCCCAGTGGCAACGGGACCTCTCCTCTGCTCGCTCGAAGAAAGAAAAAATGTCACCCAGCCCGGACGTGTTAATCGTTGGCGCCGGCTTAGCCGGTTTGTGCTGTGCGCGCGAACTGCAGAAAAAAGGGGTCAGCTTCCAGATTCTCGAAGCGTCGGATGGAATCGGCGGCCGCGTGCGCACGGACGAAGTGGATGGATTTCTCCTCGATCGCGGCTTTCAAGTTCTGTTCACCGCTTATCCCGAAGCGCAACGCTGCCTCGATTACTCCCGCCTGGATCTGAAGCCATTTCTGCCCGGTGTCCTTTCCTGGTACTCCGGCCGAATGAATAAACTTGTGGACCCGTGGCGGATGCCCGGGGCGTGGAAAGAAGCGTTCAAATCCGAATTTGGCACGCTGGCCGACAAACTGCGCATTGCGCGATTGCGAAGCCGCTTGCGGCGCACCTCGATCGAAGGCATTTTCCGGCGTCCCGAGCGCAGCACCAAGGATGCGTTGGCGGCGGAAGGCTTTTCGAGCGAGATGATCCACCACTTCTTCCGGCCGTTTCTGGGGGGAATTCTGCTCGACGGCGAGCTGAAATCTTCGAGCCGCATGTTTGAGTTCGTATTGAAAATGATGTCCGAAGGGGATACTTCTCTGCCTGAGCGGGGCATGGGTGCGATTCCCGCGCAGCTCGCGGAGAAGTTTCCGGCTGATGCCGTTCGGTTGAATACACGCGTGGAAGCGTTGCACGAAAACGAACTGACCCTTGCCGGCGGAGAAATGCTTCGGGCCCGGGCGACCGTGATTGCGGCCGAAGGCCCATCGGCTGCGCATCTTGTGGGGGAAGTGGAACCCGCCTCGCGCAGCGTGACGTGCTTCTACTTTGCGGCTGAAGAAGCGCCGCTCGCCGAACCTATCCTGGTTCTAAATGGGGACGGAGCGGGGCCAATCAATAATTTCGCAGTGATTTCGAAAATTGCTCCGACTTATGCACCGGCGGGCAAGCACCTCGTTTCGGTCACCGTTCTGGGCATCCACCAACTGACGGACGCACAGTTGGGCGGATTCATCATCGCGCAAATGAAAAACCTGTTCGGCAAGGCGGCCAGCGCCTGGCAATTGCTGCGGAGTTACCGCATTACGCATGCGCAGCCGCAGCAATATCCCGGCGCGCTCGAACCGCCTCAGCGCCCGGTCCGGATCCGGCCGGGTGTCTATACGTGCGGCGACCATCGCGACAACGCCTCCATCAACGGCGCTCTTGCCAGCGGCAGGAGAGCGGCGGAGGCTGTGCTTTCCGATCTGCAACGATAAGGGAAGCGCTGAGGTGGCAACTTCCATGTGGAAACGAAAGTGTCCCTTATGTTTTGTACGAATGCCGTGGACGGCGGTGCTCGCGCATTCGTATGAAATCACTTGCCCGGCGTGCCATGCGCCGCTGGAATTGTCGCGGTTCACGCGCATTTTTGGGGCGTTTGGGGGAATTGCCGGCGCGTCCGTCGCCCTTCGCCTGGGTCACGGAGTTTTCCACGGTTGGTTCTGGGCGACCCCGATTGTGGCGGCAATTCTCGCGTTTGGATTTTCCTCGGCGCTGTTTGTGCTGATTGCGGGCGACCTGGTTGTGCGGCCGAAGCCCCACGGAACCGGTTTTCCACATCCCGCGAAGTAACAGTCCATCGGTACTATTGACCCTCTTGTGACCCCCCTAGCAGACTCGAAGGAATGGCGTCGTTCGCTCACTTTTTGGGCCGCAAAGTTACTGTGCAATATCGCGTGGGCGATGTCCTTTTGCCTGCCTCCGGCACGTTCGCGGCGGATTCCGGCCGCTCGATCTTCCTCGAACAGCATGTGGAGCAGCGCGGCAAGCGGAGCTACTTCCGCTGGGAAATACCCTACCAGTACATTCATCGAATCGAAGAGGCCGAGGACGTCCCGGAGCCACCTGCGGCCCCAAAGGCCGCCCCTGCCGAGCCGGAGAACTCCCAGGCCTCTGCGGCGAGCGCCGGGCTCGGCTTATCGCCCACGGCGGCCTCCCTGCTGTCCCTGCCACAGCGTCCGAAAACCGTCTGACGTGGCCTCTCCGTAATCATGCGCTCCCGCGAATCGGCTACAATTTAGTTGCATACTTCCCGCGTCGTTGAGACCCCAACGGAGAGTTGGCGTCAGGAGGCATTTTGTGAGCACCGCATCCCCTTCCCGAAAAATTGGTTTTATCGGACTTGGCCTGATGGGGCGGCCGATGAGCCTGAACCTGCTGAAAGCGGGCCATTCCGTCACCGTGTGGAACCGCACGGCGTCGCGTGCGTCCGAAGTGGTGGCTGCGGGAGCGAAGCTGGCGAAAACGCCGCGAGAAGCCGCCGCAGCCTCGGACATTCTCTTCACGATTTTGAGCGATCCCCCGGCGCTGGAAGAAGTCCTTTGGGGACATGAAGGGAAAGACGATGGTGCTCTGGCTGGTCTGCGTCCCGGGAGCGTCTACGTCGATTCCAGTACGATTTCTCCCGTGATGGCTCGGCGGATTTCCGCGGCGTGCAGCGAGCGCAACGTGCGATTCCTGGACGCGCCGGTAACCGGAGGCGACTGGGGAGCGCGCGAGGGGAACCTGGTGTTCATGATCGGCGGCGATGCGGAAACGTTGCGGTCAGTCGAGCCGGTGCTTGGCGTGATGGGCAAGAAATGGTTTCACCTGGGGCCGAACGGCGCGGGGCAAACGATCAAGCTGGCGATGAACGGAATTTTGGCGCTGCAGGTGGGGGCGATGGCGGAGGCGCTTGCAGTCGTAAAACGGGCCGGCCTCGTCGAGGAACAGTTGATCGAGGTGATGCAGTCCAGCATGGCGCGTTCCGGCCTGTTGGATTTGAAGGCGCCGCTGATGGTGAAGGGCGAGTACAAACCGAGTTTTCCGTTGCGCCTGATGCACAAGGATCTTGGACTGCTGCTGGACCTGGGCAATCAATTGGGTGTGGCTCTGCCGGCGGCGGCCGCGGCGCGCGAAGTCTATAGCTACGTTAAGGGTGAAACCCGCGGGAGCTTCAAGAATCGACGGGATGGAATTGACGGCCACCGAAGCGGTCGCAATGTCTCCGTGCGAGCCGCCCGGAATGACCAGGCTGATATTCGGATGGCCTTTCAGTTCGACGGTATCGGCCGGATTCTTTGCACCCACATACATCTGAAGTTCCATGTACACGACTTCTTTTCCATCGGAGAGGCCGCGCGCGATTTGATGGACGCCGGCAGCCTGGCCCGTTTCGACGGTGAGAAACTCGGTCTGAACACGCTCAGTGGCGACCTTGGGCTCGATGGTTTCCGTGATTTCGTCGACGCGCAGGCCGAGGCTGTCGGCGACCATGGCAACGGACTCGGGAAGGCCGACGTGCTTGATGGTCCCCTCTTGGACCCGGGCGCGGAACTCTTCCACGCTCAGGCCCGCGCCGATTTTCTTTTGCAATGGCAAGCGGCGTTTGGAGGCGTCCACGATGCGCAGCGCCTTGGCGTGTTCGATCCGCTGTGACACGGCAGCCAGCGTGATGACCAGCTTGTCCATCACGAAGCCGGGATTCACGCCGGTTCCAACCAAGGCGACGCCGTTGTCTTTTGCGGATTTGTCGAGTTGTGTCGCGAGCTCCGGATAAGTGCGAAAGGGGTAAGAAAGTTCCTCGCAGGTGGAAACGACGCAAGAGCCGACGTCCATGCAGGCAAGCAACTGATCCACAACTTTCGGCAGGGAAGAGGAGGTGGTGTGCATAACCACGTCCGCGGATTGTTCCAGCAGTCCCCTGGCGTCACCGGAAACCTTCACTCCCCAGGGCGCGTCGGCCGCGCCGACCACATCGCCCAAATCCTTGCCGATTTTTGCCGGGTCGTTATCAATGGCGCCAATAATTTCGATGGCTTCTTTTTCCCGCATCAGTTTCAGGATTGAGGCGCCAATCGGCCCGATTCCATACTGAATCGCACGAATTTTCTTTTTCACGACCTTCTCCGATCTAAAAGGGCTCCGATCCGCATGGCTGAACGCGCGCACAGAGCGGAAAATCACCGCGAGCGAACCTCTAAGCGTACTGGAAATTGCCAGCGCGTTCAATCATCCGCGCTCCGCGTTGAATTCTTGCCGGTCCGTGCCTGTGCACGCATAATGGAGCCTGTCCGCAGGCCGGTTGGGGAGGGTATGTCCATGCCAGCACAAAAATTGAGCGACGCCGAGATCCAGCAACACCTGCAAAATGCAAAAGGCTGGAGTCTGGCAAATGGCAAGCTCCACCGGGCATTTGAGTGTAAGGATTTTGCGGCCGCCTTCGGGAAAATGACGCAAGTGGCGCTGGTGGCGGAGTCCATGAACCACCATCCGGAATGGTTCAACGTGTGGAACAAAGTCGTGATCGATCTGAATACCCACAGCGTGAAGGGCATCAGCAACCTGGATTTCCAGTTGGCGGCCAAAATCAACGAAATTTTCGGCAGCTAGGCTGCCGCTGTTGAATGATCGGCGCCCACCACACTGAAAATCGCAACCGCAGCCGATTGCTGATTGCGCTGCGCTGGCTGGCGGCGGCAGCGGTGATCGGCATCCTCCTTCGATTTCTTCCCTTGCATTTACTTGCCGAAGCAATCCAGCGCGTTCCAGTTGTAACGTTTCTCGCAATTCTGCTTGGGTATCTTTGCGCCCACGCAGTGGGCATCGCCAAGTGGCGCATGGTAGTGAATGCCGCTGGTGCGCAACTCGATTTCCGCACCAGCGCGCAATGCTATGCCGGAGGACTCTTCGGCACTCTTTTTTTGCCGTCGATTATTGGCGGAGACATCGTCCGCCTGGCGGTGGGCTTGCGGCGCAGTCCTTCCCCGGCGGCGGTGCTGGCCGGAAACGTGGCGGACCGCTTCATGGACGTGGCGGCGCAGGCCGGGCTTGTTCTGGTCGGGCTTCTGCTGCTCCCTGGCGCGTTACCGGCGTCGCTCCAAGGGCAAGCACAGAAGGCGCTGTTCTATCTTGGCGGACTTTTCGCGGTGCTGATTCTCTTCGCACTGCTTCTGTATCGTCCGCTGCTCGGGGGACGCTCCTTCCAATTCCGCCGGCGGTTGGCGCGTCTGCGGCACGCCCTGCGTAGTGTTTCGGGAGCGCCGCACATCCTGTTGGCGGCATGGTTGGTGGGAACAGCGATTCAGACCACATTCCTCCTGCTTACGGCGAAGCTGGCCGAATCTTGCGGCCTGTTCTTGCCCCTGCGGGACTGGTTGTTTGCCTGGCCGCTGGCAAAGCTGGCCGCGGTTCTTCCACTGACACAAGGTGGGATCGGTGTGCGAGAGGTGGCTCTGGTCGGGCTACTGTCCCCTTTTGGAGCAGCGGCACATCTCGTTCTGGCAGCGGGACTGGTTTGGGAGGCGGTAGTAATTACCGGGGGCCTTATATCAGGGCTTGGCGCATTCTTGCTGGGCCGAGAAAAATAGACACACCAGTGCGTGCGAAGCGCACGGAATAGCAAATTTTCTTGACTTCATCGTTTTACTAACAAATACTGAATTCCCTTCCGTAAGCAGCACGCTTCCATAACTGTTCTGGACTTCTGTACGGACAATCGTCCCTCCCACGTGCCGCTCACCAGAGCTGAATGTTTCAGAAAAGGCCGTAACCCTGCGTGGCTTAGTCCGTGATTTCCGACGTTGACGAGAGGAATTTACCGATACTCGCAGGCAAACGCTTTCCCTGAGTGAGTAGTGAAGGGTTCTCCCGAGGATTGCCATGGGCTCTATGACCGTTGAAACAAAAAGTGCCGCCTCTGCCGCGTCCGCCCGCGTCTTGCGCGTTCTTCTGCTCGAGGCGGACTCCTCGAACGCCGCGAGGATCCTCCGCGAATTGAAGGACGCAGGCTTGGAAGTCGTACCCACCATCGCAGGGAACCAGTCGGAGTTCAAAAACGCCCTGGGCGCCGGAACTTTCGATGCTGTGATCTCCTCCTGGAAACTCTCGGTTAGTGATGACTTGGAATGGCTGCAAATCCTGCGCGACTGCGGACGTGATACCCCGTTCGTGCTGGTGACCGGAGCATCGGAGGAGAAAGCTGCTGCCGAATGCATCGATTGCGGGGCCAATGACTATGTCTTGAAGGATCGTTTAGGCCGGCTCCCCTTTGCGCTGAAGCGGGCCCTCGTCGAACATCAGTTGCTGGAAGAAACGGCCAGCTTGCGCGCGTGCCTGGAGGAAAACGAAACGCATTCACGCGAACTGGTGGAGAATTCAGTTTACGGAATTTTTCGGGTGGGGCTCGACGGGGTTTTTAGCTCGGCCAACGACGCCCTCCTGAGGATTCTCGCGTGTTCCAGTTTTTCTGAAGTGCAGGACCTCAATCTGGCAAATGATGTGTTTCGCTACCCCGAAACCTTTGTGAAACTCCTGGCAGACTCCCGGGAGCGCAAGGTAGTTCACAACATCGAAACGGAATGGCGCCGGCGCGACGGCGCGTTCGTCTCCGTGCGCCTCCATATCCGTTGCATTTCCAGTTCTGGTGCTCCCGAAGGCATCGAAGGAATAGTGGAGGACGTGACCGAAGTTCGCGCCCTGGAGCGCCAGCTTCAGCAGGCGCAAAAATTCGAAACCATTGGGCAACTCGCCGGCGGAATTGCGCACGACTTCAACAACGTGCTTGGCGCAGTTCTGGGATGGGCGGAAATTGGTTACGACCAGAGCCGCGAGCACCCGCAACTCGCGGAATATTTCGCACACATTCGCCAGCAGACGGACCGCGGGGCCATGCTGACGCGGGAGTTGCTCACGTTCGCCCGCCACCAGCCTCTGCAGCCACGGCCGGTTCAATTGAACCAGATTGTCGAGAATCTGACGAGCTTTCTGGACAAGGTGATCGGAAAAGACATCGAAATCAAGGTGGTGGCGGGGAATTTGCAACCGGTGAAGGCAGAACCTGTGCAAATGGAACAGGTATTGATGAACATCTGCCTGAACGCGCGCGACGCCATGCCGGATGGCGGATTGCTGCGGATTGAAACGGAAATGATCGTCCTGGACGATTCCTTCTGCCATTTCTATCCCGGCGTGATTGCGGGAACCTACGTCGTGCTATCCATTTCCGACACTGGCGTCGGAATGAGCCCGGAGGTGCGGGATCGTATCTTCGAACCATTTTTTACGACGAAAGAACGAGGCAAGGGTTCGGGGATGGGGCTGGCCACGGTCTACGGAATCGTCCGGCAGCACGGCGGATTCCTTCACGTCTACAGCGAGCCTGGGCAGGGCAGCCTGTTCCACGTCTATCTTCCGGTTATGGAGAACACCATCGCTGAGTCCGCGCGGGAATCTGCAGGCTTGGGCAAACCGAAAAATCTGCACGGCTCAGAGACTATACTGCTGGCCGAGGATCACGACTCGATCCGCGAGCTGACGCGGCAATCATTGACCAGGCTTGGCTACCGGGTTCTAGCCGCGGCCGACGGTCGGCAGGCGCTTCGCCTGGCGGAACTCGAGCGGCCGGACCTGGCGGTACTGGACGTAGTGATGCCCCACTTGGGCGGAGCCGCCACCGCAGCTCAGCTTCTCCAACAAATGCCGGGATTGCCGATCCTCTTCACCAGCGGTTTTTCGGAGAATGCAAACAAAGCCGTGGTCCAGGTGCCGGGATCCCATTGTCTGCAGAAGCCGTATGGCCCGACGTCCCTGGCAAGCATAATCCGGGAGATCCTGGACAGCTGACAGCCCGCACTGATTCATCCGCATCAACGAGATAATTCCTGAGTATCGTTCTTTTTTGATTGACATACTTCCATCTCCAGTGTTAGAAAACCCGAAAGACAAGCCCTCTGGTGGTGAGTCTCTTTCGCGATGGCAGTCGCGAACCGCGAGTGAGATGCAGGCCTGCCTGGCAGGGCAGGCGCTGCTGTTCCCCTCCAAGGGTTTGGAATGCAACACCCACCCCACCCCGGGAGGCGGAAACTCACGTTTTCGCCTCCTTTTTATTTTCGCCAACCACTTTCCTTATACTGGTTGTCTGCTTGTATGAGGATGGTTCCCATCTATGCCTGACCGGACTGCTCCGCTCCTCGAACTGCGGAACGTTTCCGTTATGAGGGGAGACAATCTGGCCCTCGACCGGGTGTCGCTGAGTATCGAACAAGGCGAGCACCTTTGCACTCCCTGCTGGGAATCGTCTCGCCGGATCTGCTGGCGGCGTGCACCACGGACGCGATCGGGTTGGACGTGGTGCTCTCCGGATTCTTCAGCAGCACGCGCATCTTCCCCAACCACCAGCCGCGGCCAGAGCACCGGGAGCGGGCGGAAGCCGCGCTGGCACGGCTTGGCATCGCGCACCTGGCGGAGCGCCCGCTGGCGGAAATGTCGTCGGGGGAAGCCAAGCGAACGCTGATCGCCCGGGCGCTGGTGCATGAGCCTCAGACATTGCTGTTCGACGAACCGGGCAACGCACTGGACATCGCCGGGCAGGTGGAACTCAGAGAGACGATGCGGGAACTTGCGCGGGCCGGGTTGGGGATTTTGCTGGTTACCCACCACGTGTCCGAGATTATTCCGGAGATCGAGCGGGTAGTGCTGCTGCAGGGCGGGCGAATTCTTGCCGATAGAACGAAGGAAACCGTCCTGACCGATGAAAAGTTATCCCACCTCTTCGGCGTTCCGGTGCGGTTGTTTCGAGAAGACGGCTATTTTTATCTTCACGCGTGAGCGCTCGTAACCGGCTATTTCCCAGCCATGCCTTCGGCGATGTTGCCGATGACAGGCAGCATGAACTTCTCATGCTGGTATGCCTTGTACATCAAGAAAACCCAGGCGCCAAAAACGGCTAATGCCAGGAGGGGATAGATCGCCAAGGCCAGAATCCCCAGATGCAAAAAGTGGAGCAGCACAACAGAGAATCCCACCGCGAGATAAAACACGACTATGCCGATGTTAAATCCGATGGATTGCACCGCGTGAAAGCGCACGAACGGGCGCTTGTCGATCAGCAGGAAGATGAGTCCCGAAACCCATCCCGCAATATAACAAAGGAGGCCGGTGACGTTTTCCTGAAGACCTTCGGTCGGGGAAGCCACTGGTGTAGCGACCGGCGCCGAACCCGGTGTTGCCGTTGCAATTTGACTGGCACCGCACTTGGGGCAGAAAGCGCCAGTGCCGATGTCCTGACCGCATGATTTGCAGAAAGCCACGGGGAGTACCTCCGCAAGAGAACGTTCGCGGGAGCGTAACAAAGCTACCCCGTGTCCGCAATGAGTTTTCTTCTTTCAGTTTGAAGCGTGGGCTTGCGATCAATTGTCAGGCGGGCGACTTCGGCAGCGGAAAATCCTCGGCGGCGGCGTCAGCGGTGGGGAAAATGCCGATTACCTTGTCGACTTTTGTCAACTTCAGGCTGGAATCGATCATGCCGTTGCAGCCGGCAAGACGCAGCATACCGCCTGCGTTCTTGAGTTTGGAGTAGCAGCGGACAACCGTGCCGATGGCGGCGCTGTCAATATGCGTGATGCCGGTGAGATCAAAAATAGCGCGGGTCTGATTGCCGCGTAGAAGATCTTCCACTTCCTTCTCCACGCGGCGGCAATCCGGGCCGGTGTGGATGCTCCCGCGCAACGTCAATACCGCGATGCCGTCTTTGATTTGGCCTTTGGTGATTTCGAGAATCACGGTATTGAGTCCCTCCGAACGGAAAAATTGAAACTGGCCCGCGAAGCGCTGCCGGACGCTTACGACGAGACCGGCAGGTCGTCCCCTTCATACGGAAACTGGCGAATCAGGCGCACGCAATCGATCAGGGCATTGAAGACGGTGTTTCCCCAACCGCACGGCACGAACGAGGCAGTCTTCTGATTTAAGGCCTTGTCCGCTTCGGCAAAGAAGCGCAGGCGCTGGCCCGGGGGCGGCGCGGCAAACTCTTTCACAGTGATGCGAAATGGGATGTCGCCACCGGCTTGGCGCTTCATGATGGAAAAAACGTGAAGCTGGGCTAGCTGTTCTGCGGGATTTTCCTGCGCGAATTGCCAATCGCTCATCCGTGGATTCCTCGGGTGGGGTTACTCTCCGGCTCGGGAGGTAGTCAGAGTGTGGCGATGTTAGGCTACCGCCCCGAGCAAGTCAACGCGAACGCGAAAGAGGGGCAACGCCAGTTCAGAATCGCCCAGTGATTGCCTGTATTAACAAGAGCGCTCCGATGCCCGCCAAACCGAGATAAAGATACTTAAAAAAAGACTCGCCCTGCAGTCGATGATTGAGCACCCTGCCGAGGAACACCCCTAGGAATGTGAGTGGCAGCGATAGCAGATAGTAGTGAGTCACGGCGTGAGTCCAAAGTCCGGCCAGCCAATAACCACCCATGCCGATGACGCTGGCAGGCAAGAAATACCCTTGCAAGGTTGCGCGAAAGTGCTGCGCCGACCATCGGCGCATGGCCCCGTAAACAACCAGCGGCGGCCCATTCATTCCGTAGGCTCCGCCCAGAATCCCTGCAAAGAATCCGCACACCAGGAGCCAGCCGCGATTGTCTTGCTTTAATTCCAGCGGCGCGCGGCCTATCAACGAGTAGGCGGCGAAGGCGATGATGATCAACGCAAGGACGGCCTTTACTCCTCGCTGATGACTGTTCGTCAGTAGCAGTAGACCCAATGGAATGCCCACCAGGCTGGAGAAAACGAGCCAGCTTGCGCTGCGCAGGTGGATCTTCTTCCAATCCTGCACCACGACTATGCCGGCGACGGTGATGGACACAAGCACGGCAAGCGGGGCAGCCACGGGCAGCGGAATCCAGAAAGCGAGCAGCGGAACTGCGACCAACCCCTCACCGAAAC
>WNFD01013566.1_pt1 | contig 11336 bp, 13 predicted proteins | sample 5400491 | NCBI WGS metagenome assembly WNFD01 (sample SAMN13153343, study PRJNA577476) | soil metagenome | isolation source: 120 cm saprolite under Douglas fir tree site 2 hole 2 replicate 2 | place: USA:California | collected 2015-04-18 | reverse complement strand
GGTAGGTTGTAGCACAGCGTTTTTCCGCTCGCCGTCGGCGTCACGACGACCAGGTGCCGGCCCTTGCGTACTGCTTCGTACGCGTCGGCCTGGTGGGTGTACAGGCGCTGGATGCCGCGCCCGGCGAGCGCCGCGATGAGCTCGGGGCGCAAATCGGGCGGCAGTGCCGCAAAATTCGCCGAAGCTTCAGGAATCACGTGGTCAAGCGTTATTTCTCCCTGGAAGTCCTCCGGTTGGAATGACGGAAAGCTGACCATGCTGCGGAGGGAGGGTAGACGAACATTCGTTCGCCGTCAAGCGATCCAGCGGATTACAAGCCGGGATCTGAGGCTGACTTTGAGCGGCTCTACCGGAACACGTACCGCAGGATCCTCGGCACCCTGATCACGGTGCTGGGGGACAAGGCGGCGGCGGAGGACTGCGCGCAGGACACTTTCGAACGCGCCTACAAAAGGTGGAGCTCGTGGCGGCCGGATGCGCCAGTGGAGGCGTGGCTGCACCGAATCGCGATCAACGTGGCTGTCTCCGACCGGCGGCGCGAACGCATTCGCCAGGCGGGGGAGCTCGTCCGGCGCCTGGGCCGGCCGTCCCCGCCGCCCGATCCAACCGCGCTGGCCGAAAGATCCGACCTCATCAGCGCGTTGCGAGAGCTTCCCACAAAGCAGGCTGCGGCCCTGGTCCTGCGTCACTTCCACGGCTACAGCAACCGCGAGATCGCGGCCTCGCTGGGCGTGCCCGAACAGACCGTCGCCTCTCGTTTGACCGCCGCCCGCAAACAGCTACAGGTGGTGCTGCGAGATACGAGGGAACGAAAAATGGTTGATCCGGCCTAGTCAGGCGTTTGTTCTCCCGATATGAGCGATTTCGAGCGGGAGCTAGAGGACGAGCTTCATAGGATCGTTGATCCGATGACTGCTGGTCTTATCCCGGCCCGGAGAGCCACACCATCAACTGGAGGGACCATGAAGAGACTCTTAGGCGGCGCTGGGGCCGCGCTCGGACTGAAAATCGCCACCGGATTCGCCGTGGCCGCGCTGGCGGCGACGGCTGCGGTCGCGGCCACCGAGGTCGCGATGCGGCGACGGCTGCGGTCGCGGCCACCGAGGTCGCGCTCACCGGAAGCATCAACCCGTCCAACTGGGGCCAGCAGGTCAAGGAAGAGGTTGCCGACTGCAAGGCCAGCGCCGCGCGTCTGGGAGTACATGGCATCGGGCAGTGCGTCAGCTCGTTTGCCCGCCAGCATGGCGACACAGTCAGCGACTCGCACAACAGCGACAAAGACAAGAGCAAAGGCAAGAACACCAACAAAGACACGAACACGGGCAACGACAAGGACAACGGCAACGGCCGAGGGCACGGCTCTGTCACGAGCCAGACCGCGCGGTCGCAGCACCCGTAGGTCCGACCTCGTCAGATAAACCCTTTCTCTCTCGTGGGGCCGAGCCGCAAGGCTCGGCCTCACTCATTTCTTTAGGTGGACCGCTCTCCCGTCAACTCTCCAGCGCTGCCCATCCGCTGTATCCGTGACCGAAACGCCAAGCGCCGCGAGCTCTTTCCGCAAGCGATCGGACGTGACGAAGTCCTTCGCCGCCCGCGCTTTTTCCCGAGACTCGAGCAACGCAGAGGCCCCATCCGGCAGAGAAATGAGGATTTGCGCGCGGTCCAGGTCGAGCCCAAGGACGCTGTCCCAGGAGCGCATCAGCGAGGCTTTGGCGCTTGGCGACACGCCCGAGCGGGCGAGCTCGGCGATCAGAGCCATCGCCGAAGGCAGGTCCAGGTCGTCGGCGATCGAACCGCGGAAGCGAGTTTCGAAGGGTTCGACTTCTCTTTCCGCTGCAATCACGGGTCGAGGATCGCTCGACCAGTCCGCGATGCGTTCCCGGAGATGCCTGAGCGCCCGATCGGCTCCGGCCAGCAGCTCGGTGGTGAAGTTCAGCTTGGTGCGGTATTTCGCCTGCAGCGCGAGGTAACGAAACGCGAGCGGGTCGAAGCCCTGCTCTTCCAGCTCCGAGATTCGGAAGAAGTTGCCGGCGGACTTGGCCATCCGGGCGCCGGACAGCATCAGCAGCCCGCCGTGCATCCAGCAGGTGACCACCCGATGCCCGGTGACACCCTCGCTTTGCGCGATCTCCGCCTCGTGGTGGGGAAAGACGTTGTCGGCGCCCCCTGTGTGGATGTCGAACCGATCACCCAGGAGCGACATCGACATCGCCGAGCATTCGATATGCCAGCCCGGAAAGCCAGGACCCCACGGACTGGGCCAAACCTGAAGGCGGTGTTCGCCGGCCGCCTTCCAGAGTGTGAAATCCCCCGGATGTCGCTTCCGCGGATCGACCTCGCCCCGTGACCCGGCGAGCAGCTTGTCGGTCGTGTTTCGAGACAGCTTGCCGTACGCGGCGAAACTCGCGATGTCGTAGTACACAGTGCCGCCGACCTCATAGGCATGGCCGCGCGCGATCAGCTTCGTGATCAGGTCGATCATCTGAGGTATGTACTGGGTCGCGTGCGGGTACTGCGCCGCGCGACGGATGTTGATCTTGGCCGCGTCGTCCATGAACACCGCGGTGTAGTGCGCGGCGATCTCCGCGGGTGATTTGTTCTCCAGGCGAGCCGAGACGAGCATCTTGTCCTCGCCGCGATCGAACGTGTCGTCTGTGAGGTGACCAACATCGGTGATGTTCATCACCTGTTCGGTCTGGTAGCCGAGATATTCGAGGCTCCGGCACAAGAGGTCCGGCAGCATGAAGGTGCGCAGGTTTCCCACGTGGACGTAGCGGTATACGGTCGGTCCGCAGGAATAGATCCTCACGATTCCTTCACGCACCGGCTGAAGGTTCTCCTTGGCGCGGGTGAGGGTGTTGTAGATCCGGAAGCTCTGCGTGGTCGACCCCATGTCGTATCTATGCTGGCATCAAGTGAAGGCGATTCGATTAGAGGGTGCTTCAGCCCAGGGACGTGACGTCGACGGCCGGGTCCTGGTCCACGACCTCGGCCCGGACCTGCGCAAGGGAACAATCTTGGGGGGCCGCCACCTCGAACGCGTCCGCCAGGCAGCCGAGGTGCACCTGGTCGAGCTCGAACCCGGCGACGTGCACGAGGACGAAGCCGCGAGACGGTTGGCCGCCGCCCTGTCGGGTCCCGACCTCGCGGCCCAACGGCCCGTCCAGAGCCAGGCTCGACTCATCGCGCAGCATCGCGGATTGGTTCGCGTGCATGCCGACCTGGTGGACGCGATCAACGCCCTCGGCTACATCTCGGTCTTCACCCTCATGGATGGCCAGGCGGTGGCGGAAGGAGAGGAGGTCGCCGGCTGCAAGGTGACACCTGTCGCGGTTCCAGGCACCTTGATCGAGGCGGCTGAAAAGCTGTGCCGCGAAAAAGGTCCGGTCGTCGAGCTGGTTGCCTTCCGCCCGCTGAAGACCTTCGTCGTCGCGACCGATGGGTGTGCGCGAGGTGGCGCGCACGGGCGATGCGGTCCAGGCGGCCTACAACGAAGCTGTCGACTTGGGCGCGCAGCTCGTCCTCTTCGCGGGCGCCTCGGCGATCGACCCTCTGGACCCCGCTTACGCCGAGCTGACCCGCGTGGGTGGTCGCCTGCTGCAGCTTGGCGCCCCCATGCACCCGGGCAGCATGCTGTGGCTCGGAAAGCTTGGCAAAGCAGCGGTCGTCGGCGTCGCGTCCTGCGCAGGATTCGGCCGCTCGAGCTCGCTTGATCTGCTGCTGCCTTTTGTTTTCGCCTACGGCCGCGCGGACGCCAAAGACCTGCTGCGTCTTGGCCACGGCGGCCTCATCGAATCGGCCGCCGGCCGGCGTTTCCCGCCTTATTCCTGAATCGTCCTTCGCCCCCTTGTGAGGGGAATGGACGGGGGCGTTTTCATTAGGTACTCTTGAGAATCAGCGACCTGGGTTGCGCGACCGCGCAATGAACAGCCTCGTTCAAGTTGGGGGGGAACTATGAGTCGCATTGCCCGTTTGCTCACATCTGCTGCTGTGGCCTTTGTTGCCCTGCCGCTAACGACTTTGGCTGCGGCCCCCCAGGTAGGAGTTGTCCAAAACTTCGGGCCCAACCTGCTCGCTGACTGTCCGAATCCAGAGGGAATCGCCATCGACCCGACTGGCAACCTTTACGCGGCATCCTTCCCGGCCTTCCAGGCTGTTCGCACGCTTTCCGCCAACATCTGCGTCATCAGCCCGGCTGGGGCGCTGATCGACAAGATCTCGGTTCCACCAGGACCTGCCGGTGTGACCAACCTGCTCGGAGAGCTGTTCGAGCCCGGCCAGGGGCTTTACGTCGTCGACTTCGCGAACGGCACGCCCGGGTTCGGTCGACTGCTTCGCGTGGACCCGGCAACCCACAGCATCACGACCCTGGCCACCCGCTTTGCCGCCGCCAACGCGATCGCCCAGGATCGCCACCGCAACCTCTTCGTCTCGGACTCGTTCGAAGGCAACATCGTCAAGGTGGCCCCTGACGGATCCAGCAGTTCGGTCTGGGTCTCCAGTGCGCTCTTGGCGCCACAGGGCTTCCCACCGTTCGGCGCCAACGGCGTCGCCTTCGATCGCGACCAGAAGAACATGTACGTCGCCAACACCTCCAACGACACCATCGTCCGAATTCCCATCGTGGACGACGGCAGCGCCGGCACCCCGGTGGTCTTCGCCGGCGGCAGCGACGCAACGGGCGCGCTTGACGGTGCCGACGGGATCATGTTCGACGCCAATGGCGACCTGTTCGTCTGCGCCAACCAGGCCAACGAGATCCAGGTGCTGGCGCCGGACGGGACGCTGGTCGCGCGCTACAAGGGACTCGGCGCCAACGCGCTCGACTTTCCCGCCAGCCTGGTCTTCAAGGGACGCGACCTCTACATCACGAACCTTTCCCTGTTCGACGGAGGCGTGCACTCGAAGCTGTCGGTGATGGTCGCACCCAACCCCGGTCTTCCCCTGAGGCCCTGAGCCGCCCTCAGTCAGGCTTCGGTTTCGATCAGGGGCATGGTCAGCTCCGGCCACTCGTGCGGTTTCACCGCGGCCAGAAACCCGTCCACCGTCGCCACCAGCGGCCCCAATCGCACGCCCTGATTCGACGGTAGATACGGACGAAGGTAGTCGGCGCCGCTGCGCCACTTGTTCACCGCACCCCGGCGGTTGTGCCGGCCATAGTGCAGGCACCCTGCCGCGATCTGGATCAGTCCCTTGTAAAAGCCGGCGTCCGGGCCTTTGCGGTCGGGCATCCAGACTTCCTCCCAGGCTTCGTGCGCGTCCCAGTACCTGCCGCTGTTAAAGAGGTCGATACCGTGCTGGAGACCGGCGCTCATGGGGATAATCGCCGGGTGGCGCATCCCCCGGCGGAGTATTCGCGAGTCAACCTGTCCAGCGATCCCATCTACCGATACCTTCGCATCACGAAGGGCGGTCCTGGCGGCGTGGCCGGGCAGGCATCGGAGCAGGACCTCGTCGACGCCGCGTGGATGCAGCGCCTCAGGCGGATCCATCAGCTGCAGAGCGCCTGGTGGGTGTTCGCCACGGGGGAGCACTCGCGCTTCCAGCACGCGCTGGGCTCCATGCACCTCGCGGGAGAGTGGGCGCGCCACCTCTATCCGTCCCTGAGCGCGGCATGCGAAGGAACGCCTTCAGCTCAGCTCGTCGAGGAGACGATGCGCATTGCCGGCCTCCTGCACGACGTCGGCCATGGACCATTCGGCCATTTCTTCGACGAGAACTACCTCGACACGTGGGGCATCGACCACGAGGTCATCGGGCGAGCCCTCATCACAGGACCTCTTGCCGACCACATCGCGTCGCTCGGCGCGTCTCCGACCGCCGATTTCGGCGCCGGAGAGCAGATCGACCCTCGCTGGGTGGCCTATCTCATGTCGTCGGCCGAGCTCGACGGCTTCCACGCGCCATCCTGGCTGGCAGCCGTGAAGCCGGCCCTCGTCGGCGCCTACTCGGCCGACAACATGGACTACGTCCCTCGCGACTCTTATATATGTGGTGTCGCGACGGGCCCGGTCGACGTGCAGCGCATCATTCACTACTCGTTCATCTCGGAACGCGGTCTGACGCTGCACTCCCATGCCGCAGAAGCCCTCTACATGTTCCTCAACGCGAGGTTGTACCTGTATCACCAGGTCTACTTCCACCGCACCGTTCGGCGCATCGACCTTCAGCTGCGAGAGGTTTTCCGCCCGACGCTCGAGGTCTTGCTGGGCGGCAACCCTCTTCAGCTGCTCGACAAGTACCAGCAGCTGACCGAGTGGTCGCTGCTGACCGACGTCCAGCGCTGGGGTCTCGGACAGGGCGACGCCAGGCAGCGAGAACTTGGAGCTGCGTGGGCCGACGTGGTCGCGCGCAGGCTCAAGTGGAAGCTCATCTACCAGGGACACTCGGACGCGCGCGACATTCCAAGCGGCGCGCTGAACGTGACCCGCGAGCAGTTCGCCCGAGAGCTGCGAGAGCGCCTGCCGGCAAAGCTTCGCAACATCGTGTTCGAGGTCGACGTCGCCGCCCAGGAGTCGCGCGCCTTCAATCCCATGACGGAGACCGCCGACATCCTGCTGTACGAACCGCTCGAGGACCGCTACCAGCAAAGCCGCGTGCTGGACCTGTTCAAGCGGCTGCCGGTGCGCATGGCCCTGTTCAGGATCTTTGCGCACGACGAAGCGCACCGCAGCGATCTGATTCGAGCCGCCAACGAAGTCCTGGGACTTACCGGCTAATAATCGTCGTCGTCGCCGCCGCCATAGTCGCCGCCGCCGAAGTCATCGGCACCGCCTTCACCGAAATCATCACCGCCATCGCCCTCACTCGAGCTGACGGTCGCGAACGTCGAAACCAGGCGATGAAGCGATGGCTTGCCGCAATGGGGGCATGCGGGGTCGGGTGCGGAGTAGCTCGAGAGCAGCGCCGACGACCGCTTGCCGCATGCCTCGCATCGGTACTCGTAGATGGGCATCCCTACGATTATCCCGATGTCCCGGATGATTGGCGTCGATCGGATACGAGCCGCGGCCGAGCGCGCCCGACCGCACGTCCTTCGAACGCCGATGGTGCGTGTCGAGGGTGCGCTGTTGAAGCTCGAGTGCCTGCAGCCGACAGGCAGCTTCAAGGTCCGCGGCTTTTTCGCCGCGGCGCTCGCACTCGAGCCGGAGACACTTCGAAGGGGACTCATCACGGTGAGCGCAGGCAACGCCGCGCAGGCCTGCGCCTATGTCGCGAAGACGCTGGCAGTCCCGTGCCGGGTGTTCATGTACGACACAGCTCCGCCCCTCAAGCTCGAAGGTGTCAAGCGTTGGGGCGCGACGCCGGTTCTCATGTCGCGAGATGCGATCCTCGAGTGGATGGCGAAGGAAGGCTGGACGAGCGAGCCGGAGACCTTCATCCATCCTTTCGCCGAACCAGCCGTGATGGCAGGTCATGGCGGCCTCGGGCTTGAGCTGCTGGAGGATGTGCCGGACCTCGCGCGGGTCCTGGTGCCGGTTGGCGGTGGCGGGCTGATCGGCGGGATCGCCTCCGCTCTCAAGGGCCTTCGGCCTCAGGTCGAGGTGATCGGAGTGCAGTCGGATGGCTACGCGTCTTGGACCAGCAGCCTGGCTGCGGGGAGTCCGGTGTCCATCAAGCCAGACACGATCGCGGATGGAACGACGGCGCCGATCGACCCCAGGATGCTCGAGCTGCTCAGGGAGTGCGTGGATCGCTGGCTTACGGTGCCCGAACCGAGGCTGCGCTCGGCAATTCCGGAGCTGGCCTCCGGCACGAAGGTCGTGGCCGAAGGCGCGGGTGCTCTGACCTACGCCGCTCTTGAACAGCTGGAGCCGGGTCCACCCACAGTCGCGGTGGTGAGCGGGGGCAACATCGACCCGAAACTGCTGGCGAACCTTCTCAGCTGACGGTTGGGGCAATCTTCTTCATCGCCCATGGACCGCGCTTCACGAGCGCGACCAGCATCCAGACAAACAGAGCCGCGCCAGGAATCGCAACCGCAACCGACAACGTGTAGATCCACGTCGGCATGCTGACCCCACCGAAACCCGACATCGCCGATCCACTGACGGCGCTGACCAAGTTTGCCGGCAAAGAAAGCGCGGAGAAGCCCAGGAGCACCAGGACGACGTAATAGGTCCAGTTCCACCGCTTCAAAGCGCCGATGATCGCGACCACGCCGATCGCCACTCCGAACAATGCCGCCAGCCACAGCGTCGCGGTCATCATCGACGTCATCACCCCGGTCATCGAATCGGTGAATGCCGCCGGCGGCGGGCTCACGGCGGGGTTGAGCTGCTGCTGGCGCTGGATGCTCTGGTTCATGCTCTCAGTCATCACTCGGCTCATCGGCCCGGTCATCCAGAAAGGCAGCGAAATCGCATACACCGTCTGAAACACATAAAAGCCCGCGACCGTCAACTGAAGTGGCCGCGTCCACGATGTGGCTTCGCGCATGGGACGCGACGGTTGCTGATATGCGAGCGGGCCTGGCAGCTGGCCCGCCGGCACCCAGGCCGTCCCATTCCAGCGAGTCTTGCGGTCGGCTGAAAGCGTGCTCAACCACTGCTCGCCGTCCCAGAAGTACATGCCATCCGGCGAAACCCGCGTGCTCACGCGCTCAAGACTTCCTCGCAGATCTTCAAGGTCGACTGAATGTCGTCGGCGCTTATCCCGTAGTGCGTGACGAAGCGAACTCGGTGTGCGTCGGTCGCTCCGCCAAGGAGGCCACGCTTGCGGCACTCCTGCTCGAAATCGGCGCCTGTCATCCGGTCCAGGTCGAAGAAGACGAGATTGGTCTGCACTCTCGACAGGTCGCACCGGACTCCGGCGAGCTCCGCCAGGCCTTCGGCCAGCGTGTGTGCGTTGGAGTGATCCTCCGCCAGCCGTTCGACCATCGTGTCAAGTGCGATCAGCCCGGTGGCCGCGATGACGCCGGCCTGCCGCATGGCACCCCCCAGCCGCTTTCTCCACCGCCGTGCCTGGTCGACGGACTCGGCGCTCCCGCAGAAGACGCTTCCCGCCGGGCACGCCAGCCCTTTGGACAGGCAGAACGTGACGGTGTCCGCGCAGGCGGCGATGTCGGCGACGTCCACTCCACTTGCCACGGCAGCGTTGAAGATCCGGGCACCGTCGAGGTGCACTCGCAGGCCGTGAGCTCGGGCCACGTCAGCTGCGGCGCGGAGGTCTTCCAGCGGCCAGATGACCCCGCCGTGGCGGTTGTGCGTGTCTTCAAAGCTGACGGCGGCGGTGAGGGGTTGATGGAAATCGTTGCGCGGCCGGAGAGCCGCCTCGATCTGCGCCGGTGTCATCACGCCGGCTTCGGTCTTGACCGGGCGGATCTGGACTCCCGCCAGCGTCGCGGCGCCGGCCCCCTCATATAAGAAGACGTGAGCCTCGGCGTCCGCGATCAGCTCCTCGCCGGCGTGCGTGTTGACCGCCACTCCGACGACATTGCCCATCGTCCCGCTCGGCAGGAACACCGCCGCCTCCATGCCGAGGCGCGCGGCAGCAACCTCCTCCAGCTGGTTGACCATGGGGTCGTCACCGAAAACGTCATCGCCGAGGGGCGCTGTCGCCATGGCCCGACGCATCTCAGGAGTCGGCATGGTCACCGTGTCTGAGCGGAGGTCGATCGCTGTCACGCGCTTAATCTAACCGGGCTTGAAAGAACAGCTCGAAACACAGCTGATTTTGGCCGGCGGCCGTATCCGCACGCTCGGGCGTTCTGGTCTCAAGCCTCACAGCCATCTTGCCGTCGGCGGTGGTCGAGTGGTCGCCTGCGGCGGAGCGGAGATCATGAGCTTGAGCGGTCCCCGAACGCGCGTTGTGAGGCTGGCCGGCGCGACCGTGCTTCCCGGTTTCAACGACGCGCACGCGCACGTCGTCTATTACGGGCTCACCCGATTCGGCGCCGACCTCGGCGGGACACGGAGCGTAGATGAGATCGCGCGGCGGTTGAAGGAACATGCTCGCACGCTCAAGCCCGGCGAGTGGCAGCTCGGAATGGGCTACCGGGCGGACGAGCTCGTCGAGCGCCGCCAGCCGCACCGGACCGAGCTTGATCGGGCCACTGGTCGCCGTCCGGCATTCATCGACGAACGTGGCGGCCACTCGCGCGTGGCGAACTCGGCGGCCCTCGCAGCGGCGGGAATCAACTCGGAGACGAAGAACCCGCACGGCGGCCGCATCGGTCGCGATCCCGACCGCACGCCCAATGGGCTGCTGCTCGAGTCGGCGATGCGTCTGGTCGCGGACGTGCAGCCTAAGCCAATCCTGGAGCGCCGCAAACAAGGAATTCTCCAGGCGCAGCGCCTGTTGCTTTCGCGCGGCATCACTTCCGTCGGCGCGGCGGTGAACCGCGGATTCGCCGACGATCTCCGTGCGTACCACGAGCTTGCGGATGACGGCACGCTGCGAGTCCGGGTCAACGAGTTTCTCTCCTGGGAGCTCCTGGAGGCGGCATCGAGCCTCGGCGTGCGGGCCGGCTTCGGTGGGCACCTCGTGAGGGCGGGGCCGATCAAGGTGTTCGTCGACGGCGGGGCCGAGCGCGTGGCGATGCGGTCGGGCGAAGGGACCTGGCGGACGACACCCGCGGAGCTGCGGGAGCTGGTCGACCGTGCGACGCGCGCCGGTTTGCAAGTCGCCGCGCACGCGATCGGCGACGCCGCGATCGAAGCCATGTGCGACGCGGTAGAGGGGGCCGGAGGAGAGCACCTGCGTCACCGGGTGGAGCACTGCACGATTTGCCCGCCGGATCTTCAGGCTCGAATGGCGAAGCTCGGGATGGTGGCCGTGATGCAGCCGATGGCGGCGCGCTTCGGCCGCGTTGCGTCAGCGATCTTCTTCCCGGTTCGAGACCGAAGCGACCTCGCGCCGCATGCGCGGTTGATCCGGGCCGGTGTTCCTGTCGTTTTCAGCTCGGACCTGCCGGTGGCCGCCGATCCCAACCCGTGGCCGGGTATTCAGGTCGCCGTCGAAGACCAGGTGAACGGGATCAGCCTGCTTGCCGCGCTGAAGGCATACACATCGGGCGGCGCGTATGCGAGCTTCGAAGAAGCGGAGAAGGGAACCCTGGAGCCTGGAATGCTGGCGGACCTCCAGATCTATGACCGCGACCCGGTGGAAGCCTCCGCTTCGAGCCGCTCCGGACTCCGCCCAGCAGCCGTCTTCGTGGGCGGAGTCCGGGTCTTCGGGAGGATCTAGGTCGACGTACCGTCCTCGGACGGGGCGCCGGGCTCGGGCGAGGAACCCGGGGGTGTGGTTGAAGTCGGGCGCCGGCGCGCCGGCGCCCGCCGAGGCGCTCTCGCCGGCGCCGCCGTTGACGCCGGGGCTGCGCTGCGCGTAGACGCCTT
>WNFD01016520.1_pt1 | contig 11338 bp, 9 predicted proteins | sample 5400491 | NCBI WGS metagenome assembly WNFD01 (sample SAMN13153343, study PRJNA577476) | soil metagenome | isolation source: 120 cm saprolite under Douglas fir tree site 2 hole 2 replicate 2 | place: USA:California | collected 2015-04-18 | reverse complement strand
GACCCTGGCGTCGCAGCAGGCGCGCCTTAAGCTTGCGCGTATAGCCCAGCAGCAGCGGCGCCAGGATGAGCACAAGCATCATCTGCGCGCCTTGAGCGATGAGATCGAGGATCAGGACCATACCAGCATCACCAGCATGAGAAAGAACAGGAGGATGACGAGCAGGGCAAACACCAGGCTGAGGTATTTGCGAATGGTCAGGAACTGCAGATGGCTGAGGTGGTCTGCAGCGAACCAGATGGCGCCGCCGACCGGAGCATAGAGCATGTCCCAGGTGAGGTCGCGTAGCCTGATGGTGAGCCGCGCAGCCCCGGTGTCGCCCGGCGCGGGCATCGCGACATCCTCGCGCGCCTCAAACAGCGCGCTGAAGACGCGGCGGATCGGCTGGGCGAAGCCGCCGGCGGTATATTGCGTGGCCGGGCTCGGATCCGGGAAGCCGCAGTCCCAGGCCGGACCGCGGCGCACCGCGCGCGAGGCAAAGCGGTGGATGACCTCGATCGCGGCGAGCGTCGAGATGGTGATGAAGAGGAAGACCAGCAGCCCGTTATAGGAGCTGCGGCTCTCGGCGATCGGGACGATCGACAGCCACGGGTCGGCGGACTGCATCGGCATACGCTCGGCCACCAGTGTTTTCACGGCCGGGGCGAGCGCGTCGATGATCGGGGTGGGGATGATTCCGATCAGGAGACACAGGCTTGCGAAAATGAACATGGCCGCGAGCGACCAGCGGTCGACTTCCTGCGCGCCCGCCGCAACAATTGTGCGCGGCCGCCCGAGGAAGGTTACGCCGAACGCCTTGACGAAGCAGGCCGCGGCGAGCGCCGCCGACAACGCCAGCATCGCGCCGACCGCGGGCACGATCAGCTTGATGCCCCAGGAAGGCACGTCCGGGCTCAAGAGGATCGCCTGGAAGATGAGCCACTCGGAGACGAAGCCGTTGAGCGGCGGCAGTGCCGAGATCGCCATGCATCCTGCAAGGAACGTGAAGGCGGTGAGCGGCATGCCATGGATGAGGCCACCGAGCTTCTCCATGTCGCGCTCGCCGGTCGCCGTCAGTACGGCGCCGGACCCGAAGAACAGCAGGCTCTTGAAGATGCTGTGATTGAGGACGTGGAGCAGTGCCGCGGTCATGGCGACTGCCGCGGCGGCCCGCATGTCATGCGCCGAGAAGGCGAGGGCGAGACCAAGGCCGATGAAGATGATGCCGATATTCTCCACGGTGTGATAGGCCAGCAGGCGCTTTAGGTCGTGCTGCATGAGCGCGCTGAGCACCCCGAGCACGCAGGTGACGCCGGCAAGCGGGATGATGACGATGCTCCACCACCACGCCGGTGGGCCGCCGAGGTCGAAGACGATACGGATGAAGCCGTACACCGCGACCTTGGTCATGACGCCGCTCATCAGGGCGGAGACGTGGCTCGGCGCCGCCGGATGGGCGAGCGGCAGCCAGACGTGCAGCGGCACCAGACCGGCCTTGGAGCCGGCGCCGAGGATGGCCAGCATCAAGACCAGTCCGGAGAGCGCGGTCGGAGCGCTGCGCATCTCGGCAAAGGAATAGCCGCCGCTTCCGCCCGCGAGCAATCCGAACGCCAGCAGCAGGCTGAGCGTGCCGAAGCTCGCCATGACGATGTAGACGTAGCCTGCGCGTCTGTTCTCGGGGTCATGATGGTGCGCCATCACCAGCGCCCAGGAGGATAGCGACATGAATTCCCAGGAAACCAGGAAGGTGAAGGCGTCGTCGGCCAGCACGACAAGGTTCATGCCGGCGAGAAACGCCGCATAGAATGGCAGCACGCGGCCTGGTGCTTTCTCATGCTTGCCATAACCGATGGCGAAAAGGCTCGCGCTGGCGCCGCCCAGGTTGACCACGGCGAGAAAGAACGCGGCGAGCGCATCGATACGAAAATGAGCGCCGATCCACGGCAATCCGAGGGGCAGGCGCAGCGACGATGCCGTACTGCCGGCGCTCAGCAACTGCGTGAGCGCCAGGACCAGGACGACGAGGCAAATGATAACACATGCCCCGTAAATCGGGCGCGTCGCGGCCGACCATCGCATCGCGGCCACCGCCAGCAAAGGCACGCCGAGGAAGGCGGGCACGCTGCACAAGGCGACGACGACAGGTGTCATGCCATACCCTCCCCGCCATCATGGCAGGCCGTCGGCAGCCGCGGATCGGGAATCAAGGCCATATCGACACCCCAAGCAGCAGGGCGACGAGCGCCACGAACACCAGGCTGAGGTACTGGCGGATCGACAAGAACTGCAGGTGATTGAGCTTCTCGGTCGCAAACCAAATAGCGGCGGGGACTGGAGCATAGAGCATGTCCCAGGTGAGGTCGCGTAGCCTGATGGTGAGCCGCGCAGCCCCGGTGTCGCCCGGCGCGGGCATCGCGACATCCTCGCGCGCATCAAACAGCGCGCTGAAGACGCGGCGGATCGGCTGGGCGAAGCCGCCGGCGGTATATTGCGTGGCCGGGCTCGGATCCGGGAAGCCGCAGTCCCAGGCCGGACCGCGGCGCACCGCGCGCGAGGCAAAGCGGTGAATGACCTCGATCGCGGCGAGCGTCGAGATGGTGATGAAGAGGAAGACCAGGAGCCCGTTATAGGAGCTGCGGCTCTCGGCGATCGGGACGATCGACAGCCACGGGTCGGCGGACTGCATCGGCATGCGCTCGGCCACGAGCATGTTCACGACCGGCGCGAGCGTGTCGATGATCGGGCCGGGAATGATTCCAATCAGGAGACACAGGCTTGCGAAAATGAACATGGCCGCGAGCGACCAGCGGTCGACTTCCTGCGCGCCTGCCGCAACGGTTGTGCGCGGCCGCCCGAGGAAACTTACGCCGAACGCCTTGACGAAGCAGGCCGCGGCGAGCGCCGCCGACAACGCCAGCATCCCGCCGACCGCGGGGACCAGGAACTTCAGGCCCCATTGCGGCAGCTCCGGGCTCAAGAGGATAGCCTGGAAGATGAGCCACTCGGAGACGAAGCCGTTGAGCGGCGGCAGCGCCGAGATCGCCATGCATCCTGCAAGGAACGTGAAGGCGGTGAGCGGCATGCCATGGATGAGGCCGCCGAGCTTCTCCATGTCGCGTTCGCCGGTCGCCGTCAGTACGGCGCCGGACCCGAAGAACAGCAGGCTCTTGAAGATGCTGTGATTGAGGACGTGGAACAACGCCGCGGTCATGGCGAGCGCGGCTGCTGCCGGCATGTCGTTGGCTTTGAAGGCGAGCGCAAGGCCAAGCCCGACGAACACGATGCCGATATTCTCAATCGTGCTATAGGCCAGGAGCCTCTTCAGGTCGCCCTGGAGCACGGCCGAGAGCACGCCAATCACCGCGCTCGCGGCGCCGAGCGTCAGCATCGGCACGCTCCACCACCATTGCGGTGCGCCCAGAAGGTCGAACACCACCCGCACGAAGCCGTAGACCGCGACCTTGGTCATGACGCCGCTCATCAGCGCCGAAACGTGGCTGGGAGCCGCCGGATGGGCGAGCGGCAGCCAAACGTGCAACGGCACAAGGCCGGCCTTGGAGCCGGCTCCGAGCAGCATCAGGATCAACACCAGTGCGGCCACATGCGGGGTATGTTGAGCGGTGCGAATGGCGGCAAATCCGTAACCTCCCGCCGGCCCCGCAAGCAGGCCGAAGGCCAGCAGTAACGCCAGCGTGCCGAAGCTTGCCATCACGAGATAGACGTAGCCTGCCTTGGCGTTGCCGGCTTCACGGTGATGCGCCATGACCAGCGCCCAGGAAGCGAGCGACATGAATTCCCAGCACAGCAGATAGGAAAACGCGTCGTCCGCCAGCACTACGAGATTCATGCCGGCGAGAAAGGCAGGGAAGAAGGGAAGCACGCGGTGCGGCGTCGGGTCGTGATGGCCGTAGCCGAGACCAAAAAGACTTGCGGCTGCTCCTCCGAGATTGACGACGACCAGGAAAAACGAGGCCAGCGCATCCAGCCGGAAATGGGCGCCGAGCCATGGCAACCCGATCGGCAAGGTCAGCTCGGAGGCATTCGCGGTGTCCCCGACCAGCCAGCGAATGGAGGCGAACAATGCGACCACGCAAAGCGCCAATGTGGCGCTGTAGACCACGGCCGTGGAGCTCTTTGAGCGGCGCAGCACGATCGCGAGAACGGCGATCGCCAATAGTCCTGCGACGCACGACATCTGCAAGGCGATGGGAGAGATAACGACCGCAGAAATCATGTGCGCGCCCTGGTAACGCTCGTGCCCCGGACCATGGTTTCGCTGGCCTCCATGCGCTGAATGGTTGGCACGGAAAGCCCCGACAGTTCGGCGAGCCGACGCTGATCGATGCCGAGAAGCACCCTGGCAGCCCGCAATTGTGCCGCTGTGATCATTAGGTCTGCCCCGGGACCCGAATCCCTATCAAACATTACTCCTGCATCATAATTAATGATGTTAGAGTGTCAATAAGTGATAGATTAGATATCTATTCTAAGGGCTCCATCCGGCACCACCGAATCCCATCAGGCCGGAACAATCGCGCGTAGTACGCATAACCCACGGGTCAGGCGACATCGACGCGGCAGCCTTGCGCGTAACATCCGCTGGAATTGCGCTGTCCGGTTCCTAGATGAGCTGTTGTTCCCTTTTGGAGTATTTCAGGAGGCCTCGAATGATCCTGAAAAATGTTTACGCCGCGATCATGTGCACGACGCTGCTGGCGTGGAGCGATGTGGCTGTCGCCGACGAGTACCGTGCGGACGAGTTTCTTGGCCTCGACCTTTCCAGGGCGGCGCTGTCGCCGAAGCTGCTCGGGCCTGCCCAGCAATTCGTGCCGGTTCAGCTTGAGGCCAGAACCGATCGCGGCAGCGAGGCTGCGCCTGCGCGCGCGGAAGCCAAAGCCGAGCCCAAAATCGTCGTTCACAAGACCAGGGTCGTGCATGCGCGCCCGGAGAAACCAGTCGTGCACGCGCGCGCGGGGAAACCAGTCGTGCATGCGCGCGCGGAGAAACCGCGCGGCGCCGTTCGAACCAGGCTGGCGCGGCGGCATGGCAATCCGCTGGACGCGCAGGCGTTCGATACGCGGATTCAGGTCTGGCCGTGCAGGTCCGGCGGCATCTGCAACTGGAAGCGGTAGGGAATTGGGTTCCGCGTAGCGCGGATCGCAGCACGCCTCACACATCCCTGAGTCATCCGCCCGTCGCAAAACCTTCGGCGCAGAGTCAAACTGGGCGGGCACCCTTCGTCGTGATTCGACGAGGGTGCCTGGAATGCCGACCACGATACGCGCGAAGCAAGGTTTGACCAGGCGTCATCTGCTGGTCCGGTCGGCATCCACGGTTGCGCTGGCGGGATTGGGAGGTTTCGCTAAACCGTATCTTAGCCGGGCCGCGGATCGTCCACACATCACGTGTGGGCTGGCCTCGGGTGACATATCCGATGGTTCCGCGGTGGTGTGGGCGAGAGCCGATCGGCCTGCACGGATGCGGGTGGAGTGCTCCACGCTCGAAAGCTTCAAGACCATGATTGGCGTCGCATCATCGGAAGCGTTGCCGGATCATGACTTCACTTCCAAAGTATTGCTCGAAGGTCTGCCGCCCGGGCAGGATATTTTCTACCGGGTGCGGTTTGAAGACATCGCTGTATCAGGGATTTCAGGAGAAACGCAGGTCGGGCATTTCCGGACAGCGCCGCGCGAGCAAGGTTCGGTATCCTTTGTCTGGTCGGGCGATACCGCGGGGCAGGGCTGGGGTATCGATGCTTCCCGCGGCGGCATGCGGACCTACCGGACCATGCTCGAAAACCGTCCGGATTTCTTCATTCATTCCGGCGATCACATCTACGCCGACTGTCCGGTGCCTCCCGAGTTGAAGCTGCCGAACGGGGAAATCTGGCGCAATATCGTGACTGAAGAGAAATCCACCGTCGCACACAGCCTCGCGCAGTTTCGCGGCAACTATAAATACAACCTGCTCGATGATAATTTGCGCGCCTTCAACGCGCAGGTGCCGATGCTCGCGCAATGGGACGACCATGAAGTGACCAACGACTGGTCGCCGCTCGGTAGCGCCGACGAGACAGGTTACAACGAGGACGGCACCTCCCGACTGGTGGCGCGCGCACGCCGCGCGTTTCATGAATTCATGCCGATCCGCGCGATCCCCGAACGGGAAGGCCGTGTCTATCGCAGAATAGGATACGGGTCGCTGCTCGATGTCTTTCTGATCGACATGCGCAGCTACCGCGATTCCAGCTGGAACAAGCGCGACGACCGCGGCGACACTTTTATCCTGGGCCCTGTGCAACTGGCATGGCTGAAGCGCGAGCTCGCCGCTTCCAATGCGACCTGGAAAGTCATTGCCGCGGACCTGCCGATCGGGTTGATCAGCGAGGACGCGATCGCGCTTGGCGATGGGCCGCCCGAGCGGCGCGAACACGAAATTGCCGATCTGCTGTCATTCATGAAACGCGCCGGCGTCAGCAATACCGTATGGCTGACGGCCGACATGCATTACACGGCAGCCCTCCACTACGACCCAAACCGCGCGGTGTTTCAGGATTTCGAGCCATTCTGGGAATTCGTCTCGGGTCCGCTTCACGCCGGCACCTGGGCTCCGGGCGAGCTGGATAATACCTTCGGCCCGGCGGCGATGTTCCAAAAGGGCTGCAGCGCGGAACAGGGCGAGAATCTCGCACCGTGTTTTGGCCTGCAGTTCTTCGGCCGCGTCGATATCGACGGCCGGTCGGAGGTCATGACGGTGACCTTGAAGGATGTCGACAATCGGGATCTATGGTCGGTCGATATCGCGCCGCGGCCGGACGCGCGGCCGGGACAAATGCTCGCTCAGCACATCTGATACATTTGCAGGTCTTGAGACGCCGGCTCAGCGCGTCACGATCAGATAGCCGCCCAGGACCAGCAGCAGGGACAGCACGACGAGCGCACCGATCACGCCGGTAACGATCGCGAACAGTTCGTTGGCCTCCAGCCATCGTCGCAGTGCTTTGACCATTCTAACTCGATCTTGATTTGAACTCCGCGCGGTGCAGACTATCAAACCACTGATACGCTGTCTCACCCATCCTTCCAACAAAACGCCCGTTGACGCGGCAGCGCCGGTTGTTGATCCGGCGACCTCTAGGTCTTTCAGGAGTAACCATGGAACATCTGCAAACCCAGGGCCTCAGCCTGCCGCGGCTTGGGCTCGGCACCTTTCGTATGCAGGGCGAGGTCTGCCGCGCCGCGGTCGAAAGCGCGCTGGCTCTCGGCTATCGGCATATCGACACCGCGGAAATGTATGGCAACGAAGATGCCGTCGGCGCGGCTATCGCGGCATCTCGCGTCGCGCGCGGGGACCTGCACGTCACCACCAAGGTCTGGCATGAAAACCTTGCTCCGGATGCGATCCGCAGGGCGTTCGACGCCAGCCTGAAGAAGCTCAAGCTCGATCACGTCGATCTCTACCTGGTGCACTGGCCGTCCAGGAACATGAACCTGCCGGCGATATTCGAAACCTTGCTCAAGCTGAAACAGGAAGGCCGCACCCGCGCCATCGGCGTCGCCAATTTCAACATCGCGCTCATGAAGACCGCGGTCGAACAGATCAAGGCGCCGGTCGCCTGCAACCAGATCGAGTATCACGTGATGCTCGATCAGACGCCGATGCGCAAATATCTTGCGGCGAAATCGATCCCGCTGGTCGCCTACGCGCCGCTGGCGCAGGGCCGCGCCGCCTCCGATGAAACACTGATCGCAATCGGCCGCAAGCACAACGCCAGCGCGGCGCAGGTGGCGCTGAAATGGCTGCTCGATCAGGACGGCATTGCCGCGATCCCGAAGGCGTCGCGCGCCGAAAGCCAGCAGGCCAATCTCGACGCGCTGAAGCTAAAGCTCGACGATGAGGACTGGAAGGCGATCGCGGCGCTGCCGAAAGACAAGCGCTTTGTAAATCCCGGCTTTGCGCCGGCGTGGGATTGAAGGGAGAATGCGTCATCCCTGCGTAACGGCTGCGCCGTTATCGCTGGAGGTGCTCGCCGTCTTCGGCGAGCCTCGAAGGATGACAACCGCGTGTGCAGCCATCCTTCGAAACGCGCGCCAGGGGCGCGCGCCTCCAGCGATGAGCGCAACGCGCTCACGCGGGGATGACGGAGGGATTGTTGCTCCCAAGAAAAATGGCCCCTCGCGGGGCCATCTCTCTGTGTCGTATGCCTCAATAGTCGTGATGACGCTTCTTGATGATCACGACCTTCCGGTCGTGATGGCGCCAGCCTTCGTGCCGGCCGAAGTCGCGATGCTCGCGGAATTCGGCACGCGCCCCGAAACGGTGATGGTCGCCGCCGCGCTTGATTATCGTGGTCTCAGCGCTGGCGATCGACGGCGCCGCGATGGCGATCGCGCCAAGGGCTGCGATAACGTATCCAAGCTTCTTCATGCTGTCCTCCTCGGTTGAGCGAGGATTGAACATCGGACGCCGCGGAACGTTCCCGGGGAACTCCAGGAGAATTCTGAACGGTTATTCAGCAAAGTTAATGCGCAATTAGGTCGGCGTTTCCGCGCCGGCCGCGCGCTATTCGATGATCGCCTGATACACCATCGCGTTGATCTTCTGACGATAGTGCCAGCGGATCGGTCCGGGCGCCGCGGACAGATACACCACCGCAAGCTCTTCCTTCGGATCGGCCCACCAGTCGGTGCCGCTGGCGCCGGGCCAGGAGAACTGCCCGACCGATCCCATCATCCGGACCACGCCAGGCGTCGTGCGTACCGCAAGTCCGAGGCCAAAGCCGTAATCGGCCCGGGTCGGATCGGCGTTGCCGACGAGATTCTTGATGCTCGGGCCGAGCTGGTCGGACAGCATGTAGTCGACCGTCTTGCGGCCGAGCAGGCGGGCCTCGCCGGTGCGTCCGCCGTTCATCAGCATCATCGCAAAGCGCAGATAGTCCGACGCGGTGGAAGCCGCGCAGCCGCCGCCGCATTCGAATTTGAGCGGTTGCGTCAGCTCCGGGCTGCGCGCTTGCGGCTTGCCGGTGTCGGGATCGGCCGGCAGCGGCTTGGCGTAGCGCGCCGCCTTGTCCGCAGGAATCGAGAATCCGGTGTCGGTCATTCCCAGCGGCGTGAACAGATTGGCCTGCAGATATTGCCCGAGCGTCTGCTTGGTGATGCTTTCGATGGTGAGGCCCAGTACGTCGAGACCGAAACCGTAGTCCCACACCGTCGCGGGCTGATACAACAGCGGCAGCGACGCCAGCCTGTCGGTGAAGGCCGCGCCATCATAATCGCGCGCCGCATCACCGCTTCCCGCCGGATACAGCTTGTGCACCAGCGTAGTGCCGCGGCCACCGTAGATCAGGCCGGAGGTGTGGCGCATCAGGTCCTGGATCGTGATCTGGCGATTGGCGGGCACAGTGTCGGCAGTCGGCTCGCCAGCGTCGCGCACGGCGACGCGCATTTGTGCGAATTTCGGAAAATACTTGCTCAAGGGATCGTCGATCAGGAGCTTGCCCTGCTCATACAGCATCAGGGCGCCGACCGCCGTCATCGGTTTGGTCATCGAGGCAATGTTGAAGATGGTGTCGGTGGTCATGGCGACGCCGGCCGCCTTGTCGCGCCAGCCATAGGCATCGAGCGCCACCAGTTTGCCGTGCCGGGCGATGGCTATCACAGCGCCAGGAATCCGTCCGGCCTCGATGTCGGCCTTCAGCGTCGCGCCGATCCGCGCCAGCCGCTCGCTGGAGAGGCCGACGTCTTCGGGCTTGGCGCGCGGCAAGGGATCATCGGCGAACGCGGCGCCGCAAGCGAGCAGGCAAAGCGTGGTCGCGAGAATTTTGATGGCAGCCATGGACGTCTCCCGTTCGGGCTCTTCGGCCCCCTGGTGGTTTGTGCAGGGAAGACTAGGGCAACGCGTTTGGCGAGGCCAGCTGCGTCTTATTCGTTTTCCTGGGGGCTGACTGCGTAACGACGCATCGGTGGATCGCTCTACCGGAGCGCTGTTCTACCTGCATTTATGCTGGGTAGGAGTTGGGTTGCCATTGGCGGTGAATTTGCCGTTCTTGATGGTGTATTCGTTCTTCTGGCTGCGATTATACATCGCGCGCATGGTACCATCGGGCTGCATGATAAATCCGTACTCGCGGGTTTGCTGGAGCGCCCGGAAAAAGACGCGCAAATTCAGCATGCCATCGCCGGAAACCTCGGCGGTGACGACTTCGCTTTCATCCGTGGTGTCGCCGAAGTTGCGCCGGTGCACGACGCGGTCACCGGACGCAATCTCATAGGCAAGCACCGTGCCTCTGTTCCTGTCGGGCGCGAGCGAACAGTCCAGCGACCAGGGTCCGATCAAGCCCCATTTGCGCGCGGTCTCGGCCACCGTTTCCGCTGGCGCCTCGAGCGCGAGCGTGAGGGAAAAAAGGATTGCCAGCGCGAGTCGGCCAAGATGTCCGTTCAAATTCCGCGCTCCGCTTGCCTGCGATGACCGGTGATCGAAGCTTAGCATTTCGATCTCGGCGCGCAATGCGCGCAGCGCCATTGATCGGCGGCTTGCGCAATCCTTGCGCCCGGGGCATCCTCCATCGATAAAAATCTCATTTGGGGGAACGCCAGCATGTCCGCATTGTCACGCCGCAATTTTCTCAGCCTCACGGGATCGGCCGCTGCCGCGACGCTATCGGGGCGCCTCACAAATTCTGCTGAGGCGGCGATGGGTCCAGCCGACAAGTTCGACCTCGTGATCAAGGGCGGCGACGTGCTCGATCCGAGCCAGTCGCTGCGGGGAAAACGCGACATCGGCATCCGCTGGGGAATGATCGAGGCGATCGAAGCGGAGATTCCCGCCGCCCGCGCGTCGAAGACCATCGACGCCACCGGCAAACTGGTAACGCCCGGCCTGATCGATCTGCATTGCCACGTCTACCCCTACGGCTCCGCGATCGGCATTCCCGCCGACGAACTGGTGCAATTTCAGGGAACCACCACCGTAGTGTCGGCGGGCGACGCCGGCGTCAACAACCTCGCGGCGCTGCGCCGCTATATCGTGGCGCAGTCGCGGGCGCGGATTTATGCATTCGTCCATATCGCCAACAACGGGCTGTCGGCTTTCCCGGTGGCTGAGCTCTACAACATAGACAACGCGCAGATGGAAGCCTGCGCGATGGCGCTCGCGGAAAATCCCGATTTCCTGATCGGCGTCAAGGTGCGGATGTCGGAAAACGTCATCTTCAAGCATGGTCTGGAGCCCTTGAAGCGTGGCATCCAGGCCTGCGAGATGTGCGGCTGGCCGGCCAAGATGATGGTGCATATCGGCGGCGTCGAGACCAAGGAGCTGATGTCGCAGATCCTCGATCTGCTGCGGCCGGGCGACGTGCTCA
>WNFD01017985.1_pt1 | contig 11339 bp, 9 predicted proteins | sample 5400491 | NCBI WGS metagenome assembly WNFD01 (sample SAMN13153343, study PRJNA577476) | soil metagenome | isolation source: 120 cm saprolite under Douglas fir tree site 2 hole 2 replicate 2 | place: USA:California | collected 2015-04-18 | reverse complement strand
ATGAAGCTGTCGCACCTCGTGGACGACAAGATTCACGCCCGCTCCATCGGGCCGTACTCGCTGGTCACGCAGCAGCCGCTCGCCGGCAAGGCGCAGTTCGGCGGCCAGCGGTTCGGCGAGATGGAAGTCTGGGCGCTGGAAGCCTATGGGGCGGCGCACACGCTGCAGGAGATCCTGACCGTCAAGTCGGACGACGTGAACGGTCGCAGCCGCGTGTACGAGGCCATCGTGAAGGGGCAGAACCTGCCGAAACCCGGGATCCCCGAGTCCTTCAACGTGTTGGTGAAGGAGCTGCAGGCCCTCGGGTTGAAGGTGACGCTCGGCACTACTGAAGACGTGGAGGAATAGTGATCGACTTCCGAAGCGGGCGCGAGCCGAAGAGCTCGAGCTTCGACTATATCCAGATCCGGATCGCCTCCCCGGAGGAGATCCGGGGCCCTCGCGACTCGAAGGAGCGCGAGCGCCTCGAGCTGCAGGGCCAGCGCACCTGGTGGTCCTGGGGCGAGGTGACCAAGCCTGAGACCATCAACTACCGGTCCTTCAAGCCGGAGCGGGACGGGCTGTTCTGCGAGCGCATCTTCGGCCCGGTGAAGGACTGGGAGTGCCACTGCGGCAAGTACAAGCGCATCCGCTACCGCGGGGTAATCTGCGACCGCTGCGGCGTGGAAGTGACGCTGTCCAAGGTGCGGCGCGAGCGCATGGGACACATCGAGCTCGCGGTACCGGTGGCGCACATCTGGTTCTTCAAGACGCTGCCGTCGCCCATGGGCAACCTGCTCGACATGACCCTGCGGGATCTCGAGCGGGTGATCTACTACACGAATTACGTCGTCATCCAGCCGGGCGAGCAGGAGGTGCAGGACAAGGAGCTGCTCGACGAAGACCGCTTCCTCGAGCTCCGCGCCAAGGCCAAGGCCGAAGGCGACGCGGCGTTCAAGGCGGACATCGGCGCGCCGGCCGTGCGGGCGCTGCTCGAACGGCTCAACGTCGACAAGCTGGCGGACGAGCTGCGCGAGGCGGTGGCGGGCGAGACGAGCCAGCACCGCAAGAAGCAACAGCTCAAGCGGCTGAAGATCGTCGATGCGTTCCGGAACTCCGGCAACGCCGGCGAGGGCCGCAACGACCCGCGCTGGATGATCCTGGACGTGGTGCCGGTCATTCCGCCCGACCTGCGGCCGCTGGTGCCGCTCGACGGCGGGCGCTTCGCGACGAGCGACCTGAACGATCTGTATCGCCGCGTCATCAACCGCAACAACCGGCTGCAGAAGCTAATCCTGCACCGGGCGCCGGAGGTCATCCTCCGGAACGAAAAGCGCATGCTGCAGGAGGCGGTGGACGCGCTGTTCGACAACGGCCGCCGCTCCAAGGCGATCCGCGGACGCGGCAAGCGGCCGTTGAAGTCGCTGTCCGACATGCTCAAGGGCAAGCAGGGCCGGTTCCGTCAGAACCTGCTCGGCAAGCGCGTGGACTATTCGGGCCGGTCGGTGATCGTGGTGGGCCCGGAGCTGCGGCTGCACCAGTGCGGGCTCCCGAAGGCGATGGCGGTCGAGCTGTTCAAGCCGTTCATCATCCACAAGCTGGTGGAGAAGGGGATCGCCGAGACGGTCAAGCGGGCCAAGAAGATCGTCGAAAAGGAGTCCCCGGAGGTGTACGAGATCCTGGAAGAGATCATCCAGGATCACCCGGTGCTCCTGAACCGCGCGCCCACGCTGCACCGCCTGGGCATCCAGGCGTTCGAGCCGGTCCTCGTGGAAGGCAAGGCGATCCGGATTCATCCGCTCGTCTGCGCGGCGTTCAACGCGGACTTCGACGGCGATCAGATGGCGGTGCACGTGCCGCTCTCGTTCGAGAGTCAGACCGAGGCGCGCGTGCTCATGATCTCGTCCAACAACGTGCTCAAGCCCTCGGACGGCCGGCCGGTGGCCGAGCCGTCGCAGGACATGGTGTTGGGTTGCTACTTCCTCACGAAGGAGCCAGCCGACTTCGAGCAGGCGGACGTCAAGGCGAAGGCGACTCACGTGGGCTCACCCGCGGAGCTCGACATGGGGCTCGCGACCAAGCGGCTCGCGTACCATTCGCCGGTGCACTTCTGGGACGAGACGCGCTGGGTGTACACGACCGCGGGGCGGGTGATCTTCCACAGCATCCTGCCCGAAGGCATCCGGCGCGAGGGGTTCCTGAACCAGGTGATGCGCAAGCGCGACCTGTCGGAGCTGGTGTTCAACAGCTACCGGCGGGCCGGGCTCGCGAGCACGGTGCAGTTCCTCGACAATCTGAAGGAGTTCGGCTTCCGCTACGCTACGATGGGTGGCGTGTCTACGCCACCGGCCAGATCACGTTCGGCGAGCGCTACAACAAGGTGATCGACGCCTGGACGCACGCGAACAACGACATCGCGGACGCCATGGTGAAGACCATGCAGCGCTCCAAGGGCGGGTTCAACCCGGTGTTCATGATGTTCGACTCCGGGAGCCGTGGCTCGCGCGACCAGATCCGCCAGCTGGCGGGGATGCGCGGTCTCATGGCGAAGCCGCAGAAGAAGCTCACCGGGGGCATCGGCGAGATCATCGAGAGCCCGATCAAGTCAAATTTCCGCGAAGGTTTGTCGGTGCTCGAGTACTTCATCTCGACGCACGGCGCGCGCAAAGGTCTAGCGGATACGGCCTTGAAGACCGCGGACGCGGGCTACCTGACGCGTCGGCTGGTGGACGTGGCGCAGGACGTCACGGTCACCGAGGAAGACTGCGGGACGATCCTCGGCCTCGAGATGTCGGCGTTGAAGGAGGGCGAGGACATCATCGAGCCGCTGCGCGAGCGCCTGGTGGGCTGCGTGGCGCTCGACGGCGTCACCGATCCGCACGAGCTGGACGAGGACGAGCGGCCCAAGGTGCTGGTCGAGGCCGGCAAGCTGATCGACGAGGAGACCGCGCAGGCGATCGAGGATGCGGGAATCGAGGCGGTCCGCATCCGCTCGGTGCTCACCTGCGAGTCGAAGCGCGGCGTGTGCCGCATGTGTTACGGCCGCAACCTCGCCACCATGGACATGGTGGACCTGGGGGAGGCGGTCGGGATCCTCGCGGCGCAGTCGATCGGCGAGCCCGGCACGCAGTTGACGTTGCGGACCTTCCACATCGGCGGCACGGCGGCGCGTATCGCCGAGCAGACGGTGCGCAAGACCAAGGTCGAAGGCGTGATCGAGTTCGGCGACCGGCTCATCTTCGTCGAGACGCCGGAGAAGCACAAGATCGTGACGAGCTACGAGGGCGAGCTGATCCTCAAGGCCCTCTCGCACGGCGAGACCAGTGGGAAACTCTCCGTGCACTCGCGCTTCCACGTGCCGCTCGGCGCCACGCTGATGGTGACGGACGGCGCCAAGGTGGCGCGTGACGGTGTGCTGTTCACGTGGGATCCCTATACCAACCCGATCATGACGGACGTGGGGGGTGTGGTGCGGTTCGTGGACATCGTCGAAGACGAGACGGTGCGCGAGGAGCTGGACGAGCTCACCGGGCGGCGCCAGCGGGTGATCATCGAGGACCGGGAGAAGAAGCTGCACCCGCACATCGAGATCATCCAGAAGAAGGGTGAGAAAGAGAAGCGGCTGCGCGACTTCGTCATTCCCGAGGGGGCGCAGCTCACCGTCGAGGACGGCCAGGAGGTGTACGCCGGCTTGGTGCTCGCGAAGGTGTCGCGCGAGGCATACAAGACGCGTGACATCACGGGCGGCCTGCCGCGCGTGGCTGAGCTGTTCGAGGCCCGGCGGCCCAAGGATCCGGCCACGATTTCCGAGGTGGATGGCACCGTGCGATTCGGCGAGATCAAGCGCGGCAAGCGCGAGATCTACGTCCACCCCGAGGAGGGGGAGGCGCAGCTGTACGAGGTGCCGGCCGGCAAGCACTTGCGCGTGCACGAGGGCGACCGCGTGCGCGCCGGTGACCGCCTCACCGAGGGTCCAGTCAACCCGCACGACATCCTGCGGATCAAGGGCCCGCGGGCGGTGCAGGAGTACCTCCTGAACGAAGTGCAGGAGGTGTACCGGTTGCAGGGTGTGAAGATCAACGACAAGCATATCGGCGTGATCGTGCGCCAGATGCTGCAGAAGGTGAAGATCGTCGAGCCCGGCGCCACCGAGTTCTTGGAGGGGGAGAACGTGGACAAGCAGACCTTCTCCGACGCGAAGGACCGCGTCGTGAAGAAAGGCGGCAAGCCCCCGACCAACGAGCCCCTGCTCCTGGGGATCACCAAGGCGAGCTTGACGACGCAGTCGTTCATTTCGGCGGCGTCGTTCCAGGAGACCACGCGCGTGTTGACCGACGCGGCGATCCGCGGCGCGCGGGACGACCTGTTGGGGTTGAAGGAGAACATCATCATCGGCCATCTCATCCCGGCGGGAACGGGGATCTACCGGTACCACGAGATCGAGATCGAGCCGCCGGAGGGGTTCCAGCCGCCGCCGCCCCCGCCCGAGCCTGTACCGGGCGCGGTGCCGAGTCCGTTCCCGGAGGAAGTGGAAGCGGATTAGGAGGGCGGTAGAAGTCGGTATGGGCGACAGCGCTCGGGAGAAGTCCCGAGCGCTGTTCGTTTTTGCGCTCCCGTCCTACTGTTATGCCATGACCGAGCACGAGTCCCCCACATCCATCATGGATGAGAAGCCGCTGAGCCCGGCGGCGAGAGCCGGGCTCGTGGTGAACGGGGCCTTCACGATTCTGCTGTTTTACGTCACCGCCATCCTGTTCATGGCGGGTTTTTCAGCGCTCGCGTTGCTTCTCCTGCTCGTGACCATGGCGGCAGCTCGGTTCGGCATGGCCTCGTTCGTCGGGCGCCTGCTGCAGGTGCCGGTTCGCTTGATAGGGATCCTCGGGAGGAAGCTGTGGCTGCCGTCCGAAACGGCCTATCGCGTCGCGCTGACGCCGGAGGATGCGCCGGGCCTATTCGCGATTTCGCGTGCGCTTTCGCAACGCTCGGCACTCGTGCCGCCCGAATCAATTTCCGTCGAGATGCACACGACTGCCTGGGTGCAGCTGCGGGGCTATCGGCGGGGCGCCGGTCGCACGAGCCTCGGGATCGGTTTCGACCTGCTTGCGGGACTCACCGTCAGTGAAGTCGAGGCGGTCCTGGCGCATGAGCTGGCGCATGCGCGCCTGGTGCAGCGGGGGTTCAGCCGGTGGTTGAAGAAAGGCCTCGCCCGGCTGAGCCAGGTGACGACAGAGCTGTCGGCCTGCGCTACCGCCTACCGGGAGGCCAACGCGAGGTCCGATCTCGCCGAGACCACCATGCGGGTGTTCGACGCCCTGACCCGCCGAGCCGCGCGGTTGGTAGCGACGTATTCCCGGCAAGACGAGTTTGCGGCGGATCGAGGCGCCGTCGAGTTGTGCGGCGCCGGCGCCATCAGGTCGGCGCTGGGGCGACTCGACGTCCTGGACGAGGCCGCGAGCAGCCTCCCCTGGAGCGAGCGGTTGACCCGCCTGCAGCCGGGCGAAGCCTTCACGGCATGGCTCGTGAGCGAGCTCACCGGCCCGGTTCGCGGCGACGGTCGGGCGTCGCTCCGTCACGCGGTCGATCCCTATTCGACCCACCCCGCGCTGCGCGATCGGCTCGCCGCGCTGCCGGCCGAAGACGCCTCATTGCGCGACACACGGCCGGGCATCGCTTTGCTCGCGGATCCCGATCGGGTCGCGGGCCGCCTGGTCGCCGAGATTCAACGCGTCATTGCCGTTCAGGAGAGAAAGGACACCCGGCGGCTGGCCCGCGAGACGCACAAGCTCTGTCGCGCGGAGGGTATCGGCGGCCCGGTAGCCCTCCTGGGCGTGGGAGCGCTCATCGTGGGGCTCGTCCTCGGCCTGATCGGGGCCACCAGCGGATTCCCGCTCGATATGATGGGGACAGCGGTGGGGGCTCTCATCGCCGGCGTGCTACTCGTCCGTCATCCCCGCTATCGCGACCGCCGCCCGCTCCCGGTGCCCGCGTACGGCACGTTGTCGAACCCGCGTCCGCCTGAGACACAAGAGCAGCTCGCCGCGGCGGAGGAGGCCATCGTTGCAGAGCTCCGGGCGTCCGCCGCGGTGGAGCGGAGCCGACCCGCCCGCTTCGCGATGCTCGTACGCACGAGTTACGCGGCCCTGCAGCAGCGCGATTACCTGCGCACGCACGTCGCGGCGCGGCTGGCGCTCGAACTCAAGAAGACATCGATCGAGGCGTCTCGCGTACGCCATCGCGGCGGCTGGTCTGGGCAACGCCCAGCAGGCGCACAGCAGACTCGGAGTGATCAGGCGGAAGGTGGGCTTTCAAACCCTCGCGACCAAATGGGGCGCCGCGTGGGCGCTGAGCCTGCTGGACGACTGGAGCTGCGAGGGCCTGTTGCAACAGCTGCATGACCTCCAACCGGACGTCGCCACGTACACGTGTCTGCTTGCGCTCGCCCAAACGCATCGTGACAAGCTGCAGAGCGCCATCGGGAACGCGGAACGTGGCGTCGCGCTCGAGCCGGGGAACCGGCCGGCTGCGTTTCTGCTCGCCAACCTGCTGCTGATGGTCGGCCGAACGGCCGCCGCCGCCGCGCGGCTCGATCCGCTGCAGGACTATGTGCGCACCGAGGTGCGCACGGCATTCTCGATGGTGCGGCTGCACTTGATGCAGCGAAACACGGCGGGGGCGCTCGAGTGGGCCGGCGTGGTTCGGGGCCTCGATCCCGACGGGGCGTCATTGATCGGCCTTGGGCGGGCGTTCGGAGCCGCCCGGCTCGCCGAGCCCGCCGCCACTTTCTTCCAAGCCGCGGCCGAAGCCCACTTTGCACCGGAGGCGAATATCGGGTTTGCCGTGCTGGCGTCATTGCGGGGCGACCGCGCGGGGGCCAGGCGCTACCTCCTGGCCGCGCTGAAATTCGAGGATGCGAGACTCACGAGCGGGCAAGCGGCCGGCAACCTGTTTCACGAGATCCTGGGCCGTCTCAATGGTCTCGCCGAGCAACGGCTCGACTGTACCGCGTGGATTGCGACCGTGCCGGACGGATCGCTGACGTTGGCCGGGCGATCGATCCTGGTGTGCGCGCCCACCGAGGCGATCGCGCGAGCCTATCTCGAGACGATCGTGACCGCGATGCAGGGGAGCGAGTCGGCCGCGGAGCTGTCAGGTGTGAGGTGGCGCGTGGCCCCGAAAGCCCAGCAGCCCGACCGGCCCGTGCCACCGGGAGTGCATTCGGTGGTTGGCTAGCCGAATGACGTCTTGACTTAGTCATCAGACTTAGCTAAACTGCAGGATGCCAAAGTACAACGTCCACGAAGCGAAGACCCACCTCTCCAAGCTCTTGGAGCGCGCGGCTGCCGGCGAGGAAGTGATCATCGCCAAATCGGGCGTGCCGGTGGCGCGACTCGTGCCCGCCGCGCCGGTGCCAGAGCGCCCCCTGGGAACCGAGAAGGGCCGCGTCTTCATCGCCGACGACTTCGACGCGCCGCTGCCCAAGGACATCCTCAAGGCCTTTGAGGAGTGAGAGTTCTGCTGGACACCCAAGCCTGGCTGTGGATGCTCGCCGCGCCGGAACGCCTCGCTCCCGCTACTCGGAAACTGCTCACGAAGTCGGCCAATGAGTTGCTGTTATCCGCCGCCAGCGCGTGGGAGATTGCCATTAAGCACGGCCTCGGCAAGCTACGCCTCCCGGAGGCTCCCGAGCGAGCGGTCCCGGAGCTGATGGCTCGCACCGGAGTCGTCCCCCTCCCGGTGCTGCATCGCCACGCCCTGCGCGTGGCGACGTTACCCCCCAAGCACCGCGACCCCTTCGATCGGTTGCTCGTGGCCCAGGCTCAGATCGAGGACCTGTCGATTCTCACCGTCGATCGGAGCTTCCGGCTCTACGACGTGAGGGTGATTGAGGCCTGAGCAGGGGTTGCCCTAACCCCAACTCCCCCTCTATCTTGGACGTCTATTTGGCGACTTTTTTCCAGGGGTTATGCCGACTATCAATCAGCTCGTCCGGCACGGCCGCCGCGACGTGGAAGCGAAAGAAAAGGCGCCCGCGCTGCGCGGCAACCCGCAAAAGCGCGGCGTCTGCACTCGCGTCTACACCACGACGCCCAAGAAGCCGAACTCGGCGCTGCGCAAAGTCGCGCGGGTCCGGCTGACCAACGGGTTCGAGGTGACGGCCTACATCCCGGGCGAAGGGCATAACCTGCAGGAGCACTCGATCGTGATGATCCGCGGCGGCCGCGTGAAAGATCTGCCGGGCGTGCGCTATCACATCATCCGCGGCACGCTCGACGCCGCGGGCGTGAACGAGCGCAAGCAGTCGCGCTCCAAGTACGGCGCCAAGCGGCCCAAGCCGGCGGCCACATGAGCCGGAGAAAGAAAGCGGTCCGCCGGCCCGTGCCGGCCGATCCGCGCTACGACAGCCAGACCGTCTCCAAGTTTTTGAACAACCTGATGGAGCGGGGCAAGAAGTCGCTGGCCGAGCGGGTGTTTTACTCGGCGATGGATCTGATCGAACAGCGCACCGGGCAGCCGGGCGTGAACATCTTCAAGCAGGCGCTGTCGAATGTGAAGCCCGCGCTCGAGGTGAAGTCCCGGCGCGTGGGCGGCGCGACTTACCAGGTGCCGGTGGAAGTCCGGCCCGAGCGGCGCACCGCGCTCGGCATGCGCTGGCTGATCCAGTTCAGCCGCGCGCGTCGCGAGAAGAACATGGCCGAACGGCTCGCCGCCGAGCTGATCCTCGCCTCGAAGGGCGAGGGCGAGACTATTAAAAAGAAAGAAGACACGCATCGGATGGCCGAAGCCAACAGGGCATTCGCGCACTACCGGTGGTAGCGACATAACCCCGGGCGTAAGCCCGGGGTGGAACCGGGCGCAAGTTCGGGAACCTGAAACCGACAACTTCGGGACCCTGCTTTAAGGGATCCTGCATCGAGGGGGCCGAAAGCCCTCCGATGAGAGCGGAGCGAGACCGGCCCAGCACGGGCGTTTGCTGACTAAAGGACACGAACGACCGAATGCCACGCACCACGCCGCTCGACAAGGTTCGTAACATCGGCATCATGGCCCACATCGATGCCGGGAAAACGACTACGACCGAGCGGATCCTGTACTACACCGGCCGGACCTACAAGCTGGGCGAGGTGCACGACGGCACCGCCACGATGGACTGGATGGAGCAGGAGCAGGAGCGCGGCATCACCATCACCTCCGCCGCCACCACCGCCTTCTGGCCCCGCCGCGGCCAACAGCACCGCATCAACATCATCGATACGCCCGGGCACGTGGACTTCACCGTCGAGGTGGAGCGTTCCCTGCGGGTTCTCGACGGCGCGATCACGGTGCTCGACGCGGTGGGCGGCGTGGAACCGCAGACCGAGACCGTGTGGCGCCAGGCCGATCGCTACCACGTGCCGCGCATCGTCTTCGTGAACAAGATGGACCGGGTGGGCGCGGACTTCGACATGTGCGTCAAGATGGTGCGCGAGCGCCTGGGCGCCAACGTCGTGCCGATCCACCTGCCGCTCGGCTCGGGCGAGCTGTTCACCGGCATCATCGACCTGATCCGCGAAGTCGAGATCGTGTACGACGACGAGTCACTCGGCAAGAAGTACGTGGAAGGACCGGTGCCGGCCGCCCTGAAAGACAAAGTCAAGGAGATGCGCCACCACCTGCTCGAGGCGATCGTCGAGCAGGACGACGCCATCCTGCACAAGTATCTCGAAGAGCACGAGCTGACCGAAGACGAGATCCGGACGGTGTTGCGCAAGGCGACCATCTCCGGCAAGGTCGTCCCGGTGCTCGCCGGCGCCGCCTTCAAGAACAAGGGCGTCCAGGCGCTGCTGGACGCGGTGGTGGACTATCTGCCGGCGCCGGTCGACGTGCCGGCCATCCAGGGACACCTGCCGCACCACGACGCCACGCACGCGCTGCGCAAAGCGGCCGACGAAGAGCCGTTCTCGGCGCTCGCGTTCAAGATCATGACCGATCCGTACGTCGGAAAGCTGACGTTCTTCCGGGTCTATTCGGGTGTGCTAGCCGCCGGCTCCTACATCTATAACAGCACCAAGGACAAGAAGGAGCGCATCGGCCGCTTGCTGGAGATGCACGCCAACAAGCGCGAGGAGATCGCCGAGGTGCGGGCGGGCGACATCGCCGCCGCCATCGGCTTGAAGGACACCAAGACCGGCGACACCCTGTGCGACGAAGGCCACCCCATCATCCTCGAGGCGATGAAGTTCCCCGAGCCGGTGATCTCGGTCGCCATCGAGCCCAAGACCAAGGCCGACCAGGACAAGCTCTCCATCGCGCTCCAGAAGCTCTCCGAGGAAGACCCGACGTTCCGGGTCCATAGCGATGCCGAGACCGCGCAGACGATCATTTCAGGGATGGGCGAGCTGCACCTGGAAGTGCTGGTCGAGCGCATGCGGCGCGAGTTCAAGGTCGATGCCAACGTCGGCCGGCCGCAGGTGGCCTACCGCGAGACCGTGCGCAAGCGCGTCGAGTACGTGGAGGGCAAGTTCATTCGCCAGACCGGCGGCCGCGGCCAGTACGGGCACGTGGTGATCCACATGGAGCCGGGCAAGCCCGGGACGGGTTTTGTGTTCGAGGACAATATCGTGGGCGGCGTGATCCCGCGGGAATACATCGGCCCGGTGGAGCAGGGCGTGAAAGAAGCGCTCGAGAACGGCGTGCTCGCGGGCTACCCGATGGTGGACGTGAAAGTCGAGCTGGTGGACGGATCGTACCACGACGTGGACTCGAGCGAAATGGCGTTCAAGATCGCCGGGTCCATGGCGGTGAAGGAGGCAGCCCGTCAGGCGCATCCGGTGCTGCTCGAGCCGATGATGGACGTGGAAGTCGTGACGCCGGCCGACTATATGGGCGACGTCATCGGAGATCTCTCGGCTCGGCGGGGCAAAGTCGGTGGGATGACGCAGCGCGCCGGCGCCCAGGTGGTGGCCGCGACGGTGCCGTTGTCGGAGATGTTCGGTTATTCGACCACGCTCCGCTCGATGAGCCAGGGCCGCGCGATCTACAGCATGCAGTTCAGTCACTATCAAGAAGTGCCGAAGACGAAGGCAGAGGAGATTGTGAGCAAGGTGAAAGGATAGGATCGGTACGTGGTGCGTGGTGAGTGGTTGCCGTCGTTGCGAGACGGCGTCCCGCTGCGCGCCAGGAGGAACCACGTACCACGCACCACGCACTTGTAGAGGAGATCATGGCGAAAGCCAAATTCGAACGCACCAAGCCCCACGTGAACGTGGGCACGATCGGGCACGTGGACCACGGGAAGACGACGCTGACGGCGGCGCTGACGAAGGTGGCGGCGGACAAAGGGCTCGCCACCTACGTGACGTACGACCAGGTGGCGAAGGCGT
>WNFD01016126.1_pt1 | contig 11341 bp, 8 predicted proteins | sample 5400491 | NCBI WGS metagenome assembly WNFD01 (sample SAMN13153343, study PRJNA577476) | soil metagenome | isolation source: 120 cm saprolite under Douglas fir tree site 2 hole 2 replicate 2 | place: USA:California | collected 2015-04-18 | reverse complement strand
AGGATAGTTGGCAACCCCGATAATCTGTACCGGGTGAAATTCCTGCCGGCCATCATAGGAGTTGTGCGCGAAGTTTGCGCCGACAACGAGTTCGTGCGATCCCAAGTAATGACGCGGGTGGGAGCGGAAGATTTCTCCCAATTCTGTGCGAGTTGTGTTGCGGTCTTGGTGATTAAAGAAACCGCCCTTGGTGGTTTCAACGAGAAGTTCGTAAGGCGCATCGCTGTTCGGCAACAGGTCGGCATCAAGTTTTCTGAAGCTCACCTGTGAAGTCAGCAGATTGCCCGAATCGGTAACGTATCGGTGCTGCAGATATGTCTGATATCCACGCTGATGTAAGTTGGGCGTGCTTTCCTGCGGTGTAAAGGTGTTCAGCCCGTAGTAATCAAGCTTTTGCGGAAAGATTGCAAACGATGCGGTCGCCGTTTGCTGATTAGTTATGTTGGCGTCGATTTGTGTATAAGAGTTGAAGTTTTCAGAGCGGGTCCACGCTTCGAGCGGCGGCAAACTATACACCTGATCACGCTCATAGCGATATTCAAGCGACTGCGTAAAGGCAATACGGTCCTTCACAATCGGAGCAGAGACTGTGACTCGGGGGGTCGCAGCGGCGATCCCCATGATTGACCCATCAACTCTCCGCAAACGCGGAAGTAGGTTCTGAGCGGAGATCCGAAATTTGTTGAAGCTTCCGGGCCGCGTCTCGACATTCGAGACCGCGCCGGTGAATTTCCCGTACTCGGGGTCGTAGGGCGTAGAGAGAACATGCACTGACGAAACCACATCAATGGGGATATTGAGCGCGGATGTTCCCGTAGCTGGATCGGTCACGTCAGCGCTGTTGAGCAGCGATCCGTTCTGTGAGGCCTGAGCGCCTTTCATATTGATGAGGCCATTCGGGCCACGAACTACGCCCGGAATCAAAGGCTGCAAACTCTGGATGCGTTCATCCAAATTTGGCATGTTCCTGACCGCTGATTCGCCGATCGTGCTGGTTCCAGGAGACTCTTTGGTGTCAATCTGAACTGTACTAACCGTGACTGTGGTCGACTCCACAACTGCTTGGACTTTCATTTCCAAGGCTATTTCTGAAGCAGAGCCCGCCGTAACCTCGATGGTCCGATTTGTGGCCAAGCCGGGTGCTTGTGCATTGATTGTGTACGCCCCAGGAAGAACTGCATTGAATGCGAACTTGCCCGCGCCATCACTCTCAGCCTCGATGTGTATTGGACCGTCCAGCGAAACCCTTGAGGCCGATACGACAGCATGACTCCCACTTGCATCCACCGTGAACACCACACCGTCAACGGTGCCGGTAGCCTGCCCAGCGCTCTGAGCAGAGACACACGCTGCAAGCAACCCGATAGCGATTGCTGTACCCGCAAGTTTGTGCTTCATGCTGATTTGCTTTTTGTGCTTTGACCGGCGTAAGGATTTCTTGCGCATATAAACACCTGTCCCGCCCTTGCTGGAAACGAATTTCGTCCATCAAGGGTTTTATGCCTCGCAAACCTCACGAATCGTGGTGCGAGCCTTCCAGTGCCATCGCCGTCTTGGTCAGGATCTGTTCGGGAGATAGATGGCAACGCAAGAGCATCTCAACCGCGAGTGTGAGGGTGGTTTGCTGTTCGAAGACCAATGTTCTCCACATACCTTCCTGATTAATTTCAAGGTCAGTGCGTGTCATGTGTTTGTCCTCCCAGTGCATGCTCTGGCAGCTATATATGCAGGCAGCCTGCCATTTGCAACGTATCGAAAACAAACTGCTCATTCCTGGGATTCCCGCCGCATCGCATCGCAACGTACTCCTCGGTAATCCTCATCGTTTAAGCTCGAGGTCGATTTGAGAATCCGACGTCGTGCTCGATCGATAGCCATCCAATAGCGCGATGCTAGCAATCACCTCCGCGGCAAACAATTACATCTTCCTTGTAGGCGCGACCGGCGCGCATGTGAGCTAACGATGGTCTTCTTCTGTTGCATTCGACTTGATTTACATTGGCCTACGCCTTTTCCGAACGTCACACTCCGACCTAAACGGAAAAATTGCAGGTTTGGTTCGGCGCACTATGAGCGGCATCCTGCACGAATGCGCTGTCAGCAATGGACCGGGGTATGCGGGTGATAAATCCAAGGACGCCCTTACAGGAATATGTAATTTATCTCGCTCCCCAGCGTTGCTAGCATCACCGGGTCACTGCAGTTTTGCTCGGAGGCGCAATCGTTGCGAAGACCATGGAAATTACAAACAACCGGCGAGGAGCGATTTTGAAAGTGCAACTATACGAAACCAACGGAGAAATGAAAATGGGTCAAAATAACGGAACATCGAAGCGTAGCGAAAAGGGACTTCTCACGCCAGACAACTGCGTCGTGGCGCTGATCGATCACCAACCGCAAATGCTGTTCGGAACGAGTAACTTTGATCGCCAGTCGATCATCAACTGTACTGTTGCTTTAGGAAAAGCAGCGCGGGTGTTCGACGTGCCGGTGGTGCTGACGACGGTCGAGACGAAGAGCTTCAGCGGAAACCTGTGGCCGCAGATCCGAGCCGTGTTCCCGGGCCAGCAACCGATCGAGCGTTCGTCCATGAATTCCTGGGACGACAAGAACTTCGTCGCGGCAATCGAGAAGACAGGGCGCAAGAAGATTGTGCTGGCCGGGCTATGGACGGAGACATGTGTGGCTCTTCCGACCGTGCAGGCGATCCACGATGGCTACGAGATTTACGTGGTCGAAGACTGCTGCGGCGACGTCAGTCAGCTCGCGCATGACAATGCAATGCGTCGCGTTTTCCAGGCGGGAGCAAAACCGGTGACGGCCCTCTCTGTGACCCTAGAATGGCAGCGCGACTGGGCAAACCGGGATACGTACGACGCCGTAATGGACCTCGCGAAAACCCACTATGGTGCTTATGGCATCGGCGTCGAATATGCCTACACGATGGTTCACGGCGCTCCCGCTACGAAGTTTCCAGAATACGTGGTCCCCACGGCGGAATTCGCACACAAATAGGGCTTGTGGAGGGCAGGCAACCCCTGCCCTCTGAACAACAGCGCTTTGCTACTAAGGAGAACTCATGGCTGTTGACACAATACTTCACAACGCCAAGATCGCGACAAATCGAGTGCCAGCGTTTGTCGAAGCGGTTGCCATTACCGCCGGAACAATCAGCGCCACCGGTACAGACGAGGAGATTCTTCGGCTGCGCGGCCCAATGACAACGGTCATTGATGGAAACCGGAGAACGGTCATCCCCGGACTCAACGACTCCCATATGCATCCGATCCGCGGTGGGCTCAATTTCAACTTGGAGTTGCGTTGGGATGGGGTGCCATCGCTCGCCGATGCGCTGCGAATGCTCAAGGAGCAAGCGGCTCGGACGCCCGCGCCTCAGTGGGTGCGGGTTGTCGGCGGGTGGACGGAGTTTCAGTTTGCCGAGCGCCGGATGCCGACGCTGGATGAAATCAACTCCGTGTCCCCGGACACCCCTGTTTTCATCATGCACTTGTACGACCGGGTGTTGCTCAATCGGGCAGCGCTACGCGCAGTGGGCTACACAAAAGACACTCCGGATCCTCCCGGCGGCGAGATTCAACGCGACAAGCAGGGTAATCCTACGGGTCTTCTGTTGGCCAAGCCAAACGCAAACATTCTGTACTCCACCTTGGCGAAGGGGCCCAGGCTGTCGCGTGAAGACCAGCTCAACTCGTCGCGCCTCTTTTTCAGAGAATTGAATCGTTTTGGCATCACCAGTGCAATCGATGCGGGCGGTGGCTTTCAGAACTACCCTGACGATTATGGGGTCGTGAACGAACTCCACAAGAACGGTGAACTCTCGATTCGCCTGGCCTACAACCTTTTCACTCAGAGACCAAAGCAGGAACTTGCCGACTTCCAGAGTTGGACAAAGATGACCAAGCCTGGCGATGGCGATGACTTCTATCGCGTGAACGGTGCAGGCGAGATGCTGGTTTTCTCTGCCGCTGACTTCGAAGACTTCCTTCAACCTCGGCCGGACATGGCGCCTGTCATGGAGAGCGAGTTGAAGGCGGTGATTCATCACCTCGCGGAAAACCGATGGCCGTTCCGCATGCATGCCACATACGACGAAACAATCTCTCGGGCCTTGAATGTATACGAAGAGGTTAACCGCGAAATTCCGTTTGACGGGCTGCACTGGTTTTTTGATCACTGCGAGACGATTTCCGACCGAAATATTGAGCGAATCAAATCACTTGGTGGCGGTATTGCCGTTCAGAACAGGATGGCGTTTCAAGGCGAATACTTTGTCGAGCGTTATGGTGCGCAGCAAGCGAAGCGCACGCCTCCAATCCAAAGGATGCTGGAGATGGGAGTTCCGGTAGGAGCGGGCACAGACGCCACGCGGGTTTCGAGTTATAACCCCTTCCTTTCTCTCTATTGGCTCGTGACCGGGAAGACCATCGGTGGGTTGAGCTTATATGCGGAGAAAGATCGGTTCGATCGCGCGAAAGCGCTCGAGCTTTATACCGTTGGAAGCAGCTGGTTTTCTACGGAAGACGGCAAGAAAGGATCGCTAGTCCAAGGGCAACTCGCCGACTTGGCGGTCCTCTCCTCGGACTACTTCTCAATTCCTGAAGATGAGATCAAGAACCTGGAGTCGCTGCTCACTATTGTCGGGGGCAGGGTAGTTTACGCGGCAGGCGAATTCTCAAGCATGGCGCCTCCAGAACTGCCCGTGAGTCCGGACTGGTCCCCTGTCGAGAAATACGGTGGATATGCGCGGAGCGAGGAAGAATTGACCGTCGGAGCTACAGCGAGCCACGCGATGTCGTTGCACGATGGCAAGGACTCGGCTGCTCATAAGGGGCAGCAATGGATCTTGGGCGACAAGGGACTTTGGAGTCTCGGCTGCGATTGCTTCGCTTTCTGACTCCACATTGAAAGGATAAGCAATTGGATCAATCTCGAGAGTTGCCCAACAATGCGGAGCGCGCAAGCTTTGGTCGACTGGCGCGAGACAGCGTGTTTGAGCTGATCCTCACCTCTGTTCTGCTTTTCGGCGTGGTCAGTATTGTGAGGTGGGTGATTGGGCCGTCGCCCATCTCACGGACGATCCCGGCGATCCATGCGGAGCTCTGGATCGTGGGCGCTGCTGTCGCCTTTTTGCTTGCCGGGCTCATTCTCAGCCCGCTGGGAAAGGCTTCCGGGGGGCACACGAATCCGGCAATCTCGCTGGCCATGTGGCGCTTCGGAGTCTTCCCCGGAGCAGGTGTCATCCCCTACTCCATCGCACAACTGCTCGGTTCCGTACTTGGAGTCGTCGCCGCTCGCAGGGTGTGGGGCAATGTTGTGGCAGAGCCGCCGGTAGCATATGCCGCACTCCAGCCAGCACCGGGATGGTCGACCTTGGAACTATTCGCAACCGAGGCCTTCGGCATGGCGGTCATCGTCTTCCTTGTCGGGCTCTGCCTCGCGGTACAACGACTAACGCCATTAGTGCCTTGGATCGTCGGGGCTCTCGTGGGCATCGGAATCGCAGTGCTGGGAACAGCGACCGGAGGCAGTCTGAACCCCGCCCGCCAGTTTGGGCCCGCTGTCGCTTCGGGACAAACGCAGTTCCTATGGGTGTACTTGGGAGCCCCATTGGTCGGAGCAGCAGTCGCGGCGTGGCTGAGATCGCTGCTTCAGTATCGCCGAAAGGTATTGACCCATAGGTTATGCGGCACCGTCGGGCATCCAGCAGGAAATCAGATTTAAATTACCGGTCCGCAGTAAAGGAGATTTCAATGCGTACTACCAGATACCTTACCGTGACCACCGTCGCCGCCCTCCTGATCTATGGAAGCGCGGGTCTCTCATGGTTGCTAGGAACTACGCCGCCGGTCGTCCACGCTTCTGCGTCAACGCCGAACCCGGGAGTGGCACCGCAATACGATACAACTCACGTTTATGTCTCACCAGAGGATTTCGATCGCTTCGTGGTCAGTCTTCTTGCAACCTTTGGGGGCACGACCACGAAGCAAGGCGTCTTTACCGTAACGCCAACTCCAAGCAGCACGATGTCCCAACTGGTCATGACACCGGTGGGAACCGTGTCGGTGTTTGGCTTCAAGACGCCGGTACCCTATCCATTCGGCGCGGAGCGGACGGGTTATTTGGTGACAGACCTGGATGAAGCGACCCGAACTGCGGTCGAAGATGGAGCAGATGTGCTCGTCAGCCCATTTAGCGATCCGATCGGACGCGATGTCGTCATCCAATGGCCGGGCGGCGTGAATATGCAACTGTACTGGCATACCGCCGCTCCGTCCTACAAGGCGCTCCAGACGATTCCGGAAAACCGGGTCTACGTATCCACCGACAGAGTGGAGGCGTTTCTTGGGGGTTTCCTGACCTTCTCTCACGGCAAAGTGATCTCCGATGACCCGCATGCACCCGGCGTCGAGATCGGACGGCCGAAGGACAGCTATCGCAGAATCCGGATCGAATCGAACTTCGGCAAGTTGACCGTGCACGTAACGGATGGTCACCTTCCGTCTCCCTACGGGCGCGAGACGACCGGCTATGAGGTCGCAAACCTCACGGATACCCTTGCCAGGGCCAAAGCAGCCGGCGTAGAGATTCTGGTCGCTCCCTACACTGCCGATCAAAGGAATGCAGCCTTCGTTCAATTTCCTGGCGGTTATATTGCCGAAATCCACTCTCCCGTGAGCAATTAGTGTGTGTCCGGCCCCCACTGGCGGCGACGACCGGCAGCGAGAGTGGCGCTCGTGAGAGATCGACAGAATCCTCAGATGTGGTCGAAGAAACTAGGAATTGAAGAAATGAAGTCGATGCGAATCTTTCTGATTTTGGCAGCCACGCTCTTCCCCACCGGGCTGACCGCGCACGCCCAGTCAGACAATGCCGGGGACCCTGCGATCCCGGATCGCAATTACAAGCTGCTGCGTGAAGACGAGAACTGGACCTTCTTGCGCGATCGGGCTCGAGAGGTCTGGGAGCAGATCGGCAACGACAATTGGGGACAGCAGCCCTACATGAACGGGTATCTGAACGAACGATACATGCTTTCGTTTGACGCTCACTATGGAAAACATGTGCGCTCGTTCGTTGAGTTAAAGAGTGGATTGAATTCATACCGGATAGGTGGTCCGCGACCCATCGACGAAAAGAAGCTCGACTTCCAGGCCGGATTTCTCGAACTTGGCACTTCCAAAGGTGCGCACTCCGTCGCACTCCGTGTTGGCAGGCAGGAACTCGAGTACGGCTCCGGGCGCTTGATTGATGTGCGGGAAGGTCCGAATGTTCGGCTGAGCTTCGACGGCTTCATGGTCAAAAGCAAGATCGACTCGTGGCAAATCGACGGATTCGCTGTTCGTCCCGACTTGGACAATTTCGGGTTCTTTGACAACGCACCGAATCACGCTGTTGGCTTTTGGGGCGTGTACGCCACTCGGCCCTCGCCCAGCAAAATGTCCCTGGAGGTCTATTACTTGGGTCTGGACCGCAGGCAGGCGACTTTCGAACGAGGCACAGCTCAGGAGGTGCGCCACAGCTTGGGTGCGAGGATTTCGCGCCCCGTTGCAACGGAACGGTCCGGACTGGATTTTGATTACGAAGGCGCCTGGCAGTTCGGCACGTTCGGCTCCGGGAACATCCGGGCATGGACCGTTGCGTCCGAAACGGGCTATCGATTTCCGACGGTTCGGCTGAAACCGCGGTTCAGCATAAAGGCAGACATCTCGAGCGGAGATAATCCACGTTCAAAAATCTTGGCGACCTTCAATCCCCTTTTTCCGAAGGGGAACTACTTTGGAGTCCTGGCCACAACGGGACCCGGTCCGATTAACTTCATCGATGTTCATCCGCATGTCGAAACAACATTTCCGCACAACGTGGCCGCATCGGTCGACTGGATTTTTCAGTGGCGGGAAAATGTCCTCGACGGAGTCTACTCGGTCCCGGGATCTCTGATCCGGCCCGCAGGCAATAGCCAAGCGCGATTTGTCGGACACAGGCCGGGCACGGAGTTGCGATGGCAGGTTGACCGACATCTCTGGTTTCAGGCTGACTATGGAATTTTCTACGCTGGGAGGTTCTTGAAGGAGACGCAACCTGGCCGCAACCTCAACTATTGGGCCCTGTGGGCCGGCTATAAGTTTTAGGGACGCCACAAGGATGCGGCGTCAAAGGGGGCGCCTATGCTCTAGGGGTCCTACTGGGTCAAAAACGCCTTGCACCTGCTTCATTAGCTGCGTCGTGTCGAAAACGGCGGTTTGCCACCGTAACCTCAAATACGCTTCCATTTTGGAGGAATGCAAGTAATAGGAGCCCCGATGGCAGTTAATGAGCCGACACACTTCGATGATCTCCTTCTCAATGGGTCGCTGCTTGTGCTGACCTTTTCAACAGGTCTTGTGGATGCCGCAAGCTTCCTTGCTCTAGGTCATGTTTTTATCGCCAATATGACGGGCAATGTCGTCTTTATGGCGTTTGCTTTGGCTGGCGTACCTGGACTTTCGGTGACCCGATCAGCCATCGGGCTACTGTCAGCTCTACTAGGTGGAGCCCTCGCGGGACATATGGATAAAAGGCTCGTGTGGAAACATCGGAATGTCTGGCTGTCTGCATCATTTGCGATCGAAGCAATCTTCTTGACGTTTGCATTTTGCGTGGTCTGGTTCTCTCGAGGCCAGCCAATCCAGGCCTCCACAGTTGATAGCCTTATTGTTCTGACAGGTTTCGGTATGGGCATCCGCAACGGTACTGTGCGCAGGCTCGCAGTGCCAGATCTGACCACTACGGTCCTGACTCTCACTGTTGCTGGACTGGCATTTGATTCCTTCATTGCAGGAGGAGCCAACATCCGTTGGCAGAGAAGAGTAGGGTCGATCGTGATGATGTTTATGGGAGCAGCCACAGGAGCAATGCTGCTACGCCATTCGATAGTGCTTGTTCTGGGAGGGGCCGCCTTGCTGGCGGCATTCTGCGCAATCGTCCAAATTCTTCGCAACGAAACGAAGCATGAGGCCAAGCTCGATGTTGGGTGAGAACCCTAACGGTTACTCGAAGAACCGGGCTTGTTGAAAAGGAGTGACCGCGGGCTGCTGCTCCCAACGGGGGAACTCAATTTGGCAACAGCCTGTTGCCAAATTCAATCCGCAACCGATATCGCCTCATCTTGATCTTTGCGAATCCGCGTCGTGACGTAAGCGTTCCGGATTTTGCGATTGAGGGCCAACTCCCACTATCTCGCAAACCTAGCGTAGGCTTTTTTCTCCCGTGTCAGCTCGTGTTCACTGTAGTGGGTTACGAGTAAAATGTGGGGACTGTGAGGAAAACACACCAACGAGCGCGGTCCTTTGTCCCCGTCGGAGATTGCGACCGCTTGTGGGGTCACATGCAACTGCGACTGTTGGTCCCAGTTTTCTTGCAGCGATCGCTGCTGCTGGTTTTCTGCATTGCGCTGACCAGTTGCCAGTCGCATAAAGCCAATTCCGGACCTTCGATCGAGTTCACCCATATTCCGCCGGCGGCGCAAGGCGGACGAGAGAGAGTCGACACGATCTCTGGACGGGTAAAAAACGCCGGACCAAAGCAGCAGATTGTTATTTATGCACACGCCGGGCCGTGGTGGGTGCAGCCGTGGCCTGATCATCCGTTCATTCCCATCCAAGCAGACTCGACGTGGAGCACGGAAACTCATCTGGGATTTGAGTATGCTGCGTTATTGGTGGATCCGGATTATTATCCGCAGCCCGAGATGGATGTAGCTCCGACCCAAGGCGGTTCCGTTGCTCTCGTGACAATTGTGAAGGGCGTTGGAGAGCCGCAACTTGCCCCGACCGGATCGCTTAAATTCAGCGGTTATGACTGGGGTGTTCGCATGATTGCGAATGACAAGGGAGGCACGAACAACCTCTTCGATCCTAAAAATGCATGGACCGATACGAGCGGGGCGCTCCACATGCAGATCAAGAAGAAATCGGGCAGGTGGTCGTGTGCGGAAATATTCCTAAATCGCAGTCTCGGGTACGGCACGTATTCGGTAACTTTGCGTGATACTTCTCATTTAGAACCCGCTGCGGTCTTCACTATGTATACCTTCGAGGACTCGGCTGGCGAACAGCACTATCGCGAGATGGACGTAGAGGTCAGTCGCTGGGGTGACGCAGCGAATAAGAACAATGCACAATATGTCGTTCAACCGTTCTACACTCCTGGGAACGTGTTTGCTTTTGGGGCGCCCTCAGGCACCTTGACGTATGTCCTGCGCTGGGAATCTGGACATGCAACTTTCAAGACCTTTCGCGGAAGCTCTGCTGGCGCCGGAGCGCAACTCGTTTCTGAACATGAGTTCACGTCTGGCATACCGTTACCGGGTAAGGCGAAACCCCGTCTGATCCTTTACGTCGTTGCGAGCGACAAAAATCCTATGCAGAAGCCAAGCGAGGTTGTGGTTGAGAAGTTTGAATACCTTCCGTGAGGACTGTTTTGGAAGGCGCTGGCTACTCAGGTGTGCCATTGCCGGACTCGCGGCTGTCTGCTTCGCTGTTTCGGCGTCTGCGGTCGATCCCACTCGGACCGTGTCGCAATATCTCCGCGATTCGTGGGGAACTGAGAGAGGTTGGCCGGGCGGATCGATAACGGCCATCGCGCAGACTTCCGATGGTTATCTCTGGATTGGGACAGATAAAGGCCTGGTTCGTTTTGACGGTTTGAATTTTCGCCAGGTCGAGCGGGCCCATCCTGATCCAGTCCTGATTGGTCCTGTACGAACAGTCCTGGTTGACGCCAGCGATAACCTCTGGATCCTGCTACAAAACACCCAACTCTTTCGTTATCACAATGGGAACTTCGAGCTTATCCGCGGCGAGGCTGAGAACGGCACAACGGCAGTGGCACGGGGGACGTCGGGTGCGTTTTTGCTCTCATCATTAGCTGTGGGAACTCTCACATACAGTGACAACCGATTTCGAACCCTGTCGTCGGCAACTCTTCCCGCTGACGCTGCAAGAGTCGGGAACGGCGAGGCCCCTGACCAGCGATCATCTCCTTTCAGTTGGAACTATGGCATGATGCCTGATCGTCAGCCGGCGCTCACCTCGCTTGTGATGGCCATGGCGCAGACTGATGACGGAAAGATCTGGCTTGGCACGGAGCGTCGAGGGCTGTTCTATCTCCAGGAAGGCCGCGTTTTGACAGCCTTGAATGGGCGGGTTGATACGAAGATTAACTGCCTTCTTCCTCTTCAACACTCCGAAATGTGGATCGGAACGGCGAAGGGTGTGCTGCGCTGGAATGGAACAGAGCTTACTTCGGCAGGTGTACCGTCATCTCTTCTCAATCTCGACGT
>WNFD01006868.1_pt1 | contig 11342 bp, 7 predicted proteins | sample 5400491 | NCBI WGS metagenome assembly WNFD01 (sample SAMN13153343, study PRJNA577476) | soil metagenome | isolation source: 120 cm saprolite under Douglas fir tree site 2 hole 2 replicate 2 | place: USA:California | collected 2015-04-18 | reverse complement strand
CAGCCACCGGGGAGATCTTCGAAGCGATCCTCGCCGGACGGCCCGGCGACGGCAGGCCGCGGCTCGCGGTCGTCGCCCCGTACTTCCACCCGAAGATGGGCGGCGTCGAGCAGTACGCCTATCACATCGCCCGTGGCCTCAACCAGCCCGATGGCTACGAGGTCGTGGTTCTGACCTCCAACCACGACGGCCGGCGCACCCTCGTCGAGGTCGTCGACGGCCTGACCGTATTTCGATTCTCCCGGTGGCTCACGGTGTCGAACACGCCGGTGAACCCCCTCTGGCCCATCCGCTTGCGCAGGGCGATGGTCGCGAACCGTGTCGACCTCGTGCATGCCCACGCTCCGGTTCCGTTCATGGCAGAGGCGGCAGCGATGGCCTGCGGACGCCGCCCGCTCGTGCTCACGTACCACTGCTCCCTTCCCAAAGGCCGGCGCTTCGTGGACCCCTGTCTCAGGTTCTACGAGTCCAGGATCCTCCCGCTGCTGCTTCGGCGGGCGGACGCGGTGGTGTCGGTGTCGCCGCCCGTCGCCAACTTGCTCATGCCGTACACCGGGGGGAAGGCACACCTGGTCCCGCCCGGCGTCGACGACACGGTCTTCGTGCCACCCCCACCACCCGCCGGGGACCAGGCCCCCGCCCGCCTTCCGACAGTCCTCTACGTGGGCAGGATCGAGCGTGCGTCCGCCGCCAAGGGCATCCGGCACCTCCTGGAGGCATTTGCGGTGGTTCGGGCGTCGCTCCCCACGGCGATGCTCGTGCTCGTGGGGGGAGGAGATGCACTCGAGGATCACCGCCGGCTCGCCACCGCGCTGGGGATCGCCGACGGAGTCGTCTTCCGAGGGACGCTGAGCCTGGAGGCGCTCGTTGAGGCCTACCAGGCGGCGTCGGTGGTCGTGCTGCCCTCGACGACGAATTCGGAATCGTTCGGCATGGTGCTGATCGAGGCGATGGCGTGCGCCAAGCCCGTGATCGGTTCGGATGTCGGCGGCATTCCCTTCGTCATCGACCACGGCCGCGACGGCTACCTCGTGCCCCCTGCGGATGCCGGCGGTCTGGCGGCCGCCTGCCTCGACATTCTCCGGGCGCCAGACCTCGGCGCAACCCTGGGCGAGGCGGGGTACCGCAAGGTCAAGGATCGCTTCACGTGGCCGGCCCAGATCGACAAATACCGGGCCATCTTCGAGGGGCTACGCGGCGTCGGTGGGGCGCCGCCGATCGACCCTCCGATCAACCGTACGGGAGCGGTGGCCAGCGACCTGGGCCCGCGACGGACCGGGCCCGCCGGGGCTTCCCCCCTACCGGAGCGGCGTTGACGTATGGCCATCCTCTGCTATCACGCCATCGATCCCCAATGGGTTTCGCCCTTGGCGATCACGCCCGCCACCTTCAGCCGGCAGTGCACATTGCTGGGACGCCGCCGGCACCCGGTCGACCTCTCGGAGGCTGTTCGCCACGTCGACGCCGCCGGTCGGCTCCCGCGGGGGATGGTCGTCCTGACCTTCGACGACGGGTTCGCAACTCTGCACGAGCATGCGTTCCCGATCCTCGCTGCGGCCCACCTCCCGGCCACCATCTTCCTCGTCGCCGATACGCTGACGCCGGAAGGAAGGACGGTTGACTGGGTCGAGCCGTCGGACAACCCCCCTGAGGCTCCGCTGCCGACCCTGGCCCTCGATCAGATCCTGGAGATGCAGGAGGCGGGCATCAGCTTCGGGTCACACAGCTACGCGCACCACGATCTGACGCAGCTTGGGGAGCAGGAATGCGAGCGGGATCTCAGGCAGAGCCGCGAGCTGCTCGAGAGCCTGCTCGGCCGTCCCGTGCCGTTTTTGGCATTCCCCTTCGGCCGCCACGACGAGCGGGTTCGGCGCGCCGCCCGCCGGGCTGGCTATGCGCATGCGTTCAGCCTGCCGGATGTGCCGGAACCGGCTGATCCTTATGCCCTGCCCCGGATGGGGGTCCTGCCCAACATCGGGCTCGGCATGCTGGCGATCAAGACCTCGTGGTGGTACCCGCGACTTCGGGTCACGCGTCCGTACGCTGCCGCCCGTGACCTGTTGCGCAGAGGAGGTGGCTCCCATGCTCGGGCGTGACCGGCGTTGCCGGGTCCGCACCCGTGGCCGCCGGATGGTGGTTGGTCTGTGAAAATCGTACAGGTCGTCAATCTCGGGTACGTCGCAGGAGGAGCCGAGAAGAGCGTGAAGTCCATCCGCCAAGGGCTGGTCGCCCGCGGCCACGAGGTGCTGGTCGTCGCGACCGACAGGGACCTCGCCGGCGAGGAGTCCTTTGCTGACGTTGTGGTCCCCCAGATTGCCGGCGGCCCCCTGAAACGGCTGGCGAGCTACGCCTGGTATGGGGCTGCACGGCGGTCGATCCAGGAAACCATTCGCCGATTCGGCCCCGACATCGTGCACCTCCATACAATCGGAGAGTTCAGCCCTGCGGTGTTTTGGGCATTGGGGGGCGTGCCTTGCCTGCTGACCGTCCACGGACCTGAGGAATTCATGGTGCAGCTGCTGAAATGGCAGCTCCCGGCATCCGACTACCGCCACGAGTCGAACGAATGGAAGGATCTCACCATCATTGGTCACCTCCGGTACGCCTACCAGCGGTTCCTGCAGCGCCCGCTCTACCTCTTTGGCGGGCGGCGGCACCTGAGGCTGGTGCTCGCGCCCAGCAAATTCATGGCCGGCATCCTCGAGCACGATGCGCGGGGAATCCCAGTACGCCACCTCTACAACGGAATCGAGTTGCCGGCTGGCGAGCCGCTGCCGGGACAGCCCGCGATCCTGTACGTCGGCAGGCTCGAATGGTTCAAGGGTGTGGACAAGCTCTTGTACGCCGTGCAGCGCCTCGTGGCCTCGGTCCCGGGGGCTACGCTCGTCGTGGTGGGCGACGGAACGAAACGCAGCGAACTCGAAGCCCTGTCGGCAGAACTGGGCCTGGGCGAGGTCGTCCGATTTGTTGGATGGGTGGGGCCGGCCGATATCGGGAAGTACTATTCCGAGTCCCAGGTCGTTGCCGTGCCGTCCCTCTGCCCGGAGACCCTGTCCATGGTCACGATCGAGGCGATGGCCGTCGGCCGCCCGGTGGTGGGAAGCAACGTGGGTGGTATCCCGGAGGTTGTCGTCGACACGGTGACGGGCAGCCTTGTCGAGCCCGGGGATCCCGAGGGATTGGCCGATGCGCTTGCAGCGATCCTGGTCGACGGAGCGTGCGCCCAGCGGATGTCGGTCGCGGCCCGGACGGCATCGGAAGCCTTCAGCGCGGAGCGCTTTCTGGATGCCCTGGAGCAGACCTACCGTGAGCTTGCCGGCTCCCGATGACCGCAGATGCTCAGCGCCTGGCCGCCGCGATGGCCTGGGCCAGCGTGGCATAGGCAGGTTTCTCCGAGCCGTCGCTTCGCCGGAGGCCGAAGAAGTTCTCCCGGTCGCTGGTCGAGTTCCCGGCATCGGTCTCCGTGTACCAGAACAGGGCGGCGATCACTGGCGACTTCTTCGCGAGCTGCACCGACTGGGTTGCCATCTGTGCCTGCAGCGCCTCGTCGACGTGGTCCGGGTTGTGGCCGATCTGGTAGTTCGTCGGCGTCGCACCAGCCCCTGGGCCGTTCGTCGGCGCACCGTACTCGGTGGCCCAGATCTTCATGTCAGGAAAGCCCAGAGACGCCAGGGTTGCCTTCATGTTCTTCGGTGCATCAGAGATCTGCGACCAGCCGCTCCAGTCGGCGTAATAGCCGGGCGGTGCGGGATAGGAGTACGGGTGGTAGCCGACGGCGTCGACCGCCGAAAGCCCGCCGGCCTGGGCAAAACCGGTCAGGAAATCCAGCTGCGACAGGTCGCCGGCGACGGTGGCGGAGGGGGCCAGCCCGCCAGAGATCACGATGGCGGAGGCATCGGCCGCGTTGATCGCCTGCGAGGCCGCACGCGTGAGGGCTGCGTAGCCGGCCGGGTCTGGTTTCGGTTTCCAGGCGCCGCTGGTGTTGGGCTCGTTCCAGATCTCCCAGTCGTGAACGCCCAGCGGGGCGTAACGGCGCGCCGCCGCAGCGGCGAAGGCGGCAAAGCGATCCGGATCCGCGGGCCTGCAGTGATCACTTGCACCGCACCCGGGGGCCCGGGCCCAGATGGGCGTGTATTGCAGAACTGGGAGCATTGCCATGTGGCGTTGGTTGACCGCGGCGACGATCGCGTCGAACGCCGACCAGTCGAACGAGTTCGGGGAGGCCGGCTGGATGGCATCCCAGGGGAGGTCGAGACGGATCCATCCAACCCCAACAGCGAGGGCGTCGTCGAGCGCGTGATTCACCGCCTCGGCGCTGAGCTGCAGCCCGCCAGCGAAGGACATCCCCAGGCGAAGGCCGCCGGCTGCCGAAGGGACCGGCACGGAGGGGTTTACCGGCACCGGGGGGGTGGCCCCCGTTGGTGGGAGCGGCGTCAAGGAGCTCGCCGCAGCCGAGTTCTGCGCATCCGGGCGTGGCGGCTTGGTGCATCCGCCGGTGGCTGCAAGGACAAGGACGGCCAGGGCTCCCAAGGCGAGGCGGTGGCAGGCGCCTGCCGGTGGATGACCAATCCCCGGCCGCCATGCCCGCCGGGCCTGCGAGTTCCCTCGGCTCACAGGATCGACGAGGCGGGTTTGGCTCTCAAGGGACCAAAGGATTGCATGATGGGCCAGTCACGGTCCAATGCCGGCCGGCAGCCAAGGGCGCCGCTGGGCGATCGTTAGGGAGGTCCGGCGTGGAACTGGAGGTGATCCGGGGGCGGCGGGCTCTCGAAGAGATGGGCATGGCTCTCGACGACCTGCATACCGCCACAGCCACGCCGGTGACGGCTCGCCGCCCGTGGCTCCAAACGTGGCTGGGCTGCTTCCACGATGAACCGCTGGCGGTGGCCGTGCGGTCGGGGGAACGCCTGGAGGCTGTGGCCCTCCTTGCCCAACGCCGCCGGCTTGGCCTCACCGTGACCGTGGCGATGGGCCACGGGCCAAGCGACAGGGTGGCGTTTCCTTCACGCGGGCCCGAGGCGTCGTCCACCCTGTCAATCGGGCTTGCCGCTCACCTCCTCGGCCAGTCCGGGCCGTGGCAGCTGACGGTCAGGCACCTGCCGTCGAACGACCCCGTCGCCGTCGCGCTCGCCGGCCACCTGCCACAGGCGAAGCTCGTTGCCGGGGACACCTCGCCGGCACTCCGCTTCGGCCCCGACCGCCGGCTTCGCACCTACGTCAGCCGAAATCATCACCAGCAGGTCCGCCAGGCGACCAATCGCATGCGGCGGGAGGGCCTCACGCCGGAGTTCGAGCACCTCAGGGAGGCGGGGGCGATTTCGGCGGTGTTGCCTGACGTGGAGCAGGTGTGTCGAAGCCGGGACGCCATGTTGCACCGCCCGAGCCAGCTCGACGACCCCCGGTTCGGACCCTTCTTCCGCGCCGTCATCCTCGATCACGCGGCTCGAGGCGAGGTCGAACTCACGCTCCTACGCCTGAAGGGCGAACTGGCGGCTTACTGCCTCTGCTTCGTGGACAACGGCTCCTATCGCATGTGGAACTGCCGGTTTGCCCCACAGTGGGCCCATCTCAGCCCGGGACGCGTGACGAACAACGAAGCGCTCCAGCATGCGCTCGCCGACCCGAGCTGCACGGAGTTCGACTGGATGCTCGGCCAGGAGAGCTACAAGTCGGGCGTGAACAACCACATGGATCCCTCGCAGAACCTCCTCGCCTGGTCGTCGCCCACGGTTCGTGCCGTTCTGGACGCGCCCAGGCACCTACTGCAGGTACTGAAGGACGTCAAGGACCACCATGAACCGCTGGGGAGGGCATGGGAAGACGCCCAGCGGGCTCGGGAGCGCATCCGCCAGCGGTGGCGGCTCCCGGGTAGGAGTAGCCAGCCACCCCCTGAGCCGGGCCGGGGTTGGGTCGCCCCGGTGTGGCTACAGCGTGGCTTTGATGAGGATGGCCGTGGAGACGCTGGGCCCGCTCGGTGACTGCATGGCTGCCGGCGAGACCGACCCGGAAACGGTGCCGTTGAAGGCCACGACGTTGGCGCTGCTGTCCGTCCGGTACGAGAAGCCCGCCGTCGTGCCGGCGCTGCCCGTGTTGGCAACCCACGCATAACCGAAGTAGAAGTCCACCGAGCCGGCGCTGGGTGTCAGGATCGGGAACCTCACCGTCTGAGACGCCGCATTGCTCTGGGCCCCCCAGTTGGTGGCGTCGACCGCCCATTTGGTGGCCGAGCCCAGCCTGGAGGAGAGCTCCTGGGCGTCGAGGAACATGTTGACGCCAGCCAGGGAGCCGGTTCCCGAGACGCTGATCACCGAGGGCCCGGTTGCCGTGATGACCCCGCCCCAGATCTCGTTGTCACCATGCGGCGAGCTGAGATTGTCGGCGAAGGGACCCTCTACCCGCCGCCAGCTGGCACCCCCGCCGGTCACCGAGGAGATGGTTGCCGACGTGGATTCCATGTGGATCGTCAGCAACCAGGCGTCGCCGGCCTTACCGGGTGACACCGACAGGGTGGTCGCACCGGGTGCGCCACGGCTCACGAGGCTGCCGACGGCGGTGATCGTCCCCGGGGTGGGGGAGGGTGACGGAGTCGGGGTGGGTGTGGGAGTCGGGGTCGGGGTCGGCGTGGGGGTGGGGGTCGGGGTCGGCGTGGGCGTGGGGGTCGGTGTGGGAGCCGGCGCTGCCGACGTGATTGCCGTGTGGAGAGCAGCGTATGCGGGCTTGGGCGACGTGTCGAGGTGACGCAGGCCGAAGAAGTTTTCCCGGTTGGATGTGTCGGAGCCGGCATCGATCTGCGTGTACCAGAACAGGGCGCTCATGATCGGGTCCTGCGAGGCGAGCTGCACCGAATCCGTCGCCATCTGCGACTGGAGGGCCTCGGTGACGTGGTCGGGGCTGGCGCTCAGGTTGTAGTTGTTGAGGTCAGAGACGGCGCCGGGGCCGTTGGTCGCCGCGCCGTACTCGGTGGCCCATACCTTGAGGTTGGGGTAGCCCGCGGCGGCCAGGATGCTACGGAAGCTGCGCGTAGTGGTGGAGATCTGCTGCCAGGCATTGCCCGGGTCCGGATAGCCTGGCAGCACCGGGGAGGAGTACGGGTGGTACCCCACGGCGTCGATGCTGCTCAGCCCGCCGGCCTGAGCGAAGCCCTGGAGAAAGTCGAGTTGCCCGATGTCACCGCCGCCGGTCGCGGCAGGGGCGAGACCGCCCGACATGACCACGGCGGCGGCATCTTGGCCCTTGATGGCGCTGGAAGCCGCACGAACGAGCGCCGCGTACTGGCTCACGTTCGCCGACGGCATCCAGGCGCCGCCTGTGTTGGGCTCATTCCAAAGTTCCCAGACGTGGACCCCCAGCGGGCCGTAGCGACCCGCCGCCGCACCCGCGAAGGCCGCGTACTGGCTGGTGCCGGCGGGAGCGCAGTGGTCCGATCCCGTGCAGCTCGAAGGCCTGGCCCAGCCCGGCGTGTACTGCACGATCGGCAGGAGGCTCAGGTGCCTGGCATTGGCGGCGTTGACCACCCGGTCGATCGCCGACCAGTCGGAGCTGCTCGCCGAATTCGGCTGCACCATGTCCCACGGCAGATCGAACCGGATCCAGGTGACTCCGAGCGACACAGCATCGTCGAGGTAGCGTCCGAGTGTCGCAGCGTCCATCGCCGTCAGTATCTCGGGGTAGGTGAGCCCGAAGCGCAGCCCGCCCCCGGCCGAGGACGTGGTCGAGGCGGTCGTCGCCGGTGCCGCCGAGCCAGAGGTCTTGGTCAGTATCGAGGTCGATGCGGTGGGAACGCCCGTCGAGAGCGAGCCGTTGGAGGCCGCGCTGGTCGGGCTGGACAACGGGGCCGCTGTGCGGGATGCAGCGCCTCCCGGCTTGGGTGACCCGGCTGCCGAGGAGTTCAAGATGCCGGGGGCAAAGCCCGCCAACAAAACCGAGACTGTGCAACCGAGCCCGAGCATATTGCGGCGCGTGGATATAGAGGGCATGGACCAATCTCCTGGCGGGTGTCGGGGGGGTGCCGGAGTCAACACCGCTTGTTTCCCTCATGCCGGGGTATCGACAGCCGTCGCCGCCTGTTGGAGGGCGGACGGGACAGATGATCCGAAGTAACCAAGGCACATCCCACCTGGGTGATGCGGACGGTGTACATCCGTCGTAGTGCACCGGAGGTTCGACCGGGCGCTGCAGCAGGGCCGCTCGCACGGCCGACGCCTCAGCCTCGTGCGGCGGCGATCGCCTGCTGCAACGCCCCGTACGCCGGCTTCGCCGAGCCGTCGAAGCGTCGGAGGCCGAAGAAGTTCTCCCGGTTGGAGGCATCGGTGCCGCTGTCGATCTGCGTGTACCAGAAGAGCGCCGCCACCAGCGGAGATGCCTTGGCGAGCTGGATGGACTGCGTGGCCATCTCCGCCTGGAGTGCCTCGTCGACATGGTCGGGGTTCCGACTGAGCCGGTAGTCGGTGGTCGTGGCGGCGACACCCGGCCCGTTGGTCGGCGCCCCGTACTCGGTTGCCCAGATCTTCATGGTCGGGTGGCCGAACGACGCCAGCACGCTCTTGAAGCTCGTCGGCGTGGTCGCCATCTGCTGCCACGCGTTCGGGGGGTCGTAGTAGGTGGACGGCACCGGGAACGAGTACGGGTGGTATCCGACCGCATCGACGACAGCGAGGCCCCCCGCCCGGGCGAAGGCGCTCAGAAAATCGAGCTGCGCGACGTCTCTTCCGTCGGTGGCCGCCGGGGCAAGGCCACCGGAGATAACGGTGGCGGCCGGGTCCGCGCGCCTGATCGCCGGCGCGGCGGCTTCCACAAGGCCAGCGTATCCAACAGGATCCGGCCCCGGCATCCAGGCGCCTCCGGTGTTGGGCTCGTTCCAGATCTCCCAGGTGTGGACGCCGCGAGGGGCGTAGCGGCTCGCGGCAGCTGCCGCGAATGCGGCGAACTGATTCGGATCACCCGGACGGCAGTGATCGCTTTGGTTGCAGGTGAGGGTCCTGGCCCACACCGGTGTGTACTGCAGGATCGGGACCACGCCGATGTGTCGCGCACCGGCGGCGGCCACGACGCCGTCGAACGCCGACCAGTCCCAGCCCGCGGACGAGTCTGGTTGGACGGCATCCCACGCGAGATCCAGGCGTATCCAGCCGGCGCCCAGCGCCGCGGCGTCGTCGAGCGCCTGGCCAAGGGCCGCCCCGCTCATCCGGGTGAGGGTTTGCGGGTAGCTCAGCCCGACGCGCAGGCCATTCGAAGCGGAGGGGATGACCAATGGCTGCCAGGCCGTATCGGAAGCTCCAGGGGCCGGGGCCGGTTGGACGGCCGGCGGCGCGGGAGTCGGGGGTGCCGCCGGTGCCGGGCTCGCGACCGGCTTGGCACGCGTGGGGGCCGGCTTTACCGGCGCCACAGCCGCGGGCGGCCGGGGCCTGGCAGGCGCCGGGCTGGGGGATGGGCTGGGGGATGGGCTGGGGGACGCGGAGGGCGACACCGCCGTGACCACTGGATCGCTGTGCGGGGCCGCCGGCGCCGCTAGGTCGGAACCAACGCTCAACTGCCCCTGGCCGGCGAGAGCCAAGAAGATGCACCCGAGGCAGCCCACGCACAGGAGTCTTCGTCGGACGGCTGTGAACAGCATCGTGGCGTCCTTCCGGAAGCGTGGGCCCCCCGGGGGCGGCAACCGCAGCGGACTCACTCTCCTGCGAGGTTGCGGGAATCATTACCCATTCCACGGAGGGAGACAATATCGACGGAGTGCCGGACGGGCTGCCGGCCGAGACGTGTCCCGACTAGGATTGCGCCGAGCGGGAGCCCAGTGGGCATCGGGTCAGGCTTCGATGCACCGTGCAAGGTCGTGACGGCCCGGATTCGGAGGTGGGGGAAAGAGTGCTCCAGGGCCGGCTGTACCGCCGCTCGGCAGAGTCGGTCGGTCATGACGAAGGGTCCCCGGTCGATCTCGACCGGTCCGTGCCGGCCCTGATGGTCAGGCTCGGGCGTTCCCCGCTGCATCACGGCACCCTGGGGGCCATCCGGACGCTCGGCCGGCTCGGTGTGCCGGTGTACGCCACGTTGGAGGACCGCTTCAACCCCGCCGGGCTCTCCCGATATCTCCGAGAGGGATTCGTCTGGCCCACCACCGGATGCGAGTCACCCGCCGAACTGGTCGATGGGCTGCGGGCCATCGGCGCGAAGCTCGACCAGCGGCTTGGTCGCCCCGTCATCGCCATCGCCACGGGCGACCACGCCGCCCTCATCCTCGCCGAGCACGCGGAGGAGCTGCAGGAGTACTTCCTCCTACCCCGGGTCGCGTCGGGACTTCCCCGCCGACTTGCCAGCAAGCTGGGCCTGCAGGAGTTGTGCCGAGCCCACGGCGTTCCGACCCCTCGGACGGTGCAGCCGGCCTCCGCCGACGAGCTGGTTTCGACGGCGGAGGAGTTCGGCTACCCCCTTGTCCTGAAAAACCCCGAGCCCTGGAGGTGCCGATCGGGGCCAACCCTGCAGGGCACGACGATCGTCCGGAGCCGGAAGGGGTTGGGTTCGCTCATGGCCCAGTGGTCGACGATGCCCCCCATCGCCGTCCAGGAGTACCTGCCGGAGGAGCGCTGCCAAGACTGGATTGTCCACGCCTACTGCGCCGAGAACGGGAAGTGCCTCGTTGATTTCACCGGCGTGAAGCTGCGTTCCATGCCGCGCGACGCCGGGCCGACCGCGTTCGCCTACACGGTCCGCAACGAGACGCTGGCCACGCTGGCGACTGGTTTCTGCCAGCGCATCGGGTTCTGCGGCATTGCCGATCTGGACTGGAGATTCGACGAACTCGACGGGGCTTACAAACTGCTCGACTTCAACCCACGGATGGGAGCCCAGTTCCGGCTCTTCGAGACCGAGTCCGGGCTGGATGTGGTGCGGGCCATGCACCTCGACCTCACCCGCCGCCGGGTGCCCGCAAGCCCACAGGTCGAAGGCCGCCGGATTATCGTCGAGAACCTCGACGCCCTGGCGGCGGTATCGTACCGGCGCAATGGCGGGACTCGGCCTGCTCCCGTCGCTCGAACCGGCACGGAGCTCGCCTGGTTGGCGTTGGACGACCCGCTGCCCGCGCTGGTCATGGCGGCACGCGTCGTCGGGCCCGCGACCGCGCGGCGGATGCGCAGGATGACGATGCGGTCGGGCGAGCGTCATCACCGGGAGGCCCCGGGGGAGTGACAGGAGGCGACGGTGCAACGACGGTGGTCGTCGGTGCCGGACCCTACGGTCTGGCGACGGCCGCCCACCTGCGGGGCCGGGGCGTCCCGGTACGTGTGTTTGGGGAGCCGATGGGTTCCTGGCGTCACCGGATGCCCGCCGGCATGTTTCTCAAGTCGACC
>WNFD01010254.1_pt1 | contig 11343 bp, 14 predicted proteins | sample 5400491 | NCBI WGS metagenome assembly WNFD01 (sample SAMN13153343, study PRJNA577476) | soil metagenome | isolation source: 120 cm saprolite under Douglas fir tree site 2 hole 2 replicate 2 | place: USA:California | collected 2015-04-18 | reverse complement strand
TCCCATCACCAGGTTGACGTCGCGGGCATGAAAGCGGAACGCAATGCGGCCCCCTGCCTCGATAAGCTTGGCGGCTCCGTCCGCCGTAGACCCCATCGCGGTCATGAACCAGAAAGCGCGGCTGCTTCCCGTCCGGCGTGGCATTCAGGAGCTGCTGCCAGACCCAGGCTACCGTTGGGTGCTCGGTGACATTGAAGTGGACCAGGTGGCGGCGCGCATGCTCGATAAAGAAGAGTACGTATAAGGTCATGAAGGTCAGGGTTTGCACGACGAGCATTCGATTCGAGCTGGTCGGGCCAAGCCGTCCCAGCGTCGGCAGGATGAGACCCCCTTATGGGGGGTAGGTGCGTCACGATCGAGGCGGTCGAGCCGAAGGCCGCTGCGCGCTGCAGGGATGTTTCATCGGGCACCCTGTGCACGTCAGCTGGCTGCGCCTCGCACGAGGGTACCGGTCAAGGTCATCGTGAAGGTGCCTGTGTTGAAATCCCCCGACCCATCGGATGATCCCTGGCCGGTCGCGCCGCCGAACCGGCCCGTTCCACCGGTCACCGTCCACAAGCCGGTACCGTGAAACTGTGCCGGGCCGGTCGGACACGCCACGTCCTGGCTGGTGATCGTGAGCGTGTCGCCGTTGCCGGCGATGAGTGTTTCGACATTGACGTTCGCGATTCCTCCGGGACAGCTGCTATCGGGGCCGGTGATGTCGATCTGCCCTTCGTTCGCGATGTACCCCATGTGCATGGCGTGACCTGTCCCGGCCCACGAGATCGTCGTCTCGCTGGTCGGCTCACCGTTGCCTGAGAAGCTCGCCCCGAAGGGGACCTGATTGCTGGCCGCGGACGCGGAGTTCGTGCTGAGCGCCAGCGTTCCAAAAGCGAGAAGCGTGGTCGCCGAAAGCCGAAGTCCTTTGATCATTGTCCCGTACTCCTTCGTCGCTTGGTGCTTGTCGTCATGGTTTGGTTGTACGCCGCAGCCGTGCGCTGCGCATCGGGTCTTCGCCCTATCTCCTGGGGCTCGGGCGGCGGCATCCCCCTTGACGAGCCCGCGCCTCATGGCTGACGCCTCCAACCGCATCCCCGGATAGCCGTCCGCCCCGGTATCTGCAAGCAGGGTGTCGGCCTAGGCCCGCACGACGAGTGTGTAGTCTGCGAATGTGACGGGCGCTGGAGACGGGATTCGGCTGGCGGAACTGGTGGCGGCGCTGTCGCTCGCGACGGATTTGGGGCTAGGGCAACCGCAGCAGCACATCATCCGTCAGACGCTCATCGCGATGCGAATGGCGGACCTCGAGGGTCTGTCCGACGACGAGCGAGCTGCGATCTTCTACGTTTCGCTTCTTGCCTGGGTCGGTTGCGTAGCCGACGCTCACGAGATGGGCAAGTGGTTCGGTGACGACATGGCGGTGCGCGCCGATAGCTACCTGATCGACATGACCGGTCTGCGGATGATGCGTTTCATGATCGGCCACGTCGCCAGCGGCAGCTCACCGATTCATAGACTCACGATGATCGGCCGGTTCCTCGCCGGCGGATCGAAGGAGGTTGAGCAGTCGATGGCTGCCCACTGCCAGACGTCGGGCGACCTGTCGCTGCGCCTCGGACTCGGTCCAGAGGTGCGCGATCCCCTTCAGCAGGCTTTCGCGCGCTGGGATGGCAAGGGCTTCCCCGCCACCCTGGCGGGCAGCGAGATCGCCCGCATCATGCGTATCGTCCATGTGGCCAACGACGTCGAGGCGTTACATAGGATGGGAGGTGAAGACGCCGCCGTCGAGATGCTCCGCTCGCGGCGAGGGACGGAGTTCGATCCCGAACTCGTCGACCACTTCTGCGCGCATGCCGGCGAGCTTCTGGCCGGCATCGGCGAGCTCGACGGCTGGGACGCGCTCATCGGTGGGCAGGCGCCCTTGGGACACCTGCTCACCGACGAAGAGCTCGATCGGGCGTTGGAGGCATTCGCCGACTACGCAGACGTCAAGTCGCCGTTCACGCTCGGACACTCACGAGGAGTCGCGCACCATGCCGCGGCCGGCGCCGCTACCCTTGGCCTGCCGAGCGCCGACCTCGTGCTCGTGCGTCGAGCGGCGCTGGTGCACGATGTGGGTGCCATCGGCGTGTCTGCTGGGATCCTGGACAAGGCCGAGCGGCTGACCGAGACCGAGCGGGAGCGGATCCGCACTCATCCCTACCTCACGGCCCGAACCTTCTCAAAGCCCCGGAAGCTGGCGGCGATCGGCCAACTCGCCGCAATGCACCATGAGCGGATGGACGGTTCTGGCTACCCGTCCGGACTTACCGCCGACGCACTTCCGATGACCGCTCGCCTGATCGCGGCCGCAGACGTGTACCACGCGCTGCTCGAGCCGCGTCCCCACCGTCCCGCGTGGACGCGGGACGCAGCCCGGGACATTCTGGCTGCAGAGGTGACCGATGGTCGCTTGGACGGCGAGGCAGTTCGTGCCGTGTTGGACGCAGCCGGGCATCGAGTGCGTCGCCAGGCTGCCCACCCCGCCCGACTGAGTACGCGCGAGGTCGAGGTGCTGGTGCTGCTGTCACGAGGCCTGACCAAGAAGAGCATCGCGCGGGAACTGACCCTTTCGACCAAGACTGTCAGCGCGCACGTGGAGCACATCTACACCAAACTCGGCGTGAGCACGCGCGGCGCGGCAGCGCTGTTCGCCATGCGGCATGGGCTCATCAGGGCGGCGGACGCCGGCGACTGAGCTCCAGAAATAGGGCAAAGACCCGATGCGTGCCGCGCGGCTGGGGTCTACAAATCGGGTTATGACAAAAACCTGCCAAGTTCCCCTTCCATCCCCTGCGCCGCGGACACGTTGGTCGGTAGCCGGACTCCTCGTCGAGGCGATCGCCGCACGCGACTTCAACAAGATGACCGATTGCTTTGAGCCCGCAGCAGTGATGCGGGCGTTGCTGCCGCGAGGGCCTGCGGAGTTTCGCGGAGCCTCGCAGATCGTCGGGGCGTTCCGGGAGTGGTTCGGCGACGCCAAAGGGTTCGAGGTCCTCGATGCCACGGTCGGCGACGTCAGCAGTCGCCTCCATGCGTCGTGGCGACTCCGCCTCCACCCGACACCACGCGGCGATAGCCGCTGGCACCTCATCGAACAGCAAGCCTACGCGCAGGCCGAGGAACGCATCAGTTCCATTGACTTGCTGTGTTCAGGGTTCGTGCCCGACAGTCAGAGTTGAGCCGAGCTCCGAACAACCCCTTCGCGGATCCCATCCGGTGCTGTCAGCAAGGTCATGTTCGGGCTTGATTCTCGCACCGTCCGCTATGCATTGGCGTGAAGGGCGGCAATACTCCATCCCAATTCCGGCGGCCCGAGCGTAGACGTAGTGTAGACCGCCCAGGATTGGCCGCGACACAACCGGCCCGCGGACCGGGACGCTGCTGGGAAGGGGACATTGGAGGCCAAGGCTGCGGCGGGCCTGTCGTGATTGTAGTAATCCGAAAACTCGGCTAGCACCGCGGGCGGGTGGCGCTCATCGATCAGGATCAGATGATCGACGCACTCGCTCCGAAAGGTCGGGAGTATCAGACTCCAGGTGGAAGGATTTACCAGCGAATCGCACCGGTCGATCTTGCGCCAGGTGGCAGATGCACGGCAAGAAGCTGAGCCCGTAAGGTCCGGTGCGCCACAGAGTTAACTGGCAGGTGGGAAAGTTCTAGACGATCTTCTTGCTGTGTCAAGACCAGTTCAACAATGTGTTCCGGTTTGCTCCAGGCTATGCGACTCCCCGAGAATGGGAGTATGAAGAGGATGAGGTGGGCGTTGTCCAGTTTGAGCCCGATTGGGTCGATAACTACATGAGAATGCTCCGGTCGTATCGACCCTGAAGGCTGAACAGCTGTCGCGATGAGGTGCCCCGGGACGCGCGTCCACTGCCGGGATGCGGCCGCGTCATCGTCCGCGCGATGACCGAGGCGCATGGTGAGTTGCGTGATTGCTTAAAGGATTCACCTGAGAGAGGAATGGATGACCCATTACACGACTCAAGCCGAGGTATCGTGCGCCATCGCTGACCTTGAGCACATAGGTTCGAGTGATTCCCTCCTTGCGGTCCCTGCGTACCTGTTCGACGACGTCGTCGGGCCAACCGCGTTCCTCATCGGTGAGCTCTGGGCCCGTGTCTGGGACGACCCGCTTGCCGACGAAGTCCGCTAGTCTTTCGGGCTGATGGCGTTGCCGCTCCTGCGCGAGACCGACATCCGCTCGAGCTACCTACTGACCTCGTTCCGCGCATAGCTGCCATACGCGGCCGCCATCATCATTTTCGGCGTGCTGAGCGGTTACGGCCGGCGCCGCCAGCGGGCGTAGTTGGTTCCGTTCTAGTTCAATGGTCTGATGGAGGAAGCCCGCGCGTTTGCCGCGGCAGGAGGCGGCCGCCCCCGGATCCTCGAGCGGGAAAGGGAGCTTGAGCGGGTCGAGGGGCTCATCCAGCGGGCGCGCTCGGGCCACGGGTGTCTGGCTTACGTGGAAGGCCCGGCCGGGCTCGGCAAGACGGCGCTCCTTGCGGACGCACGAGCGAAGGCCGAGGCCGCCGGGATGGCGGTGGCTGAGGCTCGGGGGTCCGAGCTTGAGCGCCCGTTCGCATTCGGGGTTGTCCGCCAACTACTGGGCCACGCGGTCTGGCGCAGCGCCCGCCGCACGCTTCTGCTCTCGGGCGCGGCGGCGCTGGCCACTCCGCTGTTCGACCCGGGCGCTGTGACGGGCGAGCACCAACCCGCGTCGGCCTCTTCGCCCTGGCCGATGCTGCACGGGCTGTACTGGCTCGTGGCGAACTTCTGCGAAGAGCGCCCGCTGGCGCTGCTGGTCGACGACGCCCACCTTGCCGACACCTCCTCGCTCCGTTTTCTGGCGTTCCTCGCGGGCCGCCTGACCGAGCTGCCGTTGTTTGTCGCCGTCGCCGTGCGGCCGGCCGAGGGCGAGACCGCGGGGCCGCTCCTTGACGAGCTCTCGTCCGCGTCCGGGGTGGAAATCATCCGACCGAGGCCGCTGTCACCGGAGGCCGTCGAGAAGCTCATACAGGAACAGCTGGGATATCCTCCGGAGCGCCAGTTCCGCGACGCTTGCCACCGGGCGACTGGCGGGAACCCGTTCTACGTCGGCGAACTGCTTCGGGACGTCGCCGAGCGGGGTCTGCGGCCGACAGCCGAGGAAGCCGCGCGCGTGAGGGAGCTCGGCCCGCCGGCCATCGCCCGGGCCCTACTGCTCCGGCTCGGGTCGCTCCCCCCGGCCGTCTTGCCGCTGGTGCGAGCCTGCGCCGTGCTGGGAGACGGCGCCCGGTTTGCTGACTGCGCCCTGCTCGCCGAGTTGGAGCCGAAAGAAGCGGTCACCGCCGCCGACCGGCTGGTCAAGGCGTCGATCCTCTCACCAGGGCCGCGCCTCGCCTTCGCCCACCCCATCGTGCGGACCGCCGTCGAGGCCGACCTCGGGCCGCACCAGCGAGCCGCCCTGCATGCGAGAGCGGCTGTGCTGCTCAACGATAGCGGGGCCACCGCCGAACAGGTCGCCCTCCACCTCGCGCTCACCGATCCGGCCTCGGACGCTTCCACCGTCGAGACACTACGGGCCGCCGCTCGCGCCGCGTTTCGGACTGGAGCCCCAACAGAGGCCGCTGGGTATCTACGGCGCGCGCTCGCCGAACCACCAACGGCGGACGTTGCACCAGACGTGCTGTTCGAGCTGGGGTTGGCGGAGGCCTCGGTCGGCGCCGAACCAGGCCTCGGCCACCTCGTGCGGAGCGTGGCCACCACTAACGACCCTCGCTTGCGAGCGACGCGGGCACTTGCGCTCGCTCAGTTCGAGGTCTTGGCGGATCACAGTCCTCGGGCCGTGGCGACGCTCGGCGATGCTCTCGGCGCACTAGGGGGGCATGACCCCGAACTCACGCTCGCTCTCGAGGTCACCCGCTACTGGGCGGGCCGCCAGGACCTGAGGACGTACGCTAGGGTGGCCGGCCGGCTCGCAGACCTCAGGCTTCGCGCCGACGGGCCCGACTGCGCCACCAGGCGTGAGCTGCTCGTTTACCTCGCGCTCGAGGCGACCAACACGGAGAGCTTCGCTCGGGCATGTGATCTGATGGATCGAGCGCTAGCCGCGCCGGGCCTGCTCGCGTTCCACTCGGCGGAGTCGGTCCCCGTCCAGACCGCAGCCTTCACGCTGTGCTGTTTGGGCTTGCTCGATAAGTTCGATGTCCTATATGAGGAGGCCCTGGCTGACCTGAGTCGCCGCGGAATCCTGCTCGGATTCGTCGCACTGTCAACCTTCCGATGCACGGCCCTCCTCCGTCGTGGGCGGCCCGTGGACGCCGAAGCTGAGGCGCGGGGCACGCTCGGTGCGGCTGCCTTGGCAGGGTGGAGATTCGGGTCACCCGCGCTCGTTGCGTTCCTCGTCGATGCGCTGCTCGACCAGGGAAGGGAGACGGTCGCCAACGCGGCGCTCCAGGAACACTGGGAGCTCTCCCGGGAACTCCCCAGCTCCTTCTCGGGGAACCTGTTGCTGGATGCCCGTGGGCGCCTCCGCGTAGCGCAGGCCGACCCGCGGGCAGGGCTCGATGATCTGATGCTGTGCGGCGAGCGAGTGGAGGCCCTCGGCGTCCATTGTCCCGGCGTGATCGCCTGGCGGTCCCATGCCGCGCTTGCTCATCTCGCCCTCGGCCAACCTACGGCCGCACGCAGGCTGGCGGAGGAGGAACTGGAGCTCGCGCGTCGGTTCGCCGACCCCAGCGCGGCGGGCGGGGCCCTGAGGGTCCTCGGATTGGCCGTCGGTGGCGGGGAGGGCATCGAATGGCTTCGCGAGGCGGCGGCGATGCTGGAGGCATCGCCGGCCCGCCTCGAGCTCGCCCGAGCGCTCGTCAATCTCGGCGCGGCCCTGCGTCGATCCGGGCAACGCGTCCAAGCGCGCGAGCACCTTCACCGCGGTCTCGAGCTGGCCACCCTTGCCGGAGCAAGCGCACTCGCGGCCGCGGCGCACGAGGAGCTGCTCGCGACCGGCGCCCGCCCACGGCGGGTCTTCATCCACGGGGCCGACGCCCTGACCGCCAGCGAGCGACGCGTCGCGCGCATGGCCGCCCAGGGGCTGGCCAATCCCGAGATCGCGCAAGCCCTGTTCATCACCCGCAAGACCGTGGAGAACCACCTTTCAAGCGCCTACCGCAAGCTTGGCATCGCCTCCCGGACGGAGCTCGCCAAAACAGTTGAGGCAGTGGCATCGTTCTGACGGCCGCCGTCCAAGCATCTGAGACGATCGACTGACAGCCGGATGGCGTGGCGAGAGCAAGGTCTCGATGTTGCCTCTCCTGCACGTAATGGGCGAGGTAGGTCCGGAGCACCAGCTCGAGGTGGCGCCGACGTAGATGGAGGCACTCGGATCGCACCGTCCTGACGAAGCGCTCGGCGAAGGCGTTCACCTTCGGAGCCAGCCGGGCCTCGATCGCCAGCTTCCGGCCTTACTGAGTGACCCAGACCGAGTCGGGACGGCCGCTGGCTGGAAGGGCCAAATCCTCTTTCCACACGGCCAAAGAGTGGGGAGGCTCCCCCATGCGAAGCCTCCCTGAGGCGGTCCAACATGGGTATGGGCGAGCGCCCTGTGACGCCTGTTTAGACAAATTTTTGGAGGTATGTACATGCGGACCCTGCGAAGACTCATCTGTGCACTTGGCATCGCAGCCCTTGGAATGTTCGGCGCCACGCCCCTCACTGCGGCTGCCGCAGGACCGGTTTTCTTCACCCAGACGCGTACGGTCAGCACCCCGTCGCCGAACTTCTCCTGTCGACCCTACGGCGACAGTTTCAACGTTCTCGCAACGTTCAGTGTCGAGGCGGACTATATCCAGTTTTTCGCGGGCTCGACGCTCATCAAAGAGATCCGTCACGTCGATTTCACCGGCACACTTTACCGTTCGGATGATCTCTCCAAGACGATCCCATACGCCGGCAAATTCACCCGCACGTTCGACCCCGCAACTAACACGATCACCATTACAGGGTTGTCCGCTTACACCCATCCTGACGGCAGCGGGATGTTGGCGGTTGACCCGGGCAGGACCGTCGTCAACCCGCCCACCGTTATCAGTGACACGGGGCCGACCCGGATCGAGTGGCAAATGGCGGTCTGCGCCGCCCTGGCAGCGGAGTGAACCGAGGGCCGAGGCTATAGCGGGGTTCGGCCAACGACCCGGGACTGGGTCCGCTGACTGCCCTCTCCCGGGCCCGCTCGTTCCCAGCCGTCTAAGCGCCGATCGCAAGTCGCCTAAGCTGTCCCGGATCTGGCTCGAATACAAATCGTCGATCTCGCGGACGTACCTTTCCGCGACCACCCGCCGCTTCATCTTCAGGGTCGGCGTCAGCTCCCCGCTGAGCGGCGTCCACTCCTCGGGTAGGATCCGGAAGCGCTTGATTTGGTCCACCCTCGCCAGGTGCTCGTTGGCGGCGTAGCCATGACCGTCGATGGCACGGATGTCTCCGGTGTGCAGCCAGCCCTCGGCGACGATCGCCTCCGCCGTCTGCTGCGGATCTTGGAAGTAGCCCTTCATGACGACGGCGCCCCGCACCAGGATCTCATCGGCGGCGCCGAGCTTGATTTCCACGCCCGGTAGCGCGTACAGTACGGTGCCGTTGCGGACGCGGTCGAAGGCCCAGCGTGCCGGCGGCGGTCAGTTCCGTCATCCCCCATCTATCCGCCATCCATCCCCCATCGGCAGCCCGAGACCAAGCCCTGGCGTTGTCGCAAACTAGGCGGTGACCGACCTTCGTGACGGGTCGGCAGGGGGCGCTAAGCGGGCGGTGGCGGACCTCATATTGGCAACAGGTCCTTCGCGAGCTGAGCTGTTAGGGCGAGGTCTGGAGGGTCCTTGACACAACGGTCGCCAGCATCGCGAATTCGCCCTCTAAACCCGCCGCCTCTGAATGTCGGGTAACACGACATGATAGTTTTCGCCGCCGCTGTAGTTTGCCTTGTGAAACTCATCGCAGGCAAAGAAATAGTGTCCCGGTTTCGACGATCGGTCTGGTTCTTCATCTATCAGTTCGACTACTAGCGGGTCGTATTCGGCAAGGTAAAAGAGCTCTGGTGCGGATTCGCGTTCCGGTCGCTGATACTGAACCAGCTGGCCTCGCGCTTGGGTGAAATCCACCGCCGACGACTTCATAGAATGCGCGTAGTGACAAAGGTATAAGTCCGATCTTGGCTTGGAGCTCTTCGAGTCGTCTGTGCACCTTGGGTCCAGGCCGTGAGTGGGAATGGGCCGGTTGATTGAACTCATATCCGATGGTCCGGAGCCGCTCATAAAGCTCCTCGACGTTTTGTTGAACACGAGCCATGGTCTCCTGGGCTACCTCTGCCGCTTGATCCACGACACCTGGTTCACGAACGGAAGGACCGAGCGCTACAAGCTCCGCCCAGACTGCCTCGCGGTCGCCAGCTCGGTAGCGCTCAAGCCAGTGCCTCAGAGTCATCGCTTGACCAGAATCTACCCGAACGAGAGGCCTCGGTCTCGGGAGTGTGTGACCGCCTGACGGCATAAGTGACGGCTGAGCCGCTGGCCGTAGGCGGACGACGGTGGACCCGTTTTACATGGACACCCTCTCAGTCAAATTCACCAGGGACCGACGCGCGCTTCAGTGGACGTCGTGGTCGTTGCCTTGACCACCTTCAAAACCGCTGGTCGGCATCCTTGGCGATGTCGACGGACGGATCGTTCCCGTCGCGCCCCCGCCAGTTTCGAATTCGGCCAGTGACCCTTACCGCCGCCACGGTCGCTGTCAGCAGTCGAGCCGCCCGGCGACCAGGCATTCTGACGGCATAACTGACGGCATATGGGCTCGGGATCAGAATGGAGGGATCGTTATCTCAATGCGTTTTACGGTGGTGAGCGTTATGTCCAAAAAGTGGTGGGTTCTGGGCTTGATCTTTGCCCCGGTCGCCTTGGCTCTGGCGTTCTTCGCACGCTCCAAGGGGGTCGCGTGGTTCTTGGTGTTCTGGGTACTAGCGCTGACCTGGGCGATCGTCTTTTGGGTGGTCATTCTGCCGCGCTGGCAGAAAGCGCAGCCGTTGGCCAGGAAGTACGCTGCGCCACCTACTCGCACCGCGGATATCAACGAGGTGGCCTTTTGGCAGGGAGTGGGTGCGATTAGGTTGCCTTCTGAGCTGGGAGGGTTGAGCGCTAGTTGGCCACTCGCCCGCCTGCTCGCTTATGACGATCGCGTCGGTTTGGAACCAACCCTTAGGTTGATGAGCTTCATTCCCTCGCTCAGCCTGGAGTGGGGTGCCCTTGAGCGGATTGAAACGGTGGGTCAGCGGGGTGTTCGACTCCGGATCAAGGACCCAGCCACAGCGCTTTTAGTTTTTGCCCTGACCAACCGTGACGGCTTGCTTGACATCGCCGAGCAACGTGGGGTTACGGTGGACAGAAGCCGCCGCCGCCATCCTTGGTGGAGCGTTGGCTGAGGCCCTATTATCCCGTGCGCGAAGGCAGGCGCGGCGCTAGGAAGCCAAGCGCCAGAGCAACTCTCCTCAACGGAATAAGACCTGCATCTGACTCGCGACCTCAGCGTGGAGGGCGGGAGCGACGTGGCTGTACGTATCCAGTGTGAGGGAGATGGTGCTGTGTCCAAGGAGTTCCTGCACCACCTTGGGGTGCACGCCGCGACTGAGGAGGTGAGTTGCCGCGGTGTGTCGAAGGTCATGAATCCGGATTCGTGGGAGCCCTGCTTCCGCGAGGGCTCGGTGAAACCACTTGGTCACCCAGGTTCCATCAGCAGGTCGTCCAACCGCCGTCGTGAACACTAAGCCCGTGTTTTTCCACTCAGGTCCCGCCGCGAGCTGGTCCTCGATCTGGCGCCGGCGATGATCTGTCAACGCGCCAAGCGTCCCCGGAGCGAGGTACACAAGCCGGATCGGCCTCGCCGTCCTTGCTGGGCTGCTCGCGGCTGTCGCGGGAGTAGCGCCCTGGTTGCCGCGGCTCCCGGCCTGGGCCCTCAGCCTACTGGTGTTCCCGGTCGGCCTCGTCGGGTTCATGGCGGCCCTGCTTTGGTACATCAACACTGCTTACGCGGCCGCGCTGCCCTTCTGGCTCCTCAGCAGTGTGCTGCTGCTGCTGGTGGCGACGGCGACTCCGGCGGCGCCAAGCACCCAGGGTGGCGCCGTCTCGAGGCTTGGAAGGGATCCTTGGCAGGCCAACTCCATCGCCGAACGAATCGTCCGGACGATTCGGGCCGAGTGCCTCGATCATGTGATGGTGATCGACGAGCGCCACCTGCACGCTGTGCTGACCGAGTTCATCGTTTACTACAATCGCGACCGGCCGCATCGCAGCCTCGGCCTGC
>WNFD01014902.1_pt1 | contig 11345 bp, 10 predicted proteins | sample 5400491 | NCBI WGS metagenome assembly WNFD01 (sample SAMN13153343, study PRJNA577476) | soil metagenome | isolation source: 120 cm saprolite under Douglas fir tree site 2 hole 2 replicate 2 | place: USA:California | collected 2015-04-18 | reverse complement strand
CGGCTCGAGGCCAGCCGCTCTCGCCGCTGAGTCTCCTTCGCGGACAAACTTGCGAATCAGATATCGCAGTTCGGCCAGCGCCTGGTACTCGGCCGTGGTGATATCTTTCGCCATTTTGACAGTATATCGTACTGCGATATATATTTCCACTCGAACGCATGCGCGCATTCATAGCAGGCTTCTGAAAAAGTCCTTTTGCTGTCATCCCGAGCGAAGCGAGGGATCTGCTTTTCGCGAAAGAACCAGGATTACAGCGGCTTGCGGAAGGATTTCTGAGTCTTGTAATGTTCGTAGCCGTTGCGTTCGTAGAAATTGTGCGCACGCTCGCGAATGACGTTCGAGCGGACCGACATGCTTTTGCAGCCGTGTTTGCGCGCCCACTCTTCAGCGGCGGCAAGCAGTTGCGCGCCTGCTCCCAGGCTGCGCTGCCCTTCCGCGACAACCAGCCCGTTCACTTCGGCGCGAATCTCAACTTCGAGCAACGGCTGCTTGCTCACGTGCACCCAGCCGATGACTCCATCATCCCGCGAGTCTGCCACGAATACGGCATGCTGCGAGGCAGGCTTGATTCCCAGCAGCCTTTTGCGCGCCTGTGTGGCCGTGGCCGGATACCCGAGCTGGCCGGAAAGCACGCCGATCCGTGGCGCGTCCGCGCTTTTCGCTCGCCGAATTTTCAATTCTCCATGCATCGTTCGCTTTGTCATTCCTTCTTCTCTGCGATTCCTCAGCGCGCTCCGCGTCTCTGCGTTATCGTTTCTCTTCTCAGATCTTTCCAGCTCGAGGACCCTTTGCTCCGCAGTCGTGCCTGCACGGCGGCGCTCTGCAATTCGCGGAGCGCGTCCGCGGCAATCCAGCGCGTGGATTCTTGCGCGATACGGCGATTAAAACGTTTTATCGGAATCGAGGAGGATCGTGACCGGGCCTTCATTCACCAACTCCACGGACATCATCGCCTGGAAGATTCCGGTCGCCACGATCACGCCGAGTTTGCGAAGCGCCTCGCAAAATTCTTCGTAGCGAGCTTTGGCCTGTTCCGGAGGAGCCGCGGCAATGAAGCTTGGCCGCCGCTGCCCGCGCGCATCGCCGTAAAGCGTGAACTGCGAAACGACCAGCGCGCTGCCTTTCACGTCGAGCAGCGACCGATTCATCTTACCCTGCTCGTCCTCGAAGACGCGCAGGTTCGCGCACTTCTCCGCCAGCGATGCGGCGACCGCCGAATTGTCTTCGCGGCCGACGCCAAGCAGAATCATCAACCCGGCGCCAACTTCGCCCGTCACGCGCCCTTCGACCATTACTTTCGCGCGGCTAACTCTCTGGAGAACGGCGCGCATGCGAACGGCTCAGTCGCCGCCTTGTTTTGCAGGTTTGCGCGGCAAGGGATCCGGAAGTTCCGCGACGTTGTACGCAAACACCGCCAGCACCTGCGCGCCCTCCGTCAGGTCGTCCCAACGGACGCGGTCCAGCGTATCCGCCTGCGAATGGTGTGTCCTGTCGTAATCCACATTGTCCTGCACGCACCAGAAGCCCGGCACGCCCGCTTGATCGAACGGCACATGATCGCTTCCGCCTTCGGATCGTAGCGTGGGCTCGGCCAATCCGATTTCTTTGACCTGCGCCAGCGGGTAGAGCGCCCGGTCGATGGTTTCTCTCGCCGCGTAATTCCCCATCAGGCCAACAGTAAGTACTTTTCCGGTGCCACTGTCATGCACGAGCACGCCGGAAATCTTCCCCAGCTCGTTTTGATGCGCCTTGACGTAGGCCCTTGAGCCGTTCAGCCCTTGCTCTTCTCCGGTGAACAGCACGAACCGGATCGTGCGTTTCGGCTTCACTCCCACCTTTTGCAAGGCGCGGGCCGCTGCCAGCACGGCCATTGATCCTGTGCCGTTGTCAGTCGCACCGGTTCCCAAATCCCACGAATCGAGATGGCCGCCGATGATTACGGCCTCGTCCGGCTTTTCGCTTCCCGGAATTTCCGCAACTGTGTTGTAGACCTCGAGGGGTTTCCCGCTGAAGCCGCTCTCAATATTCACCTCCGCTTCCACGGCACCCGCGTCGACCAGGCGCCAAAGCAGGGCATAGTTTTCTCGCGTGGTGTAAGCGGTCGGAACCGCGCCGGGAAGGTATTCCCTTCCGCTGGCGCTCATGTTCAGCAACCCGTAGGATTTATCCGAGCTGAGCAGGACCGCGGCCACTCCTTCTTCGGCAAAGAATTTCGTCTGCATCTGCCGCATTTTCCGGTAGGCCTCGAAGTCGAACGGTTTTTGTTCGTCTGACTTCGGCCGCGCGACAGGAATCGTGTCTTCTGCCCATGGCGTTGACAGCGGATTGCCTGGAGAGACCGTTTCCCGGATGCGACCGGCGAGTACGATAGCGCCCTTCAACTTGCCTTTATATTGCTGCAACTCTTCCTGTTTCTCCGCGGTAATCCCGAGCACTGGCCCATGCGCCATGCCCTTTGTGCTTGCGGACCAGCCGGCCGTCTCCAGCGTTAAACGATGTTGCGCCGGGACTGTAATGCGGCCGGTCGCGGGCCCACGCGTCCAGCCATTGGCGATGGTCCATGGTTCGAGGTGCACGTTGGAAAGCCCGGCTTCCTTGAAGCGTTCCATCGTCCAGTGGCTGGCCTTGTCCAACTGCGGGGAACCAGTCAAGCGCGGGCCGATGCGGTCGGCCAAATATTCCAAATTGGATTTCAGCTCCCCCTGGCCGGATTTCACTTGTTCAACAATTTTCTTATCCATTTCTGAAATCGGATCCGGCTTCGGCGCTTCTGCTTTCGCGCCTTCCGTGGAAGGACGATAAGGCAAGGGCCTGCGCGGCAGCTGAGCGGGCAGTTGGGCCGTATTGTAAGCCCACGTCGCAAGCACTTGCGCGCCCTGGTTCAGCTCATCTTTCCACACTTTGTCGAAGGTGTCCGACTGGCTGTGATGCGTCAGGTTGTACTCGGCGCCGTCCTGGACAACGAAAAATCCTGGGACGCCGGCGTCATCAAACGAGGCGTGATCCGTTCCGAAAGATCTCCGCATGGTTGGTTCAAGCAGTTTCAGTTCCTTCAGCGGAGCCAGCACCTGATCCACCATCTCGCGGTCCTGATAATTGTCGTGCAGGCCCAGCGTCAGCACCCGGCCCGTGCCCGAATCGTGAACCAGCACCGCGGAGATTTTCTCCAACTCATCTCTATGCGATTCCACGTATTTGACGGAGCCAACTAATCCTTCTTCCTCCCCGCTAAACAATACAAAGCGGATGGTCCGCTTCGGCTTCAAGTTCAATTTCGTCAACGCGCGCGCCGCCTCCAAAACGGCCATCGATCCCGTGCCGTTATCCGTCGATCCGGTCCCCAGGTCCCAGGAATCCAGGTGCGCTCCGACGAGTTCGTCATCTCGATCTCGACTTCCACTTTTCCATGCTTCCGCATGCGGAACAGCATCCGGTAGCCTTCGCCGGTACTGAACGCCGTTGGAATCGCACCGACGTCGAATTTTTCTCCGCCGATACCAGTCATGTTCAACAGTCCGTGTGGCTTGCTGGAATCACGCAGCACTGCCGCCACGCCTTCCTGCTTGAAAAACTCATTTCGCGCGCGCGCCGCCTCCTGCAGAGCGGCGAACGGGGATGGCGCCGCCGGCTGTCCCTTCACCGGTGGCGGCGCCTGCATAGGGCGAGCCACTTGAGCATTGGGGATTTCCGGCCTCGGGGGAGAAAGACTCTCCGGCTCCTGGTAGATGACAATCGCGCCCTTCAGCTTCCCGCGAAATTTCTCAAAATCCTCTTTCGTCTTCGCGTCAAAATACACCAGCGGCCCGCGCACCGCGCCGTTCGTGCCGGGCGACCATCCTCATCCTGCCGATGCAATGGTCAGCGGATGCTCGGTCGGACTCACGATGCGCGCTCGCGCCGTCCCGCGCGTCCAAGAATGCGCAATGGTCCACGGCTCCAGCTTCACGTTGGTCAGGCCATACTCGCGGAACTTGGCCGCCGTCCAATCATTCGCCTGCTTCAATTGCGGCGAGCCGGTCAGCCGAGCGCCGATCTCGTCCGACAGATACTCGAGGTTCTCCATCGCCTGACTGTGATCCCGGATCTCGCCCAGGATCTGGGCATCCGCCATTGCAAACGTGTTGGTATCGTCGGCTGCCGGCTTGGCCGAGCTGACCCGCACTCCAGCCAGGACCAGCGCCGCAACACACACAAGTATGGCCACTCGACGTGCGTTCATTCGATCTCCTTCGAATTCTTCAACAAGATTTCACGAAATGAAATTATCTGCCTTCGCGCAGCCAATCCGCCGACTCGCCGTCATGACTGTGCGGCCTGAGACGGAAACTGTCTCTGTAGACGTGCTAAAACGCGTCTTGCGTTTCGCCTGACGTTCTTCTCGGCGCTCCTCGCATTCTCTGCGTCTGTGCGTTATCTCTTTCTTGCTTTTCCGCGTCGCGGCAGCGGCAACGCCGTGAATCCGCGCGGTGACGGCTGGCACCTCGGACAAAAATAGCTGCTTCGCCCCGCTACGATCGCTCTTCGGATCGGCGTCTTGCAGCGATAGCAGTTTTTCCCCTCGCGCCCATACACCCGATGGTGCCGCTGATATTCTCCCGGCTCGCCTTCCGCGTCAAGAAAATCGGAAATCGAGGACCCCCGCAGTACAATCGCTTTCCGCAAAATGTCTTGCAGGACGCGGCGCAATGTCTCCGCTTGTCTCCCACTCAGCCTGATTCCCACCCGCGCCGGATGGACTCTGGCTCGCCATAGACTCTCATCCGCATAGATGTTGCCGACGCCACGCAACACGCTCTGATCCAGCAGCAGCGCCTTAATCCGCGCGCGCCGCCCGCAAATCCTGTTCGCGAATTCCTCCTTGCTCACTTCGAGGGGATCAGCGCCGAATCCGGTCAGCTCTTTGGCAAGCAAATCTTTCGTCAGGTAGGCGATGCGGCCAAAACGCCGCGCATCCCTGTAGCGCAGTTCGCGCCCGTCATCCAGAAGCATGCAAACGTGGGTATGTTTCTCCAGAGGCTGCCCCGCCGGACTTGGCGCGATCTGGCCGGTCATCCCCAGATGCACGAGCAGCGAAGCCGGCGCAGCGTCTCCATTTGCGTCAATGCGCGATTCTCCATTCAGCGCCGACAGCCGCAGCAGCATGAACTTACCGTAACGTTCGACCGCTTCGATCTGGCGGCCCGGCAAGTTTTGTTCCAGCGCGGCAGGATCGTCAATAAAGTCCGTTTTACCCAGCGTGACAGAGAGAATCCGCCGTCCGAGAATCGCTTGCCGCAATCCGCGCGCCACCGTTTCGACTTCTGGAAGTTCCGGCATAGGAAGAGTGACTCTTCAAAATAGCACAACAGCAAGTCCGATGTTCTTCGGGCGAGGGAGCGCATACGCGTAATTCAATCACACTGCAAGACGTAGAGAAATTTGAAAAGCGCACGAGCAAGGGCAAGCGAACAAGAATCGCGGTTGTAGGGGCGCAGCATGCTGCGCCCCTACAAAGAGAATCGTGCCTGAGTTATTTCTTGTGGTAGTTCGGATACGGCGGATGCTCCGGGATCACTACCGAATTCTTCTTCAGCGCCTCCAGCGTCACTTCCACGGCCTTCTCAAGCTGCCGGTCGTGACCCGCCGCAACCGACGCGGGATCATTTTCCACTTCAATATCCGGCGCGATTCCATGATTTTCCACTTCCCATTCGCCTTTTAGTCCGTAGATGGCCACGCGGGGCGCGGTAACAAAACCTCCGTCCAGCAGCGGCGGATAACCATAAATCCCCACTAGCCCACCCCAGGTGCGCATGCCGACCAGAGGCCCAATGTTGTCCTGTTTGAACATCCACGGCAGCGCATCGCCGCCCGATCCGGACATTTCGTTGATCACCATCGTTTTCGGACCGTAGATTTGCGCCAGCGGCGAGCAGAACGCTTCGCCTTCCCGGGAGATTGCGCAGTTCCGCAGCGGGCGCTTCAGCATGTCGATGATGTAGTCCGCCACTTCACCGCCGTGGTTGTAGCGCTCGTCAATCACCGCGCCTTGCTTGCCCACCTGCGCAAAGTAGAAGCGGTTGAAATTGAGGTAACCGCCGACGGCCGTGTCCGGAACGTGCACGTAGGCCAGCTTTCCTGCGCTTAGCTCGTCCACCTTCCTCCGGCAATCTTCTTCCCAAGCGCGGTTGCGCAGCGCGAATTCGCTCGGCAAAGGCACCACGGTGACTTCCCTGGCGTCCTTGCCATCCGCATTCGGGCCTACCTTGATTTTGATTTGCTTCCCTGCCGTGTTCTCAAAGAAACTGTAGACCTCTGCCGGTGCCCGAACTTCGCGCCCTTCCACCTCCAGCAAATATTCGCCCGGCTTCACTTCCACACCGGGCTGCGTCAGCGGCGCGCGCAGTTCGGGGTTCCAGTTCTCCCCGTTGTAAATTCGCGCGAAGCGATAGCGTCCGTTCTCGATTTTATAGTCTGCGCCGAGCAATCCGCCTTTCACCTCCCTCGGTTTGGGAACGTCTCCGCCACCGATGAACATGTGCCCGATGGTGATCTCTCCCAGCATTTCGTCGAAGAGGTAGTTCAAGTCACCGCGTCCTGCCAAACCCTTCAGATAGGGAGCGTATTTCTTCTCCGCGGCATTGAGGTCCAATCCGTGGTGATGCGGATCGTAGAGGAAGTCGCGCTCGATACGCCAAACCTCGTGGTACATCTGGTTCCATTCGGCGCGCGGGTCGACGTACACCTCCATCTCATCCAGCTTCAACCCGCCGTCGCCCGGCTTTGGCGCGGCATCCGTTTTGGCGATGAACCATCCCTGCCCCTGGCGGTACAGCACTTTTTCGCCATTGGCGGAAACCGCGAATCCACTGATCCCGCTGAGGAACGGCTCGGTCTTTCGCGTCGTCAGATCAAATTTTGAAACCGTCACCGGGGGCGGTGCGTCGAATCGCGGCACGTCGACGATCTCGGAGAGGAAAAGCGTCCCCGTCTTGCCTGGGTCCAGGCTCACATAATTGGCGGCCTTGATCGGCAGAGAGACGATTCGCTGTCCGATCCCATCCAGGTCGATCGTGACCTTGACGGGCTCCTCCTTCTTCTTCTCGCCTTCTTTACTCTTCTCGCCCTCATTTCCTTTCTCTCCCTGTTTGCTCTTGTCTGCTTCTTTGCCTTTGTCTCCGCCCGCGGCATCTTTCTTTTCTTCGGCCGCTTTTTCTTCGTCGCTCTGCGGCTCCACTGGCGAGGCATCGCCCTTCTTGAGCACCGCCGCGTAAACGCTCCGCAGAACGGGGTGCTGGAAGCTGGACAAATCCAGCCAGCCCGCGGAGAGTCCCACATCCGTGCTTACTGCAAAAAACAGCGATTTCCCGCCCTTATCGAATACCGGATAGCGCGCGTCGCTGATCCCGTCCGTAATTTGCGATTCTTTGCCGCTCTCTACCGAGTACACGAAGACCGCCCGCAAATGATTTGCCAGCAGCTTGGCGTACGTCAGCCATTTGCTGTCCGGTGACCATGTCTCATTGAAACCAGACGTCGGATCATCGTAGCGGTCCGTCGTCACTTTGACGGGCGTGCCTTTTTCCACGTCGACATACCACAGGTTGAGCCGCTTGTCCGTGTAAGCAATCTTCTTGCTGTCCGGTGACCACAACGGTGAGTAGAAATACGACGGAGGGTTGCCTAGATTGATTTTCCTCACGGGCTTGGATCCCGATTGCTCGGCGACGTGCAACGCATATTCACCGGACTCATCCGAAAAATAGGCGATTGATTTTCCGTCCGGTGACCAAGCCGGATCGCGCTCGGCCACTGCCGGCGTCCGCGTCAGATTGCGGATATCGCCCTTTTCTCCAGGAACCGTAAGAATTTCACCGCGGGCTTCGAACACGGCACGCGCGCCCGTCGGTGAAATTGCAGCATTTTGAATTTTTTCGCCCACCTTTTCGTAGTGCGGCCGCGTCGACGGCAAGTCGCCGGCGATTCGAATGCTTACCTTTTTCGATTTGCCGCTCGCGGGATCAAACAGATAAATCCCGCCAAACTGTTCGTACACCAGGGCGTCGGGACCCGCGGAAAGCGATTTGAAATCAAGTCCATTGTTCTCGACCACCTGTTTCACGGCTTTCGTCTTCGTGTCGTACGCAAAGAGCGTCACCGCCCCGTTGCGGTCGGAAAGGAAATAGATGGAATCGCCGAACCAAACTGGATGCGAATCATTCGAATTCTCGCGCGGCACTCTCTCCAGCGCCAGGTCGCTCAAGCGCAGGATGTAGATTGGCGTGGTCTGTCCGCCGCGATAGCGCTTCCAGGACCTCTGCCAGACTAGATTAGGCACGTAGGCAATCCGCGTCCCGTCCGGCGAAAACCAAGCGTTCTCCGCGCGCCACATCGGCAGAACCTCCGCCGGTCCGCCCTCGACAGAAACGGTGTATAGGCGGTCGAAGTCCGCATAAGCTTCGCGCCCAGAATAAAAAAGCACCCGTTTCCCGTCCGGAGTCCATCCCACAGCGACGTCCGCGGCGGGATGCCACGTCAGTCGCCGCGGCTCGCCTCCCTCCGCCGGCATGACGAACACATCCACGTTCCCGTCGTACTGGCCTGTAAACGCGATCCATTTTCCATCAGGCGAAAATACCGGCAACCCTTCGTGTCCGCCCGTGGTCAACTGCCGCGCATCTCCGCCGTCGCGCGGCACGCTCCAGAGGTAGCCGCCGTAAGCAAAAACGACCTGGGTCTTGCTTAATGTCGGCGAATGCGCCAGCAGTGGCGTTTCTTCCGCCGCTCCGGACACTGCCGCAAAAGCCAGCAGGACACCGATCAAAATCGCGATTCGAAAGCCCATGCTTCCTCCCAGAAAGACTCCACCGTGACTTGGAAACGGCGCAAGGCCGGCGGCGTGACCGTACTTCAAAATGAAGTTGTGCTTTGGGAGCCACCACCACGCGGAACCCATATTGTCAGACGCAGCAAACGCCAAAAAAGTTCTCAAAAAATGAGATCGATTCAAGGCAGAAGCGCGAACACCCGCACTGGTCCCCCCGAACCACCCTCCAGTTTGATTGGCGCCACGATCAAGAACGCGCCTGTTTCGGGCATTTCGCTCATGTCGGCCAAATTTTCGAGGTGATACAAACCCGCCCCCAACGCCAGGTGATGCACCGCGTAGTCAGTCGACGCTCCGTGGTCGATGCTTAGCGTATCGCAGCCGAGCCCGCTCACCTTCCTCTCCATCAGCATTTTCGCAGCTTCCGGCGAGAACCCCGGAAAATGCATCTTACCCTGGGCATCCTGATTCCGGTACTTCCGCGCGTCCGGCCAGCGCGACGCCCACCCCGTTCTTAACAGCACAATCGCGCCTTCGGGAATCCGCCCGCGCCGCTTCTCCCACTCTTCGACGCGTGCGGTTCCAAGCTGATAATCCGCGTCCTTGTCACTCTCGGCGCGGACATCGATCACCACCGCCGGCCCGAACAATTGCTTCACGGGGATTTGGTCAACGGTCGTCTTGCCCGGCGGAAAGTGCGCCGGCGCGTCCAGGTGCGTCCCGTAGTGCTCCAGCATCCAGAAGCTGCGCGTGAAGTAGCCGTTTTTCTCCACGCTCGCATTGACCTTCGCTTCAAAAAACTTCTCATCCCCCGGCCACGGCACCAGCTTGTCGTTGATGGCGTAACTCAGGTCGAGGACCCGCGTCTTCCCGGAGGGAACTCCTTCGAGCTTCGAATCGTAGTGCTTGTTTTGTAAGAGGAAAGTGGAAAAGGCAGCAAGAATAACGGCAAGAATACCGTAGCGGCCAATGGCAGCCATCTCTCACCTCAATTCGCTCTGCGGCAAAACCGGCCGGCGCGCGTGGCGTCAGGGCAGCGGAATGCCCGGCGTCGCCACGATCCCGGCCATTCGAAGGATTTCCTGATACTCCAGATCGGTAAGCAGCGAAACGATCAACCGCACGTTCTTTACCAATTTCATTTTCTTCAGCGCGGGATTGGCGCGCAGCTCCACCAGGGACACCTGCCGGGGAAGCTTTTCAAAGGCGCGCAGGTCCGCTACAAGGTTCTTCCCCTTGTAATCGTGCGGGTCCGCGTACGGATCTCTCGTGACTTCGGCGATCGAATACAGCGTTCGCTCGGGGGCCGAGTGATAGCAAAGTACCCGGTCGCCCTTGCGCACCTGTTTCAACGCGCGAATCGCATCGGGCTTCGCCCCGGCGCCATGCCACATCTCCTTGCCCTTTACGAAAAGCGTGTCCCAGTGATAGTGGTGCGGGTCGGCGGTGAAGATCCAGTAGTGTCGTTGAACAGTCGTTATCGCCATCGAGGCTTCGAGTCGGCAGCAATATACACGCTGGCACTCAAAAAGCGAAACGAAATGTGAGGGTTACAGAAAGCGGGGCCTCAGAGGCGCAGCCAAGCCCAAGTGGCCCTATTTCGGCAAAATCAATATAACTGCCTTTATTTCAATGCATTATGGGAGGCTAGCCGGCATCCACGAAAATATCTTCGCCGCGAACCTCGACGGCATAGCAATCCACCCCCACCGTTGGATTCTGGCTAATCTTGCCGGTGGTCACGTCGTATTGCCACCCATGCCAGGGACACGTCACGACTTTTCCGTCCATGACTCCTTGGCCCAGCGGCCCACCCCGGTGCAGACAGGTATTGTTGATGGCATAGAACATGCCGGCCACATTGGCCACGGCAATCGCTTTGCCCTCCACCTGGAACTCTCGAATCGTTCCCGGCGTGATTTCATTCGTCTTCGCTGCTCGCGCAAACGCCATCTTGTTTTTACTCTCCTGCGCCGCCGGATGTATTTAGCCAATATTCAAATTTCAGCCGGATCTGCTGCTTCAACGCGGCACGAGGCTCTCTTCCTGACACCCTTTACTTCGTTGATCTCATTTGCATCCTATTTCGGCTCCGGCGTTTGCGCCACCATCACTCCCTTTTTAAACTCATCCACCATCTGCGGCTTCAGGCGCACTTCCGTGGGCCGCTTCGCCAGCGTCATCTGATCGATCTTGTCCTGCAGCTTCAATAACGCGAAGAAGAGCCCTTCCGGCCGCGGTGGGCATCCTACAACGTACACGTCCACCGGCACAATGCGATCCACGCCTTGCAAGACCGAATACGCATTGAACGGCCCGCCAACGCTCGAGCACGCCCCCATCGAGATGCACCACTTGGGATCCGGCATCTGCTCCCACACGCGCTTCAGCACCGGCGCCATCTTCAGCGTCACCGTGCCCGCGACTATCATCAGGTCTGCCTGGCGCGGCGACGGCCGGAACACTTCCGCGCCGAACCTCGCCATATCGAAGCGCGAAGTCGTCGAAGCGATCATCTCGATGGCGCAGCACGCCAATC
>WNFD01010555.1_pt1 | contig 11346 bp, 8 predicted proteins | sample 5400491 | NCBI WGS metagenome assembly WNFD01 (sample SAMN13153343, study PRJNA577476) | soil metagenome | isolation source: 120 cm saprolite under Douglas fir tree site 2 hole 2 replicate 2 | place: USA:California | collected 2015-04-18 | reverse complement strand
GGCGGCGAGCTGAGAATGCCCTAGGGGGCCTGCACCATGTCAACTGGTAGGGCCAGCCCTATCCTTTGCGCGATGCCGATCAGGGTTGTGCTTGCCGACGACAGCTTCATCGTGCGCGAGGGTATGCGCGAGCTTCTCGGGTCAGTCGACGAGGTCGATGTCGTCGCGACCTGCAACGACCTGGACTCTTTAGGGGAGGCGATCGAGCGAGAACGACCCGACGTCGTGGTGACCGACATCAGGATGCCGCCGACGAACACGAATGAGGGTATCCGCGTGGCAGAGGGCCTCAGAAGCAGCGCGCCGTCAATCGGAGTCGTGGTCGTCAGCCAGTACGCTGATGCCGAGTACGCGCTGGCATTGCTCGACAAGGGCGCCGCCGGCCGGGCCTACTTGCTGAAGGAGCGGGTGTCGGACCTGGACCAGCTCGTGCACGCCATCCGCGAGGTCGCGCGTGGGGGTTCGGTCGTCGACTCCAAGGTGGTCGAGAACCTCATCGCCGCTCGCGCGCGGAACAAACGGTCGGCGCTCGCGGAGCTGACGCCTCGAGAAGGCGTGGTCCTGGCGGCCGTGGCTGAGGGCAAGAACAACGCCGCCATCGCCGATGGTCTCCACCTCACCGAGGGTGCCGTCGAGAAGCACATCAGCTCCATCTTCTCCAAGCTCGGGCTGAGCGAGGAACCCGAAAGGCGGTAACGGGCTCCTTGCGCCCTTTGACCTGAGCGGGGCCGATCCGTTCCGCGGGAGGAGAGTGGCTCAAAGCGGCGTAAGTCGACTCGCTGAGCACGGTCTCGCCGCGCGACGCGAACTGCTGAAGGCGCTGTGCGAGGTTGACGGCGTCGCCTACCAGCGAATATTCGGCACGCTCGGCGCTGCCTATGAGCGCCGCCGCGACCAAGCCGGTGGACAGGCCGACGCCAAGCTCAAATGCCGGCAGTCCCGCCGACTCCCAGCGCCCATTCAGCTCGATCTGAGCCCTGTGCATCGAGCAGGCGGCACGCAGAATCACCCACGAACTGCATCACGGTCCCGTGCTCGCCGAGGATCGCATCGGTCGCCACGGTGCGGTGCTCCTTCAGCTGGCCCGCGAGCCGGCTTGGGTCAGACGTTTCCGCGATGGCCGAGTAGCCGCGCACATCCGAGATCAGCACGGTGACGACCAGCCGCTCGGTCTTGTCCATGCCGCTGCCGCCGACGCGCAGCCGGTCTGCGATGCCGCCTGGGAGCAAGCGGCTCAGGACAGCGCCTTGTTCCTCGCGGTCCACGATGGCCTGGTGCAGGCGGCGTAGATTTCGAAGTCCCATCTCCCGGCCGCCGGTGGCCTGCGTCGCCAGCTTGAAGAAGAGCTGCTCCACCGATGCGGCTACGCCGGCGGCAGTGGTACCGCGCCTGGCGGCGATGGCCTTGATCGGCAGGCCCTCCGCGACCATGCCGAGCAACTCGTCTTCCGAGGGCGACAGGTCAGGCTCGCTGACGGGCCGGATCAGCGCTTCCACGATTTTGGGATCGAGCACCGAGCCGCCGCTGCTCACAGTGCGAATGGCTCGGGCCAGCTGGTCACCCTCCGCCACACTGTCTTTGAGCAAGTAGGCACAGCCGGAGGCGCCTTCGCTCAAGAGGGCGACCGCGTACTCCGGGTCGTCGAACTGAGAGAGGATCACGATCCCTGTGCCCAGATGGCGCTTGCGCACGATGCGCGCGGCGTCGATCCCCTCGCGTTGGAACGTCGGCGGCATGCGGATGTCGGTGACGATCACCTGAGGCGCGAGGTCCTCCGCGCGCGCGATGAGCTCGTCGTAGTCACCGGCCACACCGACGACGTCGATGTCTTCGGTCATGCCCAGGAGCGCGCGCAGTCCCTCACGCACGATCAGGCTGTCGTCGGCCAGCAGCACGCTGATCTGGGTCTGCACATGCGTATTGGACGTGGGGATTCGAGCCCGGGCAAGGCTGCCAGCACCCCGGTGACCCGGTGGCTGGCCCTACCCCAAAGACACCTGCCGACACCATCGACCACGACTTCCCACGGGCCTACGTTGCTCACATGAAATTTGAAAGTTCGGTTACCGCGGTTTCCTGGATTCCCTCGGAGGCTGTCAACGGATTCCTTGCCATGCCCTTTGCCATGGGACTGGCTCATTACGACGAGCCGCTCCCGGCGCACCTCGACGACCTCGAGCAGTGGCACAAGCAGGACCTCTTCCGCGAGGCCAACGAGCTGCGCGGATGGATCGAAGTCGAGGACGGGAAGATCACCGGCTACGGCCAGGAGGGCCGCGGACGGATCGGCGTGACCCGCCTCAAGCTCGGCCCCAAGACGGTGACAGTCAAGGCGAAGGCGATGCCTGACATCCGTCCGGAGCCGGTGGTGACTGAAACGTACGTACGCTTCACACAAACCTGCGGCGGCCGCACAGGAGTGCCGGCGCCCCGCCCGGTCAGCCGCAAGCCGCTGTTTCAGATCGATTCAGCGGTGGCGTGGACCACGCTCTCACTGACGATCCACGCCGACGGCCGCTCTGAGCGTGAGCTCGTTGGAGCGAGCTGCTTCCCCCGGCACTGGATTTACGACCACGCCGGCGAGCTCGTCATGCAGACGGGCGTGACCGATTTCAGCAGCTGGATCAACGACGCATTCGGCGAGCGAACCCCGTGGGGCGCATACGACTCACCCGCGATGGTCCAGCCGGTTGAGAGCGCGCTCGAACGCGAGCTCGCCTCGATCATCGTCGGCGATGACAAGGAGAAGAGCCGCGAAATCTCCAAGGGCAACATCCTCATGGAGCAAGGCGCCGCCGGCGACGAGATGTTCCTCGTGCTGGACGGCACGTTCGCGATCGAGGTTGGCGGCCAGCCGGTCGCCCAGGTGGGCCCGGGCGCGATCATCGGCGAGCGGGCAGTGGTCGAAAAAGGTTCACGCACGGCCACTGTGCGGGCAATCACGGCCTGCCGGGTCGTTCGGGTGCCGCGGCGCTACGCGGACGAGCGCGAGCTATCCGAAATCGCGCGCGGCCACCGCAGAGAGGAGGCCTGATAATGCGCGCAACTATGGACGCCCCCATCGTCCAGGCCAGCCGCTTGCGCAAGGTCTACCAGGGCGCCAATGCAGTCGAGGCACTGCGCGGCATCGACCTCGAGGTCGAGCGCGGCGAGATGGTCGCCATCGTCGGGCCGTCCGGTTCCGGCAAGACCACGCTGCTCAACTGCCTGTCCGGGCTGGATGCTTTCAACGGCGGCCAGGTGGTGGTCGACGGCCAGGACCTCTCCACCATGTCGGATCGCGCCCGCACCGCCTACCGCCGCGACCACATGGGCTTTGTCTTCCAGGCTTTCAACCTGCTGCCCGTGCTCTCCGCGGTAGAGAACGTGGAGATTCCCCTTCTGCTCAAGAACATCAACTCGCGCGACTCCCGCCGCCGCGCGCTGGAGATGCTCGAGACGTTGGGTCTCGCGCATCGCGCCAACCACCGCCCGGACCAGCTATCAGGGGGCGAGCAGCAGCGGGTGGCTGTCGCCCGAGCTCTGGTCCACCGGCCCGCGGTGGTCTGGGCCGACGAGCCGACCGGCAACCTCGACACGGAGGTCACGCAGGTCATCGTCGAGCTGCTCGTGCGCATGAACAAGGACGGCCAGACCATCGTGCTGGTCACCCACAACCCACAGGTTGCGGAGCGGGCCCGGCGCACGGTCCATATGCGTGACGGCCGAATCGAAACAGCCAAGGTCGAGCGCCTAGAAGCGATCCGATGAATCTGCCCTGGGTCGTGATCGGGCTGTTCCTGTTCGTGTACGCCGTTCTCCTCGTGGTCGCCATCCGCCGGCCACTCTTGGCGCGGATGGCCGTGCGCGAGGCGGTCCGCAGGCCTGGGCAGTCAGCTGTGGTCGTGCTTGGCCTGATGGTCGGAACGGTGACCATCTTCTCGAGCCAGGTTCTGGGCGATTCCTTCCTCGAGTCCCAGACGCAGGCGGCCTACCTTGCCTGGGGGCGTGTTGACCTGGTCGCCGACAACGGTGGCAAATTCTTCGATCCCGCGCTGGCCGGTGGGTTAGCTGCAGATCCGCGACTGCGCTCGTCGCTCAGAGGTGTTCAAGCGGGCGTCGAGCTGCCCAGCTCGGTGGTCGACCTGGATCGTAACAACGCCAAGCCGCTGGTCATGCTGGTCGGTTTCGACCCGGCGACCCAGGCCCCGTTCGGCAGCTATCAGCTGGCCGGCGGAAAGACCACCCTGGGTCAGAACCTTGCAGCGGACCAGGTGCTGGTCTCGTCGTCGCTGGCCGATGCGCTGGAGGGCAGGGTCGGTGACCGTCTTCGCATTTCGATAGGACCGAGCCAGGTGATGGAACTTCGCGTGGCGGGGATCGCACAGACCCAGGGGCCGGGCGCTTACACGCTTCGGCCGGCTGTCTTCTCCCCGCTCGCCAACTTGCGCCCGCTGCTCGGGGATCGGGGAGCCAACATAATCCGGCTGGCCGCCCCCGGGGAGGGCCGGGCCGAGCTCGACCGCGCGCATCAGCTGGTCCCACAGGTTCTCGCCGCCCTCCAGGCCCTGCCCGGCGGACCTAGCCTTGCGGTGCGGGAATCGAAGCGCATCGACGTAGACGGCAAGACCAAACAGGCAGAGGGAGATCGAAGCGTTTTTGGAGGCCTCAGCCTCTTCGTCGCCCTTGCCGGGGCGGCGCTGGTGGTGAACCTCGGTCTCGCTCTGTCTGAGGAGAGGCGGCCGCGGCACGCCGTGCTCCGAGCGCTGGGATTGACCCGCACAGGCATGATCACCCTGTCCATTCTGGAAGGCGCGCTCTACAGCCTGGCCGCTGCGGCGCTGGCCCTCGGCCCAGGGACCCTCTTCGGTCTGTCACTCGTTCGACTCTTGCATGGCGGCAGCCAGATTTACGCAGGCCCGGTCGAGGCCCGCGCCAGCCTGGTGCTTTACTCGATCGCGCCGGGCTCGGTGGCGCTGGCGATCGCGATCGGCGCCCTGATCGTCCTGGCCACCCTGTTCGCGACCTCCATCCGGAGCTCCCGGATGCAGATCTCGGCGGCGATCAAGAACCTGCCCGAGCCCACAGGACGCCGGAAGCCATCGATCTGGAGGACCGCACTTCTGGCTGGTCTGGGCTTGGGCTCGCTGGCGGCACTGTTCGCCGGCGACGAGTCGGTCCGGCTGGCGGGCGGAGTTGGCGTGGTGATCGTGGCCGCCGGCCTTGTTCGCGGCCGGATCTCAGACCGATTGCGAGTGACTTTGGCCGGAGCCGCCGCCACCGTTTGGTCCGTGGCAGCGGTGGGCGCTGTCGCATCTTCCAAGTCGTGGGCGTGGAATCCGGCCATACTCGGCCTCGGAGCCCTCGTGGCGGTCTTCGGGCTCAGCCTGGTCGTGGCTTCCAACCTGCGTGTCCTCGAGATCCCGGTCGGCTGGCTTCAGGGCGAAGGTCGGGCGACACTGAGGCCGTCGCTCGCTTACCTCACACGGCGGCCGCTCCAGGCCGGCCTCGGTACTGGCGCGTTTGCGCTTGTGCTGGCGTTGATGACCATGTCCTCGGTGTTCGTATCGACCTTCCTCGCCCAGTCCAACAGCGCTGTGAGCGAATTCGACATCCGCGTCAGCGCGCCAACCACGGCTGGAGTGTCGATTCCGGATTCGGTGCGAACCCAGATCCAGAGGGAGGTTGCGATGCCCACGCGGCCCTATCGCGGAGAGTTGACAGTGCGCAACCAGACTCCAAGCCAGGATGCCTACCTGCCGTTGTACTCACTCAGCCGCGCCCAACTGGCTGCCGGGCCCTTTGAGCTCATCCAGCGAGAGAGTCGTTACTCGAGCGATGCCGAGGTCTGGCAGGCCCTCGCAGAAGACCCGCATCTTGTCATTTCGCCCAGCTACACCCCGGGCGCTGACGTAATCCTGGCGGGACCGGACGGGCCCCTCCAGTTTCGGGTGGCAGGCGTTGTGAGGAACGTTGGGCTGTGGGGCTTTGCCGGCTCCGAAGCGGCGATGGCCCAGTTTGCCACCTTGCCGGTCGGCACAACCATCCTGGCCAAGACAGCGCCCGGCGCGGACGTCAAGGCCGTTGCCCGCGAGATCCAACGTGGAGTCTTCAGCCAGGGGGCGGAGGTAACGACCGTCAAGGAGATGATCGACGCCACCTCCCGCGGTCCGCAGTCCGCCATCGATGCGATACGGCTGATCATGGGAGTCGGGCTCCTGGTCGGAATCCTGAGCCTGGGCATCCTCGCCCTCAGGGCAATCATCGAGCGCCGCCGCGCGATTGGGATGCTGCGCGCCCTCGGCTACCGGCCGGGCCAGGTGCTGGCCGGAATCGTTTCTGAGGGGCTGATCACAGCCACATGCGGCGCGCTGGTCGGGATTGGGGTCGGGGTGCTGATGGGCGCGATCTTCATGGGCGTTTACCTCCCGCATGGCCGACTCGTGGTCGACGCCTCGACGCTGGCCCTGATCGTCGGCCTCATCTACCTTTCGGTGCTGGCCGTCACGATCCCGCCGGCCCTGCGCGCCGCCCGCCTGCCCGCCGTTGAAGCCCTGCGGCTGGAGGACTGAACCCGTGCGTGGCGCGGTGACGAAATGAACGTTGCCTCAGTCGTGATCGCGATTTTCGTGCTCGTGTACGCCGCGCTCCTCGTGCTCGCGATCCGCCGGCCGCTTTTGGGCCGGCTGGCACTGCGCGAGGCGGTGCGGCGGCCGGGCCAGTCGGCCTTGGTCGTGTTTGGCTTGATGATCGGAACCACAGCCATTTTCGCGACGCAAGTCCTCAGCGACTCATTCCTCGAATCGGCCACGCGGAGCGCATACCTGGCCTGGGGCAGCGTCGACCTGCTCGCCGCCGATGGCGGCCGGTTCTTCGATCCCGCGCTGGCGGCCGGCCTGGCTGCCGATCCTGGCCTTCGATCTTCGTTGAGCGGAGTCCAGGCGGGTGTCGAGCTGCCCAGCTCGGTGGTCGACCTCGATCGCGGCAATGCCAAGGGCTTCGTCATGCTGGTCGGGTTCGATCCGGCAACGCAAGGCCCGTTCGGCACCTATTTGCTCACCGATGGAAAAACCACCCTGGGCCAGGATCTGGCGCCAGACCAGGTACTGATCTCGGCCTCCCTGGCCGCCGCCCTGGAGGCGCGGGCGGGCGACCGGCTCCGTGTTTCCGTCGGTCCCCAGCAGGCGGCGGAGTTTCGGGTGGCGGGAATCGCCCAGGCCCAGGGGCCAGGCGCCTACACTCTCCGGCCGGCACTCTTCTCTCCACTCGCCAACTTGAGACCACTGACCGGAGACCAGGGCGCCAACGTCATCCGGCTGGCGGTTCCCGGCCAGGGCCGGGCTGAGCTGGACCGGGCCCATGAGCTGGCCCCACAGGTGAGGAAGGCCCTGCAAGGCCTGGCCGGCGGACCGAGCTTGAAGGTGCTGGAAGCCAAGCGCGAGGACGTCGACCTGCTGATCAAGAGGGCCGAGAGTGATCGAAGCATCTTCACCGGCCTCAGCCTGTTCGTCGCCCTGACCGGATCGGCCCTGGTCGTGAACCTTGGGCTCGCGTTGGCTGACGAGAGGCGCCCGCGACACGCCGTGCTGCGCGCCCTGGGGCTCAGCCGGACGGGCATGGTCACGCTGTCAGTCCTTGAAGGTGCGCTGTACGGCCTGGTTGCGGCAGCAGTTGCGCTTGCGCCGGGATCGATCGCCGGCCTCCGACTTGCGCGGTTACTTCAGGGCGGAAGTCTGCTGTACGCCGGCCCGCTGGCAGCCCCCCCTGGGCCGACTCTGTACCCGATCACTTTCGGTTCGATGGCCTTTTCCATTGCGATCGGCACCCTGATCGTGCTCGTCACCCTCTTCGCGACCTCCATCCGGAGCTCACGGATGCAGATCTCGTCGGCGATCAAGAACCTGCCCGAGCCGGCCCGACGCCGGAAGCGATCGATCTGGGGCACCGCGCTCCTTGGGGCCCTGGGCCTGGGATCGATCGTCGCCCTGGTGACCGGGAACCTTTCGATTCGGATTGTGGGCGGGGTGGGCCTGGTGATCCTGGCGTCCGCGCTGATCGGCAGCCGCATCTCCGAGCGATTGCGGTCGACGCTGGCCGGGGTCGCACTGACGGTGTGGGCGGCGGCCGGAGTGAGCGCCATCGCCCTCGGAAAGTGGGACATCCTGGTCATCGTCGTCTGCGCCGTCGTCTCGGTCTTTGGGCTGAGCTTGGTCGTGGCCTCGAACCTGCGCCTCCTCGAGATCCCAGCCGGCTGGCTCAAGGGCGGGACCCGCGTGACGATGAGGCCGTCTCTGGCGTACCTGACGCGGCGGCCCCTCAGGGCCGGCCTGGGCACAGGAGCATTCGCACTCGTGTTGGCCATGCTGACAATCTTCGCGCTGGTGATTCCGAGCTCCTCGGCGCAGCAACGCGAAAGCGTCGGTGAATACAACGTCCGGGTCGACGCGCCGACCACATCCGGGTTGTCGATTCCTGATTCAGTTCGGCCTCAGATCTCGCGCCAGGTCGTGATGCCGACCCGGCCGTACCGAGGGGAGACGAGGGACAGCAACGGAGACACCAGGAAGGACCAGTACGTGCCCCTCTATTCGCTCAGCAGCGCAGAGTTGGCGGCACAGCCCTTCCGGCTCGGCAGCCGGGAGGGTCGGTACAAGAGCGATGCAGAGGTCTGGCAGGCCCTGGCATCCGACCCGCACCTGGTCGTATCGCCCATTTACGGCACCCCCGGCTTGACCGTCACGCTTACAGGACCAGACGGACCCGTGCCGCTTCGGGTGGCGGCGGTGGTGCAAAACGTCGGGCTGTGGGGCATCGCGGGGTCTGAAGCGGCGATGGCGGTCTTCACCACGCTGCCGGTCGGCACCACCATCATGGCCATGACGGTGCCCGGAGCCGATGCGAGCGCGGTGGCCAGGCAGATCCAGCGGGAAGTCTTCAGCCAGGGAGCAGAGGCGACGACCATCCAGGAGATTTTTGACTCGGCCTCCGCCGGAACGGTGGCGATCGTGTGGACAATGCGAGTGCTGATGGGGATCGGACTCCTGGTTGGAATCCTGAGCCTGGGCATTCTCGCGCTCAGGGCGGTGGTCGAGCGCCGCCGCACAATCGGCGTGCTCAGGGCCCTGGGCTACAGGCCGGCGCAGGTGCTGGCAGGGATCGTCTCGGAGGCCCTGATCACAGCGACGTGCGGCGCCCTGGTCGGAATTGGGGTCGGGGCGCTGATTGGCGTGACCTTCTACAAAGTCTTGCTTCCCAGTGCTGCCGTGGTGATCGATAGCTCATCGCTGGCGCTAACCGTCGGGCTCGTCTTTCTGGCCGTGCTGGTGGTGACCATCCCGCCTGCCCTTCGCGCGGCCCACCTACCCGTCGTTGAAGCCTTGCGCGTGGAGGACTGACCAGCTAAGTCAAAAGTGCCTTACCTGAGCCTGCTGGATCGCCCGAACATTCTCCTCGGCGCACTGGTGGCGGCGATCCTGGTGATCGCGCTGGCCACTTCGGCCGCTTCGGCCGTGACGCTCCGGCGCAAGGAGACGGCAAGCCTCTCGGCCATCGACTTCGTGCGCAGCTCGTTCGCGAGCCAGCTGAGTCGGGGCGTGCCCATGGACGAGCTCCTGCTCCAGATGGTGGAGGCGTTGAGGGACGGGTTCAGGCTTGACGCCGCCGAGCTGTGGCTCTGCGAGGGAGGAAGCCTACGACTTGCGGCGGCGGAGCCGGGCGCGACGACGAGGGCCATCCCGATCTCGCCCGCCGAAGAGACCATCGCCTCGAATGCACGCGTCTCGAGCGCGGCCTGGGCCAGGGTCTGGCTGCCTCCCTTGCTGGAGGGCCGCGACGGCTCGGACTGGTCGTGGCCGAGCGTTCGCGCAACGGCGATAGCCTCGCGGCGCAGATCGACGTCACCATGGAAGAGGCGGCGCGTGAGCTGGGCGTGGCCTTGAACAAGGCCCGCCTTGACTCGTCGCTGCAGGATTCTCTCGAGCGGCTGCGCCGGCAGGCGGTTGAGCTCCAGGCCTCGCGCGGGCGGTTGGTGGCGGCGGCCGACGCGGAGCGGAGGCGCATCGAGCGCAACCTGCACGACGGCGCGCAGCAGCATCTCGTCGCACTGTCCGTCAAGCTCCGGCTGGTCGAGCAGCTCGCTGAACGCGACCCCGCGCGCGCGAGGTCTTTGATGGACCAGCTTCAGGGGGACGTGAAATCGGCCATCGAGGAGCTGCGCTCGTTGGCGCACGGCATCTACCCTCCGCTGCTCTCCAGCGCGGGACTCGGCGAGGCGATGTCCGCCGCTTGCCGCCGAGCCCCGCTGCCTGCGAGCGTGGATGCGGACGGCGTCGGCCGGCAGTCGCCGGAGATCGAGGCGGCCGTCTATTTCTGCTGCCTCGAGGCCCTGCAGAACGCTGCCGCCAAGTACGCCGGCGAGGGCGCCTCTGCGCGCGTCCATATCTGGGAGGAGGCAGGTGGCCTGCTGTTCGAGGTTTCCGATGACGGCGCCGGCTTCGAAGCCGGCCGGCAGATCGAGGGAGCCGGCCTCACCAACATGCGGGACCGGCTGGGCGCGGTGGGCGGGACTCTGAGTGTGGAATCAGACGGAAGCAACGGAACGCGGATCAGCGGGGTGGTGCCAGTTCCTTGCTGAAGCGAGCGGGCCGCTCGGCACTTCCGCCATTCAGCTCAAAGATGTAACGGGCTGGGGAGCGGTCCGCTGATGGGCACGTTACACCTCTTTGATCGAAGTGCACGCCCAATTTTTAGCAGCCGCTCAGAGAAGTGGAGCTCGCAAAAACAAGTGACCCCGACGGATCGCCTCTCCGGCTTCGGAACCGGTCTTGCGACCAACTCCGAATCCCTTGAACGTGTCCCTCGGGGCCACCGATGACAATACCCGAATCCAGGGGCTGTGCCTATCGATCTTTTCTCCGTAGCCTGGCTACATGACTCTCAAGGCCATTGACACCGGGCCTGTGAGAGACTTCGAACCGGAGACATGTCCGAAACAGAAAGGGTCGGCATCACCCCGAAGAGCTGGACCGGGGAGCGCCATCACGGCGTCTTGCACCTGGGCAAGCGCTGGTACGTGCTCAGCGCCGACCTCGACGATGCCGGAACGGCTAGAGGCGTTCGTCTCGACGGCCCCTATCCGGATCACGAGACGGCCGAAGCCGAGGTCGAGAAGCACCGAAGCCAGACGTAGCGCCAGTCGTCGCGCTTATTCGCCGTCGATGAACGGCTTCAGCTCGTCGATGTCCGATTTGTCCAGGTCAGCGAAAAGCGCCATGTCGTCCGCACGGGAGATGAACCGCATGGGCAGCACCACGTCTCTCGTGAAGAGGCCATCGGGCCGTATGACCACGCCGATCAACTCGCCATGGT
>WNFD01006863.1_pt1 | contig 11347 bp, 12 predicted proteins | sample 5400491 | NCBI WGS metagenome assembly WNFD01 (sample SAMN13153343, study PRJNA577476) | soil metagenome | isolation source: 120 cm saprolite under Douglas fir tree site 2 hole 2 replicate 2 | place: USA:California | collected 2015-04-18 | reverse complement strand
GGCGGTGTGCGGTGCGTTACCCCCGCGGCGCCGCCCGCTTCGCCTTGGCCGCGGCCGCGACTTCCGCCGACACCACGCCTTCCTCCAGCAGCTGGGAGAGGATGCGGGCGGTGTCCAGGCGGTGCAGGCCGCAGATGGCATAGAGGTCCTCGAACGTCACCGTGCCGTCGATCTGCGCCAGCACGAAGCCGGCGCGAGGATCGAGGTTGAGCCAGATGATCTCGTCCGGGGGCAGGACCACGACGGGGATGCGGTCCATCGCGCCGAGCTTGCTCTCGTACATCTGGATCAGGTTCTCCTCGCACAGCGCGTGGAGCTTCTGCGCCTCCTCGTCCTGGGGCTTGCGGGCGAGGATCTTCGCCAGCAGCTCCATCGCCCCGGAGAAGTCGTTCAGCGCGACCAGCTCGCGCGCTCCGGCGGTCCAGGCGGACAGCTCGTCGTCCTCCCCGGGAGGGACCGGCATCGGCTCCTGGTGGATGGTCCACGCGCCGCCGGCCTCGGCCTCGGCGCCCGGCGGCGGCGTGTCCTGCGGGATGGCCATCGAGGGACCGTCGTCCCACGGGCTTTCTTGCAGCGGCGCCTTCGTCTTCACCTTCGCCTGCGAAGGATTGGAGGGGAGCCGGCCGGCCGTCTTGCGCGCCGGGTCCGCCGGCACCTGCTGCTGCGTGGCGGGCGGCGGGAGCCACGGATGCGCGGCCTGCTGCGGCGCGGCAGGCGGAGCCATGTGCGCGTGGATCCGCTCCAGCGCGCTGCGCAAGAACTCGCGCGCGCGCAGGTTGGAAGGCTCCAGCGTGTACGCCTCCTCCCAGGCGCGCACCGCCTCCAGCATGCGGCCCTTGCGGTAGTGATCGAGGCCTTCCAGCAGCAGGGCGGAGAACTTGTTCTCCGGGGGCGTGCTCACGAGCTGCCCCCGCGGGGCGAGACGAGCCCGCGCTCCACCGCGCCGCGCAGCGCGCCGAGCATGCGCTCGAGCCGGTCGATGCTGGACGCGAGCCCCGCCGACTCCTTCTGCTGGATCTGCAGCCGGGCGACGCTCAGCGCCGCCTCGGCCCGCTGCACCGGCTCGTTGCCCAGCCCGTCGGCGGCGGCCTGCTTCAGCCGCGGCCACAGCTCGTCGAACTGGCGGAGGACCTCCTCCGCACGCGCCTTGTGCTTCTGGAACTCGGGGTCCTCCTTCTGCCCGAGCATCCACTCCTCATTGGCCTTGGCGGCGGTCTTGATCTCGTCCTCGGTCAGGCCCGAGCTGGCGGTGACGGTGATGCTCTGGCGCAGCCCGGTCTGCACGTCGAGCGCGGAGACGGAGACGATGCCGTCGGCGCTGATGTCGAAGATGACGTCGATGTCCACCTCGCCGCGCTTGGCCTTGCGCAGCCCGGTCATCATGAACTCGCCGAGGAGCTCGTTCTGCGCGGCGATCTCGCTCTCGCCCTGCAGCACGGTGATCTTCGCCGAGGTCTGGTCGTCCTTGACGGTGATGAAGACGTGGTGGGCGCTGGTGGGCACCGTGGTGTTCTTCGGGATGATGCTCTGGAAGAAGCCGCCCGCGATGGCGATCCCGAGCGAGTGCGGAGTCACGTCGAGGAGCAGCATCTCCTGCTCCTGGTGCATCAGCATCGCGCCCTGGATCGCCGCCCCGACCGCCACCGCCTCGTCGGGGTTGACCGCCTTGGAAGGCTCGCGCCCGAACAGATGCCGCACCCGGGCCTGGATCAGCGGCATGCGCGTCTGGCCGCCGACCAGCAGCACGTCGCCGAGCTGGGTGGGCTTCACCTTCGCCTCGGCCATCACCTGTTCGCACACGCCCAGGCAGCGGTCGACGAGGTCGCGGGTGAGCACCTCCAACTGCGGCCGGGCGAGCGTCACTTGCAGGTGCAGCGGCCCGGCGCCCTTCGCCGTGGCGATGAAGGGCAGGTTGATCTCCATCTGCTGCGTGCTGGACAGCTCGCACTTGGCCTTCTCGGCCGCGTCCCGCAGGCGCTGCAGGGACATCTTGTCCTTGCGCAGGTCGATGCCGTGCTTCTCCAGGAAGGGCTGCGCCAGCCAGTCGACGACGCGGTTGTCGAAGTCGTCTCCGCCCAGCAGCGAGTCGCCGCCGGTCGCCTCGACCTCGAACACGCCCTTGTACATGTGGAGCACGGTGAAATCGAAGGTGCCGCCGCCCAGGTCGAAGACGCAGATCTGCTTCTCGCCGATCTGCTTGCCGAACCCGTACGCCAAGGACGCGCTGGTCGGCTCGTTGATGATCCGGATCACGTCCAGGCCGGCGATGCGGCCGGCGTCCTTGGTCGCGTTGCGCTGCGAGTCGTTGAAGTAGGCAGGGACGGTGATCACCGCCTTGGTGACCGGCTTGCCGAGGAACGCCTCGGCGTCGAGGCGCAGCTCGGCGAGCACCATCGCGCTGATCTCGGGCGGCGAGCAGGTGGTGTCTCCGAGCTGGATGAGCAGGTCGTCGCGCTCCTTGTCGTGCGGCACCACCGTGTAGGGCAGGCGCGCCAGCGCTTCCTGCGTGGAGCGCGACGACCACTTGCGCCCCATCAGCCGCTTGACGCTGACCACGGTGCGCTCGGCGTTGGTGACCGCCTGGCGGCGGGCGAGCGCGCCGACCAGCCGCTTGCCGTTCTTCGCGATGGCGACGACCGACGGCGTCAGCCGGTACCCGCTGCGATTGGGGATCACCACGGGCGTGCCGGACTGCACCGTCGCGACGACGGAGTTGGTGGTGCCCAGATCGATGCCGATGACCGGTTCCGCCATGGCTCACACGCGCTTGAGCAGCGCGCGCGCCTCCTTGTGGTCGGCCTTCGCCTGCAGGACGCGGGTCAGCTCGGCGCGCGCCTTCACCTTGAGCCCGAGCGTCAGGAAGGCGCTCGCCAGCAGGAAGCGCGTCTCCACGTCGTCGGGCGCGATCTCCACCGCGCGCGCGGCGAAGGTGCTCGCCTGCTGGTGATCGCCGAGCGCGGTGGCGCACCTGGCGGCCGCGGCCGCGGCCGCGGCATTGGTGGGATCCATCTGGAGCGACTGCGAGTACGTCTTGAGCGCCGCCGGGAGGTCGCCTTTCTCCTCCTGCTCGCGCCCCCCCTTGAGCGCGAGCTGCGAGCGGGATCGGGCCGCCTCGCGCTCCAGCTCGGTGAGCTTCTGCGCGATCTCGCCGCGGCGCGGGTCGAGCTCGCGCGCCGCCTTGAGCGCGGCGATCGCCTGGGCCCGCTCTCCGTTCAGCGCCAGCTCGAGCGCCTCCTCGTACAGCTTGTGCGCCGCGCCGATGCGCGCGAAGCCCTTGGTGCGCAGCAGCCGCTCGCGGCCCTCGCGCTGGCGCCTCTCCTGCTCCTCGCGGCTGAGCGCGCGCCGGTCCATCGCGTCGCGCTCGCGCTGGGAGAGGCGCTTCTTGAGCACCTGGTCGTACGCCGTGCGCGCGTCCTCGTCGGACAGCACCTGGTACGCGGCGGACAGCTTCTGGAACGCGCGCGAGAGCAGCGGCCCGAACTCGCCCACGTTCTTGCGGAACCAGGCGTCGGGGTGGTAGCGGCGCGAGCGGTCGAGGTACGCGCGCCGGATGGTGCCGCCGTCCGCGTCGGGAGCGACGCCCAGCAGATCGTAGAGGGAAACGTCGCGTCCGACGGCCTCGAACGTGCGGAGCTCGTTCTGCAGTTCCGGGGGGAGGTCGGTGCCCCCGCTGGCTGGGGTCGGAAGGGTGGCCATGATCCTCCGGCCGAGCGGCCGCGGTCCTCGAAACAGTATCGTACCGGTGTCACCGCACAAAGCCAGGATCAGGCCTGTGCGATGGCCTGTGCGAGCAGCTTTGCGGCCTCGTGGATCTCGCTCTCCGACACTGTGAGCGGAGGTGCGAGGCGCAGCACCCGATCGCCGATCGCGTTCACGAGCAACCCGAGCTCGCGCGCCTTGGCGACCACCTTGGGCGCGAGGTCCTCCGCGAGCAGGACGCCGCGCAACAGGCCCAGGCCGCGCTCTCCCGCGGCGCGCGGCGTCGCCTGGGGCAGCGCGGCCAGCCGCGCCTGCAGCACTTCCGAGACGCGCCGGACGTGGTCGAGGAGCCCACCTTCGAGCAGATCCACCACCGCGCAGGCGGCAGCGGTCGCCACCGGGTTGCCGCCGAAGGTGCTGGCGTGCGTCCCCGGCGTGAAGACCTTCGCCAGTTGGTCCTTCGCGAGCAGCGCGCCCAGGGGCAATCCGCCGGCGATGCCCTTGGCGAGGCTCATCGCGTCGGGCTCGATCCCGAAGTGCTGGTGCGCGAACATCTTCCCGGTGCGGCCCATCCCCGTCTGGACCTCGTCGAGCAGCATCAACGCGCCGCGCCTGGTGCACAGCTCGCGCACGGCCTTGAGGTAGCCGGCCGGCGCGGTGATCACTCCAGCTTCGCCCTGGAGCGGCTCGAGCAGGACCGCGCAGGTCTTGTCGGTGACGGCATCCTCGATCTGCTTCACGTCGCCGTAATCGACGAAGCGGAACCCCGCCGGGAGCGGCCCGAAGCCCTGCTGGTACTTCGGCTGCCCCGTCGCCGCCAGCGAGCCCATCGTGCGCCCGTGGAACGAATCGTTCATGCAGACGATCTCGATGCGCTCCGGGTGCCCGCTGTCCACGTGCCAGCGCCGGGCGAGCTTGATCATCGCCTCGTTCGCCTCGGTGCCGCTGTTGCAGAAGAAGGCGCGGTCCGCGAAGCACAGCCGGGTCAGCTTCTCGGCCAGGCGGACCTGCGGCTCGGTGAAGTAGAGGTTCGACGCGTGCCAGAGGAGCTTGGTCTGCTCCAGCACCGCCTCGCGCACCCGGGGGTTCGCGTGGCCGACCGAGACGGTGGCGATGCCGCCGATGAAGTCGAGGTACTTCTTGCCGTCGGCGTCCCACACCGCCGTCCCATCGCCGCGCACCAGCGCGACCGGCTGCGTCCGGTAGTTCTGGAAGAGCACCTTCTGGGCGCGATCGGTCAGCTCGCGATTGGTCATGCGCGCAGTGTAGAACGCATCCGCCGGCGCGGCGATCGAATTACCGGCACACCCGCGCACCCGGGGTGACGGCGGAGTCCTGGCAGGTGGAGGGCGGAAAAGTACAAGCGGCAGGTCCGGGCGCGAGCAAGACGACAGCACCGCCCTATGGGCGGCGGCTGCGAACGTACTCGATCAGGTTGTCGAGGTAGCTCTCGATCGGCGGGCAGCGGATGCCCGTCCCGTCGAGGATCTCCAGCGTGTTCCGGCTGGAATAGAAGCTGAGATGGTTGACGTAGGCGATGGCGGCGCGCTGCTCGCGCGTCAACCGCTCCAGGCCGGGGAGCTTGAGCAGCGCATCCGTCAGCTTGTACCCGAGCGACAGGCGAGGGAGCTTCTTCCCGCTGCGTTGCGCGATCGTCTCGTACACGCGCCGCGCGCTGGACGGGTTCGGATCGACGAGGTGGAAGGTGCGTCCGACGGCGCGAGAGTCCTTGTGGATCGCCGCGGAGGCGTCGACGACGTAGTCGATGGGCACGGCGTTGAGCGGCGCGATCCCGTCGCCCGGGAGAGGCACCGGAATCTGGAGAGGACTGGTGACCAGCAGGATGGCCAGCGCGTACGGGCCCTCGAACCGATCGATCTCGCCCGTCTTGGTGTCGCCCACCACGATCGACGGCCGCAGCACGGTGGTGGGGATCTGCCCCATCGCGCGCCGCACCAGGAGCTCGGCCTCGAACTTCGACTCCTCGTAGTGGTTGCGGAAGGCCTGCCCGCAAGCGAGCTCGTCCTCGGCGATGACTCCCACCCGGTCGCCGGAGACGAACACGGTGGAGAGGTGCGTGAACCGCCGGAGCTTGCGGCAGTCGATGGCCAGCTCCAGCACCGCCTGCGTGCCGGTCAGGTTCACGCGCCGCATCTCGTCGCGCGGCGAGCTGAGCGTGCTCTGCTCGGCGGCGTGGAGGACGTCGGTCACGCCGGCGGTCAGCTCGCGGTATTCGGAGGTGGAGAGCCCCAGGTGCATGGCGGAAGCGTCGCCGACCAGCACGTCCATCGCGCCCTCGGCGAACTCGCGCGCCGCGCTCGCCTCCTTCTCCTGCACCAACAGCGAGACCTGGGCGCCCCCCGCGTGCAGCCGCAACGCCATGCGCCGCGCGAGCAGCTTGGGGAAGCCGGTGATGAGGACGTGGTCCATCACCCGCCTCGCTGCCAGCCGTCGCGGAGCGTGTCCAGCACGCGAGCGACCTGCGCGCGCAACAGCTCCGGCGCGCCGGTGTTCTCGATGACGAAGTCGGCCACCTTCGTCTTCTCGTGCGCCGCTAGCTGGGCGGCGATGCGGGAGCGCGCCTCAGCCTCGGCCATGCCGTCCCGCAGCGCGAGCCTGCGGACCTGCTCCTCGACGGGCGCGGTGACCACGATCAGCCCGTCGAGGCCATGGTGCAGCCCGTTCTCGACGATCAGCGCCGCCTCGTACAGCGCGAGCGGCTGTCCGCGCGCCGCGAGCCGATCGAGGCGGGCCCGCACTTCCCTGCCGATCAGCGGGTGCAGGATGGCGTTGAGCGCGGCCCTCTCCTGTGCGTCGGTGAAGACGCGGGCGGCGAGCGCCTTCCGGTCCAGCTCGCCTTGCGCGGTCAGGACGCCGGGAAAGCGCGCGACCACCTCGGCCAGGCCCGGGGTGCCGGGCGCCACCACCTCGCGCGCGACCTGGTCGGCGTCGATCACCGGCACGCCCCGTTCCGCGAAGAGCCGGGCGACCGTGCTCTTGCCGGTTCCGATGTTGCCGGTGAGACCGAAGACGCGCATCGGACTCAGTCTACTAGGATGCCTTGCGGCTAGCCGCCGCCGGATAGGGCGCTACGCTTTTCAGAGCGCGGACGTCATGGGATGCGCTCCTCGGGAAAGGCGGCGAACGGACGCGTTGCGCCATGGTAGACCCGCTGATACGTTCCGCACCCCCTCGATGCGCCTCGCCTTCGCCGCCGCCGTGCTCGCCCTGGCCGCGCCCGCCCTGGCCTCCGATCTGGTCGGCCCGGAGAGCTGCCGCGCCTGTCACGCCGAGGCGTACCGCATCTGGTCGCAGAGCCCCCACGCGCGCGCAGTCGATTCCTTCACCCCCGACCAGCGCCGCTCGGCGCTGTGCCTGGCCTGCCACTCCCGGGACGAGCAGCGGTCGAATCCCGCCGACCCGGTGGCGGGGGTGTCCTGCGAGAGCTGCCACGGCGGCGGCCGTTACTATCAGCCGGCGGTGGTGATGCGCGACAGGGAGCTGGCCCGGCTGTTCGGCATGCAGGACGCGGCTGCGACCTGCGTCTCCTGCCACGGGCCGGGGTCGCCGTCCGCGCAGCCCTTCGACGTCAAGGCGGCGCTGCAGCGGATCGATCACTGGACGGCCGAGCGCGCGAAGAGGCAGCCGGGCGCGCAGGCGAGGGCAAAGAGCACGCAGCTCGCCGCATGGCTGCGCGGGCGGCGATGAGCGAGACGCTGGTCCAGGCCGGTCCACTTCCCGGCGCGGTGAGCGAGGTCGCGCAGCTCCCGCCCGAGGAGTCGAACGCCGTCGTCGAGCAGGTGTTCCGGTTCTTCTGCTCGCTCCGGCTCACCCTGGCAAATCTGTTATTGCTCTTCCTGGCGATGATCGCCGGCACGTTCGTCAACCCCCAGAACGACTCGCTGCTGAACATCGAGCGCGCCTTCGCGAACCGGCCGGTGGTGCTCGGCGCCTACCGGTGGCTCGAGCTCTACGATCTGTTCCACAGCTGGTGGTTCACCCTGCTGCTCGTCTCGCTGGCCCTGAACCTCATCGCCTGTTCCGTCGAGCGGCTCCCGCGCATCTGGTTCATGGTGCGGTACCCGGAGACGCGTCTCGACCACGTGGTCGGGCTGCGCTTCCGCACGGCCGAGGCCCCCACCATGCTGTCGGCCGAGGCCGTCGCGGAGCAGCTCCGGGCGCGCAAGTACAGCGTCCGCGCGGCGGAAGGGGGCGTGTTCGCCGAGAAGGGCCGGTATGCGCGCTTCGGCGTGTGGGTCGTGCACCTCTCGCTGCTGCTCATCCTGGGCGGCGGCATCATGGGCCGGCTCACCGCTTTCGAGGGCGTGGCCAACGTGCCCCAGGGAGGCGGCCAGGCGGACGCGTTCATCGAGCGGCGGCCGGACGGCACCCAGTTCCGCCACAAGCTGGTGGACCAGGACGGCCGGCCGTTCCTGGTCCGCTGCGACGACTTCCGCCTCAAGGAGTTCGAGCCGGGACGGCCCAAGGCGTTCGAGTCCGACCTGCGCGTGTTCCGCAAGCTGCCCGATGGCAGCGCGGGCGAGGAGCTGGCCCGCGAGACCATCACCGTCAACCACCCCCTGCGCTATGGCGGGCTCACCTTCTACCAGGCCAGCTACCAGCAGCTGGAAGAGGGGATGCGCGCCCGCGTGAAGATCCTCGACAAGGCGACCGGCGCGGAGGTGGAGCGTCTGGCCGCCCCGGGAGAGCCGATCGACGCGGCCGAGGGGCTCAGCTACCAGCTCGTCGACCACCAGGAGGATTTCTCCGGCCTGGGGCCCGCGGTCCAGGTCGTGCGCGCGGAGGAGCCGCCGGGATCGCGTCCCGAGGCGGGGCCCGACGGCCGGATGCGGCCGTCGAAGCTCGCGAAGATCACCTCGTTCTGGGTCTTCGCGAAGAAGCCCGACTTCGATCGCGACAACCGCGAAGACCGGTTCGCGTTCCGCTTCGAGCGACTGACGCCGTTCTACGCCACCGGCCTGCAGATCGCGCGCGATCCCTCGACGCCGGTCGTCTACGCCGGCTGCTTCCTGCTCTTCCTGGGCATTGGCATCGCCTTCTACACCTCGCACAAGCGCGTCTGGGCCCAGCTGCGCGACGGCAAGCTCGCGCTTGGAGGCGCGGCGCACCGCAACGCGGAGGCGTTCGGCCGCGAGTTCGACGAGCTGTGCGAGATGCTGGGCGTCCCGGGCCGCGGCGGGGGCGAGCGGGCGGCGGCGTGATCGTCCTGGAAGCCGGGTTCGTGAAGTCGGCCACCGCGCCCGAGCAGTGGCCGCCGGCCGACCGTCCCGAAGCGGCGTTCTGCGGGCGCAGCAACGTGGGCAAGTCGAGCTGCCTGAACGCGCTCACCAACCGGCGCCAGCTCGCGCGGGTATCGCGGACGCCCGGGCGCACCAGGCTGCTCAACTTCTTCGACGTGGGCGTCGCCGAGCGCACCCGCTCGGGCGGCCGCGGGCCCGAGCACCGGCTGCGCCTGGTTGACCTGCCCGGCTATGGCTTCGCCTCCGGCCCGCGCGAGGAGCGCGAGCGGTGGAAGGCGATGATCGAGCGCTACCTGACCGGCCGCGAGACGCTGCGCGCGCTGGTGGTGATCGTCGACGGCCACCTGGGCGCGCAGCCTAGCGACGTGGAGATGGTCGGCTGGGGGCAGTCCCTGGGGAAGCGCATCGTGGTGGTCGCCACCAAGCTCGACAAGCTCGGCCGCACCCGCCGCTCAGCCCAGCTGCAGAAGATCGCCGCCACGCTCGGCGTACCGCCCGACGAGGTGATCGGCTTCTCCGCCAAGGAAAAATTCGGAGTCGACGAGCTGTGGCGAGCGCTGTCTTCCTAAGTCACGGGCATCTGGGAGCGGTTCGGGCTCCCGAACGCGCCCTCGTTCTGCTGCAGCTCCTGGGCCCTGCGCCGGACCTTGTCGCCCAGCTCGTTGCGCAGCTCGTCGCCCGACTTGGGCGCGAACGCCAGGCCGATGCCCGCGCCGACCAGGCAGCCGAGCACGAAGATGCCGAGGCTGCCCAGCGTCGTCGCGAGCGCGCTGCGGCGCTCCTGCAGCCCGATGGATTCCAGCACGTCGTCGCGATCGATGTCTTGCAGGTACTTGAGCGCCTTCAAGCCGCTCTTCTTGAGATTCATGCCGCGCCTCCTGCCTACGAGAAAAGTTTGTCCGCTTCCGCACGCAATCTGCGCACGCCCGCCGCCCGGTGCCGTGCGGGCGCGCCCGCTAGACCGCGCTGCTTCCGGACGGGCGCTCGCTGTCGTCCGGGCCCGCCGGCGCGCCGATCTGGCTCTTGATGAGGGGCACCAGCGCCAGCCGCATGCCCACTTTGAGGAGGCGTCCGGTCACCGGCGAGAAGAGCCCCCCGCCGAGCACGTACCCGATGCCCAGGGCGGCGAACACCATGCCGATGGGGTGGCGCTGCACGCGCCCCCGCAGGTCGAGCGTGCGGCTCAGGTTCTCCATCGATCCCGACACCGCGCTGCCGAACGCACGGACCTCTTCCGCGGCGCGTTTCGCGTGCTCGAACACCTCGCCGTCCCCGTCCTTTCCGCCCGAGCCCTGGTAGTCCGTGTCGATCGCCACGTCGTCCTCCTTGCGCCTCAACGCGAGACGATCTTCCCGATGATGTATCCGAGCGCCAGCGCGCCCGCGAGGCAGACGATGGGGCGCTCGCGGATGAACTCGGAAGCCTGGTCGAGAGCCTGATCCACGGCCACTTTCGTCTGCTCCATGATCCGCTGCGCATCCTGCGCGCTCAGGTCGCCCAGCATGCCGGCGCCGAAACCGTTTCCCGACTTCTCCACATCGACCATTGGGAACCCTCCGACGGCGCGAGGATGTGCCGAACGGATCCTAAGCCCGCGCCTGCCGGCCAAAACTAGCCACCGCGTCCGCCCGCCGCTACTGCGCCGGCACGGCCGCCTGCCGTGCGGAAGCGAACGCGGGCTGGCGCGGCAGCAGGTCGAGCCACAAGGGCAGGTGATCGCTCGCCTTTCGCGCCTCGCCCTCGTCCAGGACGCCGCAGGCGAGCACCTCGATCCCGCCGCCCACGTACGCGCGATCCAGGCGGAGCAGCGGCAAGCGCGCCGGCCAGGTGGCGCGCCGCGCGCCCGCCAGGTACGCCGCGTCGCGCAACGAGCGCCGGAGCAGCCGCGCGATCGGCCCGGGCACCGGGAACCACATGTTGAAGTCGCCGCACACGACCAACGGCGCGGTGAGCGCGGCGTCCCGCAGCAGGTCGGCGGAGAGCAGCATGCCCGCCTGGCGCCTGCGCTCGCCTCCGGAGAGCCCCAGGTGCAGGTTGAAGAGGTGCAGGGCGCCGCCGTCGGTCTCTAGATCCGCGCGCAGGCAGCCGCGCGGCTCGCGCCCGCGCACCGACAGGTCGTAGTTCTTCACCCGCACGATCGGGTACCGGGACAGCACCGCATTCCCGTACGGCCGCCCCGCCAGGACCAGCGTCGGGCCGTAGGCCACGTACCAGCCGAGCAGCTTGCCGAGGTGCGCGGCGTGGTCGGCGACCTCGTGCGTGCGGTCCTCTCCGTCGTGCGCGCGGTGGGGCTCGCCCACTTCCTGCAGCGCCGCCACGTCGCAGCGCGCGTCGGCGAGCACGCGCGCGACGCGGCCCAGGTCCCGCCGCCCGTCGTGTCCCACGCC
>WNFD01014843.1_pt1 | contig 11349 bp, 10 predicted proteins | sample 5400491 | NCBI WGS metagenome assembly WNFD01 (sample SAMN13153343, study PRJNA577476) | soil metagenome | isolation source: 120 cm saprolite under Douglas fir tree site 2 hole 2 replicate 2 | place: USA:California | collected 2015-04-18 | reverse complement strand
CTGGGTGCCCTCGAAAACTGAATAAAGACAATAGCTTGCGGACACTCATCCTCCGCTTGCGTGGCAAGGAAGGTTGGGGCTTAGTAAGTTCCGAGTTTGCCATGCAAGCCAATGACGCATCCAGGTGTTTGCGGTTTGGGGTCTTCGAAGTCGATCTTCGAGCCGGCCAGCTGACGAAACGTGGCCTGCGCCTCAGGCTGCAGGAGCAGCCCTTCCAGGTGCTGGCAATGCTGCTGGAGAAACCGGGAGAACTGGTGAGCCGGGAGGAATTGCGCAGCAGACTCTGGCCCCGCACGATCGTGGATTTTGACCACGGCCTCAACAAAGCGATCAATAAGATACGCGAAGCGCTCGGCGATTCGGCCGAGAACCCGCGCTTCGTCGAGACCGTCGCGCGTCGCGGTTACCGGTTCCTGGCCGACGTCGAAACGATCGATACCCCGAGCCGACAGCCCGAGGCCGCTCCCGACGTTGCCGGCGATGCCGGTCCTTCCGGCGCCGGTCACCTACGGGCCGCATGGAAGCGACTGCCGCATTCTCTTGCTTGGAAGCTTTTCGGATTCGGTCTGGCGCTGGGGCTTGCAGTCGCGTTGTTTTGGATTCTCTATCCCTGGAACTACCCGTCGTCCAAGATCCGCTCCTTGGCGGTGCTGCCATTGGAGAACCTTTCCGGCGACGCTTCGCAGGATTACTTCGCCGAGGGCATGACCGACGAATTGATCACCCACCTCGGGCAGATCAGCGCTTTGCGCGTGATCTCCCGTGCCTCGGTGATGCCCTACAAAAACGTCCGCAAGCCCCTGGCCGAGATTGCCCGCGAGCTCCACGTTGAAGCCGTGGTGGAAGGCAGCGTGCTGCGTTCCGGCGACCGAGTTCGGATCACGGCGCAGTTGATCGAGGTACCCGCCGACAGACATGTGTGGGCGCAGAGCTATGAAGGGGACCTCCGGGATATGCTGACGCTGCAAAACAGAGTAGCGCGCGCCATCGCCGAGCAGATCCGGGCCACTTTGAATCGACAGGAAAGGGCTGCGCTGGAGAAGTCGAAGGCAGTGAACCCGGAAGCTTATGAGGCATACCTCAAGGGACGGTACTTCTGGAACAAGCGCACCGGAGATGGTTTGAAGAAAGCCATCGACTATTTCAGCCTCGCGATCGAGAAGGACCCTAACTACGCCGAGGCATACACCGGTCTGGCCGACTCCTACGCACTATCGGGAGATTGGGAATATGCTATCCTATCTCCCCGGGATGCTTCCCCGAAAGCGAAGGCGGCCGCGACCAAGGCGCTGGCTTTGGACGATAGCCTTGGCGAGGCCCACACCTCGCTGGCATTTGCCCTCGACCTCTATGACTGGGACTGGGCGGCCGCCGACAAGGAATACCAGCGGGCAATTGCGCTCAATCCCGGCTATGCGACGGCTCATCACTGGTATGCCTGGCATTTGATCGTGATGGGACGCAATAGCGAGGGCGTCTTCGAATTGAGAAAAGCGGAGAGCCTGGATCCTCTTTCCCTCATCATCAGCGCGGACTTGGCGGATGCATTGTGCATTGCTCACCTCTATGACGAATCGGTGGAGCAAAGTCGGAAAACGCTGGAAATGGACCCGAACTTTGCGCTCGCACATTATCAACTGGGCCAGGCCTTCCAGCAAAAGCACAAGTACGAGGAAGCAATCGCGGAGCTTCAGAGAGCAATCGAACTTTCCGGAGACAGTGCGGCATTCGACTCCAATCTCGCTTATGCTTACGCCGCTTCAGGACGGCAGGACCAGGCGATGAAAATAGCCAAGGACCTGGAGGCCCGGCCGAGCCAAGGCTTCGCTGCGGACGCGAATATTGCCCTGGTCTACGTGGGACTCGGCGACAACGACCAAGCGATGATCTGGCTGAACAAGGCCTATCAAGCGCGATTCAATCCCTCCATCCTGCTGCGGCCGGCCTTCGATCCGCTCCGATCCGACGCTCGGTTTCAGGATCTCGTGCACCGCATCGGGCTCCCCTGATGAGTTGAGGCCGACATTCCCGGGCGCGCTTGCGACGAAACGCACGATCGCCGCGTGCCGTGCCTTTCCCCGCGGCTCTCGCTTCTCAAAGATAGGCAGCCCGGATGTCGACCGTGGAGCGCGCACCCAGGTCGTCGAAATGCCGATCGATCCATGCTCGTGCTCGCTCTCGCCCCAGGGCGTGGAGATGCCTGAGGAACTCGCCATCGGCGTCGAGCTTACTGGCTACGCCGAGACCGCGCATGACGTCGTCGGCGCAAACCGAATGGATGAGCATGCGCTTGGCATCGCCGTGGCCAAGCTTGCCATCGTCGATCAGCTTTGTCACGAAGGCGACGGCCCGCATTTCTCGCATCAGCGAGGAGTTGAAGCTGATTTCATCAACGCGATTCATGATTTCGCGTGCCGTTGTCGGCACTTCCGACCGTTCCATCGGATTGATGTGCACGACGAGAATATCGGGCGATTCGCAGGAATAAATCAGCGGGAACAGCGCCGGATTTCCCATGTAGCCGCCGTCCCAGTAATGCTCGCCGTCGACCTCGACGGCCTGATAGAGGAACGGCAGGCAGGCCGACGCAAGCACGCAATCCGCAGTGATCTCCTTGTCCGTGAAGACCTTGACCTTTCCGGTCCGCACGTTCGTCGCCGACAAGAACAACTTGATTGCCGCGCCCTGCCTCAGCCGCTCGAAGTCGACAATTCGTCCGATGAGCTGACGCAGCGGGTTGTAGTTGAACGGATTGAGTTGATAGGGTGACAGGAACCGCGACACGGTCTCGAAAAAGAGATGCGCCGCCGCGTTATCGAGCCCATGGTTGTGAACCTGGCGCTCGGCTGGTGATGGCTGCAGCGGGCTGAACAGGGCGGCGAGCCGCGCAACGCGCTGCCAGAAATTCTCGAGCGCCTCGCGTGCGCCCTCGCGCCCCCCAATGGTGAGCCCGTGGGCCATTGCCACCGCGTTCATCGCGCCGGAGCTCGTCGCGCTCACTCCCTCGATCTCGATGCGCGGCTCCTCGAGCAGCCGGTCGAGCACGCCCCATGTGAACGCGCCATGAGCACCGCCGCCCTGGAGAGCCAGATTGATGTGCTTCACCTCGGCGATCGCCGGCCTGGACCTCCGTGAGACCGGCATGGAGCGAGTTTTCCTCGGATGCGAATCCATCGCCTCCCCCGTCGGCCGTCCAGCCGCATTCCTCCAAGTCGCATCGACTCCGGCTTCAGCAGGCGATGCTCTAGCAGCCGCGGCAGATCGTCAGCTTCTGATCGATGGCTCTATCCAACGCCTGCAGCTCCAGATCGGACGGTACTGGCTGAACCTTGCTAATGTCCGTGATCTCAGGCTGGCGGTGGCCGATCGGTGCTTGCCAAGGCAGGCAGGCGGTTTGGATCGCACCGCACGCTCTGCCTGACACGTGACTGGTGGCTGTCTCGCGGGCCACAACCACGGAGCTCGACCCGAATATCATCGCTGCGATGAACGCACTCTTGAATTTGACCGACATGGGATTGTCCTGCCTATCTAAAACAGTTTCCAGTGAGAAGACCGCAACAGCCCTGGCTTTATTCCAAACACGAAGTTCGGCTCCTCGGCTGAGTCAGTCGAGTGCGGCCGGTCCGGGAACCGGACCGGCCGCGTGCGAACCCGGCTTCGGGGACGAGGGGGATGGGACCACAGCCGGGTACGCAGATCCAACGAGTTTGTTGGATGTCGTCGCTCTCCTTGGGACGCGGCGATGCCGAGAAGACTGGATGGCGCGGCCGCCTATTCCTGATAACGGCGCCATCGAGATCTCATCACGCAGTTCTGATCCAGTGGCGGTGGCGCCTCACTAGGCGCCGCCGGCACTGCAAGGACGCCAGCGGCCCTGCCCTTCGTCGGTGACGCAGTCATAGGTGGAGATCCACCATCCCGGCCTGACCTCGATCATTCGCGGCGGCTCGAAAGACTGCGCCCTCCCCACGGTTCCGACTTCGCCGGCATGACCGCTGTGACGTCTATGGAGATTCGACGATGGCGAAGCCAAGGCGACGCTCATCGAACTCAAGATCGATACCATGGCAATGAGCAACTTGCGTCTCAATGCAAATTTTGTAGCCCCGCGGCGCTGCAACGGCCCGAGCAGCACAGCAGACGACGGCATGCCGGGCCCAACTGACGCCGTAACGTGCTTTGGTCGCTGATGCACGCGAATATTATCAGCGATTTTCATCCGCTCATGTCTGGTACGATTTCTCACTGCCGTTCTCCTGTACCGGGCGTACCGTGACTAGAAGATCGATGCAGTGTGAGTGTTATTCCTCGTCTGACGATCAGGTGTGTCATCCGGTCACGGGACCAGGCTCTGCGGTTCACACGAGAGTCCTCGAATGTGAAGCAGCTCACATATGAACAATAACTGGTCCGTATTCCATCGGCGGACTGGAATAACTCGTCGTTCCAGTTGGTCTGTCGTGCGTTGGTTGGCTGCAGGCAGGCTCGTCGCCGTCGGCTCACGTCGCGCGAGAAAGGGCAATGATCGAAATCGTCATTCCCGCGACTTTGCTGGTTGAGAGGCAGTTTCGATATCCGGCAGCCGCGATACGGTCGCCACACAGGAGGGATCCATCATGAACCAGCTGGCAATGGTAGACGTTCGCGAGGCTTCGCGCGTTCGCGGTTTCGAAAGGCGCCTCGTAGCTGATCGCGTACTTGCGATCGCTTTCTTCCTCGCGGTGTCTGCAGTCGAGATCGCCATCGTGCAATTTGCAGGACTTGAGCCGCCGCTCGCCCTCGACGCCCAGCCGATTGTTGTGCCCATCACTTAGCGGAACTCACTGCCGAGCTTGCAGATGAGCGGAAGGCCAGCAATTTCAACTGAAATGCCGTCTCCAGAGGATGCGAAATAGGACAGGATCGTCTGCTCAGCGCAGCGATTTCGCTGACCTGTTCGCCCAACGAGAGCGGCCGGTCCCGCCGAGTGGACCGGCCGCGTGCGAACCCAGCCACGACGGGGACAAGGAAATGGCCGGGTGCACAGACGGAAGCGGACCCTTGCTGGTCGACCAACCGGATCGCACGATGGCCGACATTGACCAGGCGTTGTGCGCTTACGGATCCTAATTCCTGTAGACCCACATGGGTTCACCGCACGGGCTTGGACCGTGATCGGTCATGCACGCGAAGCTCCATGGCGGGGCTGCGACCTGGCGTCCCCCGGCCCAGTTCGGCGACAGCGTTCCCGTTGCATAGGCGTGCCCGTGGTGCCCGGTATAATTCGCGGCTGATGCCGTGGAAACGCAGCCGAGCACAAGCGCAGCAGCAAGCGTAATATTGGTGGTGGTATGCATCGTCGATCTCCTTCGTTGAGAAGACCGAATTGTTTGAATTCCATTCCCGTAAAGCTGCTCCTCGGCGCGACCGGTAACAAGCTGATGACAAACTGGTGAACGCGGGGATGCCTACGGAGTTCGCCCGGGGAATCTCATCTCCCGACGGCTTGGCATCCATTGAGGTCGCCGCGCCGGGGCGGCGCTAAAGCCTATGACGCGCTCCTGCGCAGATGATGATCCCGATCGTAGGTCCATTTCGATCGAAAGCGGCCGTCATCATCCACCACGCACACATGGGCGCATTCGCCCCGCGTGCTAAGCCTTTGCGCGGCATCGATTGCGAAGACGACCGCCTCGTCGCGGCCCGCGTAGGGACCGTAGTCGCCGTCTTCGAACTTGATCATCCACACGTCGTGGTCTCCCACAATATAGTACCGGGCATCCGACATGATTCTCTCCCTGAGGACTGTCCGAAGGCGGTTGACGCCGACGGTCGCGACAAATCCAGATAGAGGATTACGCGAACGCGGAGATGTGACACAGATCACATCCAAACAAATTCTCACCTTCACGAACTCGTGCGCGCCACTGGGAAATAAGCTCGCATCTCATCCCGTCTCCTGTGCATCAGGTTCGGGTCGATCGCGACTCGCCGTTGCGACAGGAGAGAATGTGATGAAGACGAAATTGGCGATTGCCGCCGTTGCGCTGCTGGCCGGCACACTGATGCTCCCCGGCCAAGAGGTGTTGGCCCGCGGTGGCGGTGGCGGAGGTGGAGGCGGACATGGCGGCGGGTTTGGAGGCGGCCACGGCGGGGGCTTTGGCGGAGGTGGCTTTCACGGAGGCGGCATCGGTGGTGGTTTCCACGGTGGTGGCTTCGGCGGAAGTGGGTTCCGCGGCGGGGGATTCGGCGGTCGGGGAGTTGGCGGCTATGGCCGCGGCTACGGGTATGGGCGCGGCTATTATGGTTACGGGCGTGGCTACGGATATGGGCGCGGCTACGGATACTACGGCGGTTACGGTGGTTACGGCGGGTATGGCTGCGATCCCTTCTACTACGACTACTACGGGTGCTATTATTAGGGATCGTGTCCGGCCCGGTCGTGCGGATTACTGACCTGCGTCCGGATTTGGCGCGCAGTATCCGCCGACCCCGCTGATGTCGGCTTGACATTGCTCGAGTGTCGCAAAACCGCAGTTCGTGCCGGCGTTGTCCTCGTAATATGCACACCACGCCTCCCGATCGGCAGCGTCGGCACGAGTGCCGCCCACGAAGGCGACCGACAAGCAAGCAAACGCAATGAAAGTGAAGGTCCGCATGTTGATCTTCTTTCATGAGGTTCGGTTGTGGACCTATACGAACCGCACAATGCCGGCTTGGCGATTACTGCCCTCCTTGATGTGATCTTGCGTTATTGCGCGTCCTCCGTCGAAGAAGAGCCTCCAGAAGGGCGGTCACGGTTCAATGCAGCTCGAACCTTCATCCGTTTGCGACCCACCGTGCCGATGTCGTCCGTGCCAACCAGATCGCAGCAGCCAAGCGCAAAACGCGGCAATTCCGAACAAACGAGTTGCGAGAAGAAGACCTAAGTCTCGGCAGAACGGGGCAGATCGGACGCGGCGTTCAGCCGGGTCTTTGGAGCTATGCCGGGCGGCTGACGGCCGACCGATGCAACTCGAACCGATAATGATTGGAGCCGATGATGAGACAGACCGTGAAGTCCGACAGCCCTATGGAATTCGCAAAGATTGCCGGGACGACGCTCGAAGTATCACGCATCGGACTCGGGACCTGGGCGATGGGCGGCTGGATGTGGGGCGGGACGGATGAACGGGAGTCGATCGCGACGATCCACGCCGCCATCGAGCGGGGCATCAATCTGGTCGATACCGCTCCGGCTTACGGCTTCGGCCGCTCCGAAGAGATCGTCGGCCGCGCCCTCGGCCAAGGCGGGCTGCGTCGGCAGGTGAAGATCGCCACCAAGGTCGGCCTCGAGTGGAAAGACGGCAAGGTCTTCCGCAACGCCGGCCGCGACCGCATCCTGCGGGAGATCGAGGCCTCGCTGCAGCGGCTGCGCACGGATTACATCGATATCTATCAGGTCCACTGGCCCGATCCGCTGGTGCCCGTGGAGCAGACGGCGGAAGCCATGCGGACGCTGCTCGAGCAGGACACGATCCGCGCCATCGGGGTGAGCAATTTCTCGATCGATCAAATCGAACGATTCCGCCGCGTCGCCCCGCTTCACGTCGTGCAGCCGCCGTACAACATGCTGGAGCGCGGCATCGAGACCGAACTCCTGCCCTATTGCCGCGAGACGTCGCTCGCGACGCTGACCTACGGCGCGCTGTGCCGCGGGCTGCTGTCGGGCAAGATGCAGCCGGATTCGCGTTTCGATGGCGACGACCTGCGCCTAGTCGATCCGAAATTCCGGCAGCCGCGCTATTCGCAATATCTCGCCGCGGTCCGGCGTCTCGACCAGCTGGCCCAGCAGCGCTACCGCAAGCGCGTCATCCATCTCGCCGTGCGCTGGATCCTCGATCAGGGCGCCAGCGTGGCGCTGTGGGGCGCACGGCACCCGGCTCAAATCGAGCCGGTGGACGAGATCATGGGATGGTCGCTCGACGCCGCGTCGAAGTCCGAGATCGACCGCATCTTGCGGGAGCTCGTCACCGACCCGATCGGCCCGGAGTTCATGGCGCCGCCGCAAAGACCGACCATCGACGCCCTTCCGGCGCTCTTGTAATGCCCGCGGCCCGCAAGCCGGTCGGAACGAGCCTCAGCCAGTATCGCCGCAGCTTCGCATAGGGCGCCTATCGACCGCCATGGACCCCCGGGGAAACCGGCGCCGCCGCTTTCCCCGCACACCTGCAAGGTCCGGATCGCCCGCTACCGGCAAGAGCGTTACCCATGCTGTCCGTTGCACGGCGATCTGCTATTCCCGGGCGCGACTTGCGTCTGGATTTCTTCCGCGGACTGGCGCTCTGGCTGGTCTTTCTCGATCACATTCCCTCGAACGTCGTCAGCTGGATCACGATCCGCAATTACGGCTTGAGCGACGCCAGCGAAATCTTCATCTTCATTTCCGGGTATACGGCCTCGCTGGTCTACGGCCGCGCGATGCAGCAGCACGGGTTCGTCATCGCGGCGGCGCGGATCCTGCGGCGCTGCTGGCAGATTTACGTCGCCCACCTGTTCCTGTTCGTCTTCTACATCGCCGAGATCACCAACGCGGCGTCGCGGTTCCATGAGCCGCTGTTCGCCGAAGAAACGCACGTTCTTGCTTTCCTGCAGCATCCCGATGCGACGATCGTCCAGGCGCTGCTGCTCAAGTTCAAGCCGGTCAATCTCGACGTGCTGCCGATCTATATCCTGTTTCTGCTGGCCTTTCCGGCGGTGCTGTGGCTGCTGCGCCGGAATCTGGCGCTGCCGCTCGCGGCGTCAGCCGTGCTGTACGCGCTGACCTGGATGTTTCAGTGGAACTTGCCGGCGTATCCGGCGGGCGAGTGGTTTTTCAATCCGTTCGCGTGGCAGCTGCTGTTCGTGTTCGGCGCGTGGTGCGCAGCCGGCGGCGCCGAATACCTGCAAGCTCTCATGCGCTCGCGCATCACCGCGGTGCTTGCGGTGAGCTATCTTCTGTTCGGGTTCCTGCTCGCCGGGAGCTGGCATTGGCATTGGATGGTGCGAATCGAGCCCGACTGGCTCATCCGGCTGGTAGTTGCGCATCCGATCGACAAGACGAATCTCCACGCTCTGCGCCTGCTGCATTTTCTGGCTCTTGCCCTTTTGGTGCTCCGAGTGTTCCCGCGCCACTGGCCGGTGCTGACATCGCCGGCTCTGCGCCCCGCCATTCTGTGCGGACGGCATTCGCTGGAGACCTTTTGCCTGGGCACCTTCCTGGCCTTTGCCGGGCACTTCGCCATCGTCGAAATCGCCCACGGCATCGGGGCGCAGATTGTGATCAGCAGCCTGGGAATCGCGCTGATGGTCGGCCTTGCCGGGCTCATCGACTGGTATCAGGCCACCGAAGCATCCGCGCGGCATGCGCCTCCCGGCGTCGCACCGGCAAATCCCCGAAGAGAACGGCCGGCGCGATCGGTCGCCATGGTGCTATTTCATCGAATTCGCAAGACCGCCGGAGCATCGAGCCGCTCGAGAACGATGAATATCAGGCTCGGTATCCCCAATTACAGCGCAGCGCTTAGCCGATTTGCCGGGCGCCCCTTTAGCAGCCGCGACAGACGTTGAGCTTCTTGTCGAGATCGCGTTGGTTCTGGTTTGTTGTACCTTCGTCGTGCAACACGCTTGCGGGTACATCCTCCGTGTTCGGCTGGCGATGGCCGATCGGCGCCTCCAATCGCGGGTCCATGCTGGGGGCGGGAGATGCCCGCGCGGGATTGCTATCTGCCGGCGCCGCAAAAGAGGCGCCGCCAATCGGGCGGCAGCGCCCATCACCAGCGCCAGCCGCCGAATGGGCGCGGCGCGATTTCGGATCGTGTCGTGCGACCGTGTGGGATTCATGGAATGTCTCCCCTTTGAGGCGCGCCGATGAAACTCAGCCCCCCAATAGGCGGAAAAGCGCCTGGCCGCTTGCCCGTGATTGTCGCGAAATGGCCCGACTTTGCCGATAGAATGGGGAGCATGGCTTGGCAGGCGCGCCCCATAGCCGAAACAGGCGCGGGTGCGGATTGTTGCAACATAGCCAAGAACACAGCAAGCCCGACCAAGCGCGTGGCCGCAGGACCGCATAGATCAGCGGGTGCCGGGAACTACGTGGGCCCTTGCCGGTACGACACTACCGTCCGCCGTTACGAAAGCGCTCGGCGTGCGCCCCATGAACGCAAGACCCGGCAATGAGTTTGAATGGATGACTCCATGCCTCGCATTGCTCGCGCAAATCCGGGTCACTCCATTCGTCGCGTTGCAGTCGCAGTGGCGCTGGTCGCGTCCGTGCATGCATTCCTATGGGCGCTGAATTCCGGCGAGTTGGCTGCCCCTAATGTTCAGGGTCCGCTACCGAGTCTTTCCTATACGCGATTGGAAGCTTCGGATAATGGCGGGCGGGTGACTGCCGCGCAGATCCGCTCCGACCTCGAGGTTGTCGCGCGTCAGACAAAGGCCGTGCGCACTTATGCCTCGACCGGCGGCCTCGAGCTCGTCCCCGCGATTGCCAATGAGTTCGGGCTCAATGTCGGCATGGGCGCCTGGATCGGCAACGACGAGGCGCGCAACGAACGCGAAATCCGTTCGTCCATTCAAGTTGCCCGACAGAACCCCAATGTCACGCGGCTCATCGTCGGCAACGAAACGATCTTCCGCCGCGAGCATACGGCCGACTACATGATTCGACTGCTCGAGCGCGTCAAACGCGAGAGCCCGGTCCCGGTCACCACCGCCGAACAATGGCCCGTCTGGCTCGAGCACCCCGAGCTTGCAAACGCGGTTGACTGCATCTTTGCCCACATCATCCCGTACTGGGAAGGATTCTCCGAAAAGATCGCGGTCGATCAGGCGCTGCTCATCTATAACAAGCTGCACGCAGCCTTTCCGGGCAAGCCTATCGTTATCGGCGAATTCGGCTGGCCGAGCGGCGGGCACAACATAAAGAACGCCATGCCGGGGCGCGGCGAGCAGGCCAAAGTGCTGCGCGACTTCGTCACGCGCGCGGACGCGGCCGGCATCGATTACAACATCGTCGAAGCAATCGACCAGCCGGGGAAGGTCTTCGAGGGCAGCGTGGGGCCGTATTGGGGCATATTCAGCGCCTCGCTGCAGCCCAAATTCGCCTGGGTTGGAGCCGTCGGCAACGCCGATCGTTGGAGGACAGCAGCAGTCGCAGTTCTCGGTGGAATCCTGTTGTCGTTGCCGGTTTTCGCGCTGTCCGGCGGCACGTTCGGACAAGTCGCGGTGCTCGCGATCTCGGCACATGCGGCTGGCGCCTGGTGCGCGACCGTGCTGGCGTACTGGCATAGCCATTATTTCACACCCGGCGAGGCGGTCGCGTTCGGGCCGGGGCTCGCCCTGCTG
>WNFD01028840.1_pt1 | contig 11350 bp, 6 predicted proteins | sample 5400491 | NCBI WGS metagenome assembly WNFD01 (sample SAMN13153343, study PRJNA577476) | soil metagenome | isolation source: 120 cm saprolite under Douglas fir tree site 2 hole 2 replicate 2 | place: USA:California | collected 2015-04-18 | reverse complement strand
TAGCGTCCTTCCTGTGGCCGTTCACCCCGCCAGGCCCGCTGGATCTGGTAGCGTTTGAATGGAAAGACGAGATCATTGAAATGTTCTGCTACATAGCGGGCCAGGGGAACGGTCAGATCGTAATGGAGGCCGAGGCGCGCATCACTTATATCGTCGTCGGCTTGAAGACGGTTGATGACATATATCTCCTTATCGGTTTCGCCCTTGGCGAGAAGCACCTCGATCTCTTCGACGGACGGTGTTTCAATTGAACAAAACCCGTAACTCTCGAAAACGCGGCGGATTTCATCTATCCACCTAAGCTCGACCATGCGCTGCTCGGGCAGCCATTCGAGGAAACCACTGATCTTTGTCACAATAAACTCCTTGTTACAAATCCTTCAGCTCTATCCATCCACCCATGATAGCATAAGAGAAGAAGTGGTAGAATAGAGATGCGATTGCTCTGGTATAGTAGTCTAGATGTATTAACAAGTTAATCAGCGGGAGGTAGAATATAACAAGACCCGGTATGGATACAAAAAAGCGAGGAGCTGTAACATTGGGACTTGTAGTGGAACACATCAATAAGTCGTTTGCTGAATTCCTGGTCATCAAAGACTTGTCCATGGAAGTGAAGGAGGGAGCAATCTTTGGCTTCCTGGGGGCAAACGGCGCAGGAAAAACAACCACTATGCGTATGATTCTGGACATCCTTCGCCCTGACAGCGGTCGCATCGCCTGGAATGGCAAAGATGTCCGTCAAGTACCCCGCAGGAATTGGGGCTATCTCCCGGAAGAGCGGGGACTCTACCCGAAGATGAAAGTAGAGGAACTGTTGATTTTCCTGGCGCGGCTGAACGGTTTAACAAAAGTGGCTGCCGAGAAAGCACTGGACGAATGGCTGGAGCGTTTTCAGATCGCGGCGAACCGCAAAAGAAGGGTGGAAGAACTCTCCAAGGGGAACCAGCAGAAAGTGCAGTTTCTCGCCACCATCCTGCACGACCCGGCGATCCTGGTCATGGATGAGCCGTTTAGCGGCCTGGACCCGGTCAACGCGAATGTGCTGAAAGAGGCGTTTTTAGAGATGCACCGCCGGGGTAAGACGATCATTTTCTCCACACACCAGTTGGAGCAGGTCGAGGAACTGTGCCAGGATATCGTGATCATTCATAAGGGGCAGACCATCGTACAGGGCAGCGTGCAGGAGGTCAAACGCCAGCATGGGCGCAATGTGGTGCGCCTCAAGCTCGACAACGACCCGGAGGCACGCTGGCTTGATACGCTGGAGGGAGTACAGGTCACCAAACGCCGGCAGGATTATATCGAAATGCGCATCCAGGCGCATCTCAACCCCAACCTGATCGTTGAGGCGGCGCTGCAGCATGATGGAATCATCAGCCGTTTCGAGCTCGTCGAGCCATCGCTGACCGACATCTTCATCGAGCAGGTGGGCATGATCGACCTGCTCGATGCTCCATCTGTGCTTTCAGCATAGGGAAAGAGGAACGAACCGGTGTCAAAAAAACCCAAAGACCTTCCAGAACAAGAGCAAAGGGCCATAGCGGTCAGTCTGGGCGGTGCCGCTACTCAGCATACCTGGCGTAATATTGGCTTGATTGTCGGACGAGAGTATAAAAATCGTGTGACCCAGCGAAGTTTCATTATCAGTACCATTATCATCCTGTTGCTGGTGGTCATTGGCGCTTTTGTCCCTACGATTATTCAGTACTTCACCTCCACCTCAAATGTGCAAACGAAAATAGTGGTGGTGGATAATGCAGGTCCCATTGCAGGGTTGGATGGTGATGCTCTAGCTCGTTATATCGGCACAGCGCTGAATGGGACGGCAGGAACGAATGCGCCCGGCCAGAATACCTCCGGGAAACCTCCGTTTGCCATTACCATCCAGACTTCCAATGCACTGGGCAGTCTGCAAAATCAAGTGAAGAATGGCAACTTGAATATCCTGCTGGTGCTTGATCGTCCCACAAACCAGGATGTATACTTTACGTATTATACGAATGCCAACGCCACAGGCGACACCAATCTCTCCAAGGTGCAGGCCCTGGCACAACAACTCAACTTCCTCGATATCGCTCACCGCCTGGGTCTCACCCCGGCTCAAACGAGTCGTCTGTTTGCTCAACCAGGCTTTACCGTCGTGAACACCGGGCAGGGTCAAAACAAGCGCTCGGAGAGCGAGATGGTAGCAGGATATATTATCGCCATTGCCGGGAATATCCTGATCTACATAGTGATAGTCCTCTACGGAATGGGCGTGGCAATGGGAGTCGCGGAAGAGAAAGGCAGCCGCATCATGGAAATTCTGGTGAATGCGGCTACACCGTTCCAATTGATGGTCGGGAAAATCGTGGGCATCGGTGCAGCAGGCCTGGCACAGATGACTTGCATTGTTGCCGTTGGCATTGGTGCGCTCCTGCTGCAAATCCCCTTACAAGCTGCGCTTTTCGGCGCCAATGGTGGAGGATTCACCCTGAATATCACCGGCGCTTCCATTACGCTGCTCCTGCTGCTGCTGGTCTACTTTCTGCTGGGATTCTTGCTGTATGCGACACTGTACGCTGCCATGGGGGCGCTGGTGAAACGGCAGGACGAGGTGCAAAATGCGGTCGCGCCCCTCACATCGCTGCTCGTCATTGGCTACGTCGTGAGCTTCTTTGGCGTCTACACTCCCGATGCGACATGGATGAAAGTGATTTCGTATATTCCTTTCTGGACCCCCACAACGATGCTCGTACGCATTGGGGCGAATGGAGTAGCCTGGTGGGAGATCCCTTTCACGATTGCGCTGATGATTGTTGCCATCTTCGTCTGTGCATGGATCTCCGCGCGCATTTATCGCTACGGTGTCTTGATGTATGGACAAAGGCCTAGCCTGGGAAAACTGGCGAAACTCGTACGGATGAAATAGAGACATAGATCCACTAAAGCAGGGAAGTCCACCATATCTGGTCATCCGAAGAGGATAGAATAGAAACATGTAAAGGGAGACTACCTGCTTTCGCAAAACAAGAGCCTAAAGGAGCGATACCACGGAAGGAATGCACCTTGAGACGATGGAAACCGTATAAATATCTACATATCGGCCCTTATGGATTAGGCGCGCTCTGCCTAATCGCGCTTGCCACGACACTGCGTATTGTGCTCATCATGAACTGGCCAGTACTGAACAGCGACGAGGGAACGATGGGCTTGATGGCACTGCATATCGTCAATCAGGGTAAGATTCCCGTTTTCTTTTATGGGCAGGGCTATATTGGATCACTCGAAGCCATACTTGCTGTACCACTCTTTCGTCTCTTTGGCCCCTCGGATTTCACGCTGCGTCTTGGACTCGTTTTTCTCTACGCCCTCTTCCTGCTGAACATGTACCTGCTGACCAGCACACTCTACACAAAACGCCTGGCGCTCTTCACGTTGCTCTTGCTGAGTTTTGGGCCTACTGCGATGCTCGCCCTTCAGGTCTCTGCGATCGGTGGATACCCGGACACCTTGTTCTTTGCATCACTGCTGCTCCTGTATGCGCTCGTATTAGCGCGCTCTGCAGGAGAAACGCCGCTGACACAAGAACAGAGGCCACGCATACTATCCTTTGCAGGATGGAGCCTGGTAGCAGGGCTGGCATTGTGGAGTGACCCGCTTCTCATTCCCTACGTAGTCCTATCAGGATGGTTGCTGTGGCGCTTCTGCCGCTGCGAGATGAGCAGGCCCGTCGTCCTCTGGATGCTGTTCTGCTTCATACTTCCACTCATACCGGCAGTGATCTACAACTTCACAGTTCCGCTCAACCTCAGCACATTCGCTTTCCTGGGTGCTGCCTTCTGGGTGCATGGAACAACGCTTGAGGTCGCTCCTCCACTGGTAAGAATAGCTGGAATGCTGTTCGTGGCTCTACCACGCACTACTGGAGCAAACGTATTAGGGTGCAATCCGCATTCGAGTGTATGGCCGCTTTTCCCTCCGCAAAACGCATCCGCCGCCGCATGCACCATTGAAAATGGCCTCTGGGGAGCAGTATTTATCATCCTGCTGATTATTACGGCGGTGCTGGCATATAAAAGCTATCGCCCATTGAGACGTGCTATGCGACTTCAGCCCTGGACACCGGAGCAGCGTCGAGAAACGGCAGGCCATTTTGCGCAATTGATGCTGGTCGGGAGCACACTCCTCATTCTCATCGTCTACACCAGCAGTTCATCGGCAGGACTGGATCCCTGGGGTTCGACGCGCTACCTCACAAGTGCCCTCATCGCACTCCCCTCGGTTCTCTGGCCCATCTGGCGCGCGGGTACAAACATCAAGCGAAAACTACTTGCAAACGGCGTCAAGGCGCTGAGCGGGGCCCTGCTCCTCGTCGTATTCCTCTCCTTTATGCTGGGATGGGTGCAAACCTTGAACTTCATCCCGGCAGCGCAGGACGCTGAGCGGCGAGAAGCAGATTTCATACACACCCTGCTCAACAGAGGGATCACCCATATCTACACCGACTACTGGACATGCGACCGTATCATATTCGAGAGCACGGAACGCATCATTTGCAGCGTGGTGGATGAACAACTGCAGCCCGGAGTTAATCGCTACACACCTTACACAGCTATTGTCAACGCCGATTCCCAGGCCTCCTGGGTATTCCCCCTCGACTCACCACAGGCCCGCGTATTCGAGCAAAACATGCAAAAATCGGGGGAGACCAACCCATCATTCACGCGAGATGGGTACGTGATCTATTTGCCCATTACACACTCTACGGGCGGCCAATACAAGTCCTCGTTGCCAAAGATGAGCAGAAGGATTGCCGAAGATCGAGAAGAAAAGAACTTCTTTTTGTAATGATTTATCTAGGATAGGTCTAGAAAGGACAGTATGATGGAGGGAATGCAGCCGCGCATATCAGAGGCGCAAATCGAGGCGGTAAAACATTATAGGAAAATCGAAGATTTCATTCCGGCACAATGGTCCGAGGGCAAGGTTCTGGCTAACGGGATACAACAGCACTATTACCGGACAGGAGTGTTGATGGTTGATGCCAGGGGCCATGGCCTCTCTGATGGGATCGCCAGCGGATATTCGCCACAACTGCTCACTGAAGACGCGGCAGGCTTTATCCGCGTGCTCGAACTGGATAAGCCCGCAGTGCTTGGTTTCTCAATGGGTGGGGAAACGGTGCTGCGACTCGCGGCGCTGCACCCGGACCTGGTGCGCTGCGTTCTCGTGGGAGGTGCAAACGATCAACTCAACGATATCCGGGCGATGACGAACTCGGAGGGATACAAAGCCTGGTTCAATGCGTGGTTTGCCTGGCTGCGCAGCCTCAAAACGCAGACCCATGAAGAACGCATGGTTTCCTCGCTTCGTCAGTTGCCGCCGGGTGTGCCGCTGCCGCCAGAGGATGAATATGTGGCGATGGTCGAGTCCTCTGCGCGGGTCGATCTGGCCCTGGTTGAACTCAGCCCGTCGTTGTGGTCACAGGCAAAGGCCCAGTTTGAGGAGGTAAGAGCGTTGCAGCGGCATATCACCTGTCCTGTTCTGCTGATGTATAGCGGCTCCTTCCCTGTGCCGGGCGCGCCGCAGACACTGCGGGAGGAGCCTTCGGAGCAGCCGAATATCAAGATTGTGCGTTTTGAGAATGCCGGCCATATCATCTATCAAGAGCGCTTCGATCAGTTCATTGACCTGGTTCAGCAATTTCTCCAGGAGCACTGAGATGCCTGCGTAGGCCTACAACCTGCCGAGCACCACTTCGACTGTATAGCCCTCTAACTTTTTGAGTGAGTGCGGTGAGATGCTTTCGCGATACGCCTCGTTGGGTACGGGTGCGCCTGGCTGATCTACGTGAATGGACAGGGTATCGGCGAGCGTCTCTGACTGCAAGGTCTGCATGTGCCGGCGCAGGATCGAGGCCAGATCCTCACTGGTGTACAGCGCCAGCGTGATATGATCCTCGATGTTGAAGCCGGCTTTCTTACGCATATCCTGCACGTAGTGTGTCAGGTCGCGTACCAGGCCTTCTTCACGCAGTTCTGGCGTAATCGTGGTTTCCAGCGCCACGACGTATCCTCGCTCCTCGGCGGCTACAAAACCGGGACGAGCGGTTGCAACCACTTCTATTTCGGCAGGAGTAAGCTCGATTTGCTGCCCATCGATCGTGAAATTCAGCGTGCCTGTCTCTTCGAGCAACCTCGCCGCTTCGTGCGCTCCGTGAGCATCGAGCGTCTTGAATGCCGCCAGGATTTTCTGCACCAATGGACCATATTTAGGGCCGAGCACTTTCACCTGGGGCTTCAGTGTATACGCCAGCATATTGCTGTCGTCGCTCATCAGGTGCAGGTGCTTGATATTCAATTCTTCAAGCACCTGTTCTTTGAGGCGCTCCAGCGCCTCCGCTTCGGCTGCATTTGGCACGCGCACATAGATGGCGTTTAATGGCTGGCGCACCTTGATCTGCGCCTTCTCGCGAGCGGCACGGCCCAGGCCAACCACGCGCATGACCAGGTGCGTTTCGTTCGTCAGTCTTTCGTCAAACAGCTCTTCATTCGCCTCCGGCCAATCGCACAGGTGAACGCTGAAAGGCGCATGCTGGTTGACGCTGCGCACCAGGTTCTGATACAGCTCTTCCGTCGTGAACGGCACGAAAGGAGCGAGCAGCTTGATGAATGTGGTCAGGCACTCGTACAACGTGAGGTATGCCGCCACCTTATCGTTGTCCAGGGCAGTTTTCCAGAAGCGTTCGCGGCTGCGGCGCAGGTACCAGTTCGATAAGTTCTCCAGGAACTCCTGCATGACTACTGCAGGCTTCGACGTGTCGTACTGGTCAAGGCCGTGCGTGACCTCCCGGATTGTCTGCTGCAGTTCAGAGAGAATCCAGCGGTCAAGTTCGCTGCGCTGCGCTACAGGCAACTGGTGTCGCTCCGGGTTAAAGGCATCGATATTGGCGTACGTCACGAAGAAACCATACACGTTCCAGAGCTTATCCAGTGTCCTGCGCACCAGCATCCACTTCTCGCTCAGCCGCACAGGAAGACCGGTCTCAGCTGATTTCTCCATATCCTCACCGGTAGGGATACGCGGGAAGTTGAGGTTCTGCTCAGGGATATGATTGGTAAAGAGCCAGCGCATTGTATCTGAGCCAACCCGTTCAGCGGCCTCGTCAAAAACGACGAGATTGCCCTTTGACTTGTGCATGGGCGTGCCATCTTCCCCCATGAGCGTGCCGTAGCCAAAGAGTGTTTTGAACGGCGTTTGATGTTCTAAGACGGTGCTCATGACCAGCAGTGAGTAGAACCAGTTTTTAAACTGGCCCGGGAACGACTCGGTCACGAAGTCTGCTGGGAACCACTGCTCCCAGTACTGGCGATCGGTGCGGTAGTGCAGCGTTGAAAACGAGACGATGCCTGCATCCAGCCAGGGGTTACCGACATCTTTGATGCGCGAAACGACATCGCCGCACTTCTGGCAGCGGATTTTGACTGCATCCACCCAGGGACGGTGGGGCGTATGGCCCTCAAACTCTTCCCAGCCGGCTACAGCTCGTTCTTTCAACTCGTGCTCGCTGCCGATGACCTCGAATGTACCGCACTGGGGACAATCATAGATAGGCAGAGCCAGTCCCCAGTAGCGCTTCTTGGAGATCATCCAGTCGTCCATGTTGCGCAGCCAGTCCAGTTCGCGCTCCAGGCCAAAGGCTGGAATCCAGGTGGCCTCGCGCGCTACATCCATGATCTCGTAACGCAATTGGTCCATGGAGATGTACCATTCGTCGACCAGGCGGAAGATCAGTTCTGTCTTGCAGCGCCAGCAGACAGGATAGCGGTGCTTATAGTTCTGTGGGCGGTAAAGCAGGCCTTTTTGAGCCAGGTTTTCTGCGATTTCCTGTCCCACTTCGGAAGCTTTCTGCCCGGTCAGCCAGTCATAGCCCACCGTGTAGACGCCAAATTCGTCAACAGGAGCGATGACCGGCAGATTGAATTCCTTTGAGAGGGCAAAGTCTTCGCGGCCACAGCCCGGGGCAATATGCACAATACCGGTTCCCTCGGTGGCGCTTACGTCTTTCCATGGGATGACCGTATGAACGACACCCCGCGCCGCTGGAAGCTCGTCGAATGGGCCGCGATACTGCCAGCCCACCATATCACTGCCTTTAAGCGTCTCCACCACGTGGTAGTCGCCCTTGTCACGGCCCTTGAGGGCTTTCAAGACAGGCAGGAGTTCCTCCGCGAGGTAGTAGTACTCGCCGTCCTGTGCTACTTTGACGTATGGCAGGTCCGGGTGCACAGCCGCAGCAACATTGGCGGCCAGTGTCCAGGGCGTGGTTGTCCACACCAGCAGGTACTCGCCTGGCCGGTCCACTAATGGAAGGCGCACATACAGGCTCAGGTGGCTGGTATCCTGGTAATCCTCCGAGAGCGTTTCCATGTTGGAGATGCCGGTGGCGCATCGCGGGCACCAGGTCATCACATCGTGTCCCTTGTAGATCAGGCCTCTCTCGTAGCACCTCTTCAGGAATGACCAGATGGTATAGTTGTTCTCGTCCGAGAGCGTGTAGTAGTCGTTGCCCCAATCCATCCAGTAACCCAGGCGGATTGACTGTTCGATCATGCGCCTGGCGAATTTGAAAACGCGCTCTTTGCAGAGTTGTACAAATTCGGCGATGCCGAAGGCTTCGATATCGAGCTTATTTTTGAAGCCAAGCTCCTTCTCGACCTCGACTTCGACCCACAATCCCTGGCAGTCGAAGCCGTTTTGATAGCGCTGCCTGTAGCCCTGCATGGTTTTGTAGCGCTGGTAAATGTCTTTGTAGGTCCTTCCCCAGGCATGGTGCACGCCCATCGGGTTATTCGCAGTAATCGGACCATCCAGAAACGAGAACTGCTTATCGCTGCGATCGTTGCGATGCAGATACTGCTGTAACACCTCGTGTTCATCCCACCACTGTTGGATGGATCGTTCGAGCACCGGGTAGTCAACCCGGTCTGCGGCCGTCGCTGCTCGGAAAATGCTTGTTCTTACTGGCACAGGTGCTCTCCTCCAGGTCAAGTCGATGGTTCGGTTTAGTCTACCAATCGAATCTCTAGTCGTTTGTTTATCTTGCCCTTGTTTTCCGTCTTTGTAATTTTAATACCGCCGACTTCTTTTGTATGATTCACATGTGTCCCGCCATCGGCCTGCAGGTCGAGGCCCACTATTTCAACAATACGTACTTCTTCGATCTCCGGGGGGAGCAGGTTAATTTTGGTGCGGATCAGGTCCGGAATCGCGAAGGCCTTCTCGCGCGGCAGGGTATAGACACGGATGGGGTAGTCGGCCTCCACCGCTTCATTAATTTTCTCTTCGATATAGGCGATGCGCTGCTTGTCCAGATTTTCCATGGCAAAGTCCATTCTGGCCCTGTCCGGGTACATCTGCCCTCCAGTTACTTGTACGCCAAATTCTTTAAAAATGGTACCGCAAAGGATGTGCAGTGCGGTATGCGTGCGCATCATGCGGTAACGGAACTCCCAATCAATGGTGCCGACGACTTCGGTTCCTACCGGCGGCGGGAGGCAATCGAGCGTATGCCAGACCACCTCTTCGCGTTTATTCATGGCAATCACGGCGCCTTCGTTCTGGCGGTTATTCCAGGAGATGATGCCGTGGTCGGGCACCTGGCCCCCACCGCCGGGGAAAAAAATGGTCGCGTCGAGCGCTACTTCATCGCCTTCGACGTCAACGACTGTTGCGCTGCATTCATATATATAACTGTTTTCGTGGTAGAGCAGCTTCGTCTTCATGCTTTTTGCATGCTCCTCTAAGCAAAGTATTGTTCAAAAAAATCCCCTCGTCCATCGTAGGGACGAGAGGAACTCCCGTGGTACCACCCTGGTTAGCCGTGCATGGTTTTTATACGCAGGCTCACTCATTTATGTTTCAGTAATCTCGATAAGGGCCGTTGCTTTGCTCGCCTATATCCTGGTGGGATGACGAACTAGCACGCAGTGCGTTTCCGGTCGGAATAAGATCCTTACAAGTTGTTCGGCTGGCGGCTCGGGAGTGATTTTCAGCCCACGTCTTGTATCCGGTTACAGCATCCCCGGACTCTCTGCGACAAGAAGGCTAGCTCGTGGCCTACTCGCTCCGTCGTTGCCGTTGCTTCGCCATGATACCACAGTTGACCAGTTTAGTCTAGTGGTCACACATTATAACAATGAGATAACGATTGCATGAACGTGCAAAAGGGCCTCCAGGAGGTGTGCTAAAAGGACAGATGTACAGGTGATAAAATATGATAGCAGCTGTCAAGAAAACAAATAACTCTCTAACGCTCGATAAAAAGGATACAGCATGAACGACCTCGAAGCATTCTACGGACCAAATGCAGGTTATGTGCTTGAACTATATGATCGATACCGCCAAAATCCGGCATCTGTTGATAGCGCCACGCGGGCCATTTTCGATACGTGGTCTCCCGATAGCCTTGCGGCGGGGGGAGCCGTTACTGAAACAGCACCTTATGCGGTCTCCAAGATTGTTGCCGCTTCCGCCCTTGCTCATGCCATACGCTCACGAGGGCACCTGGGCGCGCACCTTGATCCGCTGGGCAGCGAACCCCTGGGTGATCCTGCTCTTTTGACCGGGACACATGGCATTAGCGATGAAGATCTGGCGCAACTCCCGCCGGATGTCGTTGGAGGGCATGCCGCCGAGGGTGCACGTAATGCGCTCGAGGCTATTGCTGCCCTGCGCGCCATGTATTCCGGCACGATCAGTTACGAGTTCGACCAGGTTAAAAGCCCGGTTGAACGTAACTGGTTGCGTGACGCGGTGGGGTTACAGTTATATCGCGAATCACCGGACCGGGCTTCCTACCAGGTATTATTAAAGCGGATCACCCAGGTTGAGGCGTTTGAGCGCTTCCTGCACCAGACCTACCCCGGCCAGAAACGCTTCTCGCTCGAGGGGACCGATGTACTGGTGCCGATGCTGGATGAAATCATCCGGGGCGCCATTGAATCCGGGACCGGCGAGGTGATTATAGGCATGGCGCATCGCGGGCGCTTGAACGTGCTCGCGCACGTGCTTGAGAAACCCTACGCCGCAATCCTCAGCGAGTTTGGGCGCATGAGACACGAAGAAGGGGTTCCGCTCACCGACAGCTTTGGCTTTGGCTATACCGGCGATGTCAAATATCACCTGGGCGCCGAACATATCCTGGGAGAGGGAGCTACAGTAGAGCTGAAGATCACGCTTTCGCCCAATCCCAGCCACCTGGAGTTCGTGAACCCCGTGGTTGAAGGCATGACGCGAGCCTCGCAGGAAACACGAGATCACGCGGGAAGCCCGCAGCAGGATGTGGATAATACGCTGCCGCTGC
>WNFD01008541.1_pt1 | contig 11350 bp, 15 predicted proteins | sample 5400491 | NCBI WGS metagenome assembly WNFD01 (sample SAMN13153343, study PRJNA577476) | soil metagenome | isolation source: 120 cm saprolite under Douglas fir tree site 2 hole 2 replicate 2 | place: USA:California | collected 2015-04-18 | reverse complement strand
CCTTCCCACGGTCCCAGCGTACCACCATCGCTGGGGGCCATTTCAGTGCGGATCTTCAAGCTCAACCTGCAGAACGATTTGTTTACGCGTTCACGGTCCGCGCTTTGATGGGCCGTGGCACCGCGCTTGCTCACAATCCTGACCGGCGCAACCTAAAATCCGGCAGCCGCGAGAGCTGAAAAGACGATCCGTGCTGTGTGTACAAGTGAACATACCTGGTCGTTATTTGGGGGTATATGAAGCCATCACCGCCCGCCTTCGGCATTCATCGGTGACTGAGAGTGTCGTGCTCCCCGCCAGATCCAACCGCGGTGCATCACATGCCTGACGCTTATCCTCGCCCCGAACCATCGCTACTTCCGATCGAACGGCCCCGTTGCCCGAAGTGTCAGGGCCGCATGATGCTTGCCGGCGTCGAGCCTGGTCCTAACGGTTCCGATTTGCGAACCTTTGAATGTCCGAAATGCGAGCATGTCCAGAAAATGCTGGTCGAGGACCCGTTGCGGTCAGCCAACACGGGCTGGACGGCAGGTGGGCTTAAACCACCGAAGTAGGACGGAGGACATCGTGCGTTTGGCTAAAAGGCCTTGGACAGAAGAAGATAACGCGCGCCTTAAAGAATTTGTAGCGCAAGGCGCGTCAATCATCCGTGCCGCCGCCGCGCTTCATCGCAACATTAAGAGCGTCCGCATACAGGCGCGAAAGGTCGGTGAGCCGTTCCCGCCAATGCGGGTTTTCCGCAAAAAGCTTGCAAATGTGCCCTCCAGTTCCTGGCGCCGGTACAAGCTTTAATCCCTCTAATCCATTGAACAAATTCAAATCTCCGTCGTCTAATATGATGGAGAGTGTGCAGTGGATCAGAAGCAGACGGTCGCCCGCCTTCTCGAGAAGGCCAATAAGTACCGCGACTTTGCCCGGTGGGTGGGAGATTCGGAAACAGTTCAGCGCATATTGGCCCTGACAGAGGAGCTGAAACAGCGAGCCCGCGCTATGGCAAAGCCCAACGAAGATAAAATCCGAAACCGCGCCAGGGAAATCTGGGAAGAAAACAACCGGCCGGTAGGAAGGGATGAAGAGTTTTGGTTCCAAGCCGAATGGGAATTTCGCGAAGCTGAAGATCTCGCAAAAGAAATCAGCGACGACATCTAACTTATTGCCCGGACCACTTGAGGGGCAAGGGCGGAACGACTTTAAAAAATGGTATTGGTTTTATCGGGTCACGTCTTCAACCCGAAGCGCGGCGTGCACGGCCTCGTCCGCGAAACCTTATCCACCGTAGGGGGCTGCGCCAGCATTCTGAGGCCGAACGGGAATTTCGCGAAGCTGAAGATCTCACAAACGAAATCCGCGACGACATCTAACTTATTAGCGCTACTTGCGAACGGAACGAACCTCAGTGTTGATTGTTTATTCTGCGCTGCAACACTTCTTGGATTGTCCGGATTTCGTGCACGCCACATTGAGTGCATACGATGACCGCAGCCCACCTCAAGACTCGCTCGCCAAGATCCCTTGCCCATAAAGGCCGTACGATCGCTCAGGCGCATCCTTATGTAGTGGCTGCAGCCGCGACCGTAGGAGCTTTGGCTATATCGGCCTTGGTGAACCGCCAACTAGCCAAGAATGCTGAAAACGACAATCCCCCCGCTGGTCAATTCCTGGAAGAAAACGGCGTCCGGCTCCAGTATGTCGAACGTGGGTCAGGCACGCCGCTGGTCCTGCTGCACGGCAATGGCAGCATGATCCAGGATTTCGAATCCAGCGGTTTGCTCGATTTAGCCGCCCAGAATTACCGCGTCATCGTTTTCGATCGGCCTGGCTTCGGCCATAGTGATCGGCCGCGTAACGTAGTCTGGACGCCGGCAGCACAGGCTGAGCTGATTAACAACGCTCTCCATCGGCTGGGCGTCTCGCATGCGATAGTCTTGGGGCACTCGTGGGGCGCTTCTGTCGCAGTCGCGCTCGCGCTCAAATATCCGAAGTTGGTCCAAGGCCTGGTTCTTGCCTCGGGATATTACTATCCGACTTTGCGTCCTGACGTGGTTGCTTTATCTGCCCCTGCGGTGCCTTTCGTGGGCGATGTCTTGGGCCACACCCTCTCACCGATTGTAAGCCGAGTGATGTGGCCGCTCTTGATGGCTAAAATCTTCGGTCCGCGGTCCGTGCCGAAGAAGTTTGAGGGCTTTCCGAAAGAGATGGCTCTTCGTCCTTCTCAGATTCGCGCGTCAGCCGCGGAGTCGGCACTTATGATTCCGGACGCATTTCACTTCCGCGACGAATACGCAACGTTGAAGATGCCCGTCGTCATCGTCGCAGGTGATGAAGACCGATTGATTGACATTGATGCGCAATCGGAACGGCTGCACCGCGACATCCCCCAGAGCAGGATTCACCGCGTTCCCGGAACCGGCCACATGATCCATCAGACTGCGACCGGTGCAGTCATGTCTGCAATCAACGAAGTGGCGGAGGATAGATGAAACTGCGAATAACAGCCCGAACCGCCCATCGCTCGCGGTCCTAGCAAGCGCCTTCGGGGCGCTGCGGAACATGGCAAGCCTGCCGACATAAAAGTTCGCTGCACTAAACTGTACGGACACCGCGCCGATTAATACCTACCACGGAACGAACTTCGGTATGGCATGTTCATTCTACGCCGCAACATTTTCGCGGATCTTCCGGATTTCGTGCGCGCATCCAATCGAGTGATTGTAGCCGCGGCCATCACGGTAGGAGCCCCGGTTATTTCCGCCGCGACGCTCGCCATCGTCTCGGGAATGAGCAAGGCTCGATCGTCCTTATGTTGCCATCCGTCTGTTCACTTGAGCGCGGCTTAGGATAAAAGAGTGCTTAGACAGCCATTTAAAGCACGTACTTCCGAAGAACTAATTGCGCTGCTCAGTGCGGTAGCAACTGCGATCCTCGCCTTCATAATTATTACGACGCTCTATTTTGGTCGTGAAATCTTCGTGCCAATTGCACTGGCAATTCTTCTCAGCTTCGTTCTGGCTCCGCTAGTCGGAGTATTACAGCGTATCCGAATGCCGCGGGGATTGGCGGTGGTGAGCGTTGTTATAATAGCGTTTGCAATGATATTCGCTATGGGAAGTCTACTAGCCACGCAGCTAACGCAGCTTGCAGGCGATCTTCCGCGGTATCAATCTACGATAAGCGAGAAAATCCAGTCTTTCCGCGAAACGACAGCCGGCCGAGGAACCCTTGAACGTGCTTCCGGTATGCTAAAGGACCTAAGTAAGGAACTGGAAAAACCGATGGATGCGGGCACGGGCACAGGTTCAATCCTGAGTCCCAAGGCTCCGGCACCGCTCACACCCGTTCCGGTGGAAGTACGCCAGCCCGATCCGAGTGCCCTTGAGAGTTTGCAAAGCTTGATCTCCCCGCTGCTTCATCCGCTCGCGACAACCGGCATTATCATCATTTTTGTGATCTTCATTTTGCTGCAACGTGAGGATCTGCGTAACCGGCTCATACGACTGGCCGGCTCGCATGACCTACAACGTACAACGGCCGCACTTGACGACGCCGCAGGGCGCCTCAGCCGGCTTTTCCTTATTCAGCTTCTTTTAAACGGAACCTTCGGCGTGGTCATTGGGATAGGTCTGTGGCTTATCGGCATTCCAAGTGCGACCTTGTGGGGCATCTTGGCCGCAGTGCTGCGCTTCGTCCCTTACATCGGCGCGGCCATCGCTGCCGCGTTCCCACTCGCGCTCGCGGTCGCCGTCGATCCCAGCTGGTCCATGCTGCTCTGGACGATCGCACTGTTTCTTGTCGTGGAGCCGAGCGTTGGGCATGTCATCGAGCCAATGGTCTACGGCCACAGCACGGGGCTCTCCCGTTGCCGTGGTTGCGTCCGCGACCTTTTGGACCGCACTCTGGGGTCCCATCGGCCTCGTACTGGCCACGCCCTTAACCGTGTGCCTAGGTCAGCGTTTCTTTGGTTCGAATCATATCAGGCAGCCTCGGCGAGTTTGTAGGACCATGTGTGGATGACCGGGTATCGATTGACGTCCTTGATGCCGAGCATGATGCGTTCCTTTAGCTCTTGTTTTGATGCCACCCGGATGTGGCGCAGGACCGAGCGAGCGAACTTGGAGAAGAAGCCCTCGATGAGGTTGAGCCAGGAGCCGTGTTTGGGCGTGAAGGTGAGCGCGAAGCGGCCCGCTGGCTGAGTAGCGAGCCAGGCTTGGGTTTCTCTGGAGATATGCGCCGAGTGGTTGTCCAGGATCACCTTGATCGCCGTGCCTGCTGGGTAAGCGGTATTGAGAAGCTTGAGGAATTCGATGAACTCGCGGCTGCGGTGGCGGTCCTTGACCAAGGCGTGGACCTTGCCGGTGAGCAGATCGATTCCGGCCAACAGGCTAAGTGTGCCGTGGCGCTTGTACTCATGATCGCGCGAGAATGTCGCGTAGGTGCCAGGCACCGGCGGCAAATCCGGCGATGTGGTCGCGATCGCCTGGATTCCCGGCTTCTCGTCGTAGGAGACGATCGCTACCGGCTTGCGCGATGTTTTAGATTTTTTCTTCTTGGCCGCGGCCTTTTTCAGGACCCGGACTTCGCGATAGACGCACAGAACTTCCGCCATCTTCTGTTCGAACTCGGCGTCGCGGCGTTCCAGATGGTAACGCACCTTATGCGGTTTGATTTCCTCTTGACCGAGAATCTTGCACACCGTGCCTTGGACAAGATTGGCGAGACATCCGTGTCCCGCCGCCGCCCCGTGCTCGCGCGCATGGCGCGCCAAAAGACGCGTCGTCCACAACTCGTGCGGATAGCCGTGATCCTTGGCTTTATCGCACGCCAACGACACCAGCCAGGCTTTCGCCTCCGGCGTAATCGTTGGCTCCTTGCCCGGTCTGGGTCGGTCATCGAGCGCCATCAACGGCCCATAGGCCTGCGCCCGCTCGATGCAGCGTTGGACCGTCTGATGATGCACGCCCAATCGTTGTCCTACGGCAAAAAAAGACGGGTTCTCGCGATAAGCCAGAAGCATCTGCGCACGCTGCACCCGGCTCGCCGGCTCCGTTCGAGACCGCGAAACGGCCGTCAAACGCACAACGTCCTCATCGGTCATCACCACCTCAAGCGCTCGCCGCCATGTTGCCATGATGTCGCTCCTCGTTCAGTTCTTCTCAAACGAGGAATCCACCAACATACTTCCAGTTCCATGGATGCTGGCTTCAACGATGCCGGCTTCATGGAATCGGTCGTCTAGTGGTGCTTGGACGTCATGTCGAACGCTTGGAATTCCTCGACGTCATGTTCGGGGACCGACCAGCTCTTTCTCCGCCGGAGATTTTTTACCAGCGCATGCTGGCTGGTGACCCTACCGAAGCCGCCGAAAAAGCCGAAGAGTTTCTCAAAGAACGATCTCTCTCTTCCTATTACGATGAGGTCGCCTTGAAGGGGTTGCAGCTTGCTCAGGTTGATGCTGAACGCGGCACGCTCGACCATGAGCGACTAACGAAGGTTAGAGACGCGGTCAGCGAATTTACCAACAACCTTTCCGATCAGGACGACCGCCTGCCGCCGAAGGTCCGCTCGACTACTGATGCAGAAGCAACTTCCGCGGTAGAGAGCGTGGCTGAGGATGCTCCTTACGAAGATTTACCAGTTCTGAGCAAAGGAGAGCTACCTCCTGAATGGCAGAGTGAGTACCCCGTGCTCTGTGTGGCAGGACGTAGTCTCCTCGATGAGGCTGCCGCGATCATGCTCGGTCAGCTCTCGACCGCTCACGGTCTAGCAGCTCGTGTGGAGAACGCCGAAGCGCTCTCCACCACCAATATCTTCCGGCTAGAGACTACTGGCGTTGCGGTCGTCTGCCTGGTTTATATGGACGCGAGCGGCCCAGCTCACATGCGTTACTCCGTTCGCCGTCTTCGTCGTAAATTGCCGAAGGCGACAATTATTTTGGGTTGCTGGATGAAGGACATGGATCCCGCAGGGTTAGAGCAACTCCGCGATGGTACAAAAGCCGATCTAGTTGCCGCGAGTTTGGGCGAGGCCATCAAACTGTGTATCGAGGCGACGGGAATAGATAGCCATCGACAAACAACGAAGTAGGATGAGCTTTCTGCAACGACAGCTGTGTGAAATCGGAGGCAGGGCGCAACGACCCACCAGCCAAAGAAAGCGACTTCGCCCATTTGCTGTGATGTTGTGCGGGGACAGTAAAATGATCTCTTCGTCGGCATTCGCGGCCTCAAGAACTGCGACCCCACTGGCTCGGTCATGTCAACCGCGGACCAGAGTTTCGACTTCGACGATGAGCCACGATGAAGCGGATTCTGAAGCGGATTGTCTCGGCTTTAAACCCACCACACCGTTTGACAAATATGCCGGCAACTCCCGACCCGCGCCGCCTGCGACCGGCGGAGGATTGATAGGACCTTCCATGGCAATCTTCACCCCCTTTCCCTGTGCAACGTTCAGTAACGCTTGGTGTTCCATGCCATCGAGGCCCACACGTCGTGCAGGCCAGTGACTGTCGAAGAAAATTTCACACAGTCGGTTCCAGTGGTTGATCCTGAATGGAATTCTCCCGGACGGCAGAGCAGCCGCAGTGATCGGCTACGACGGTGACTTCCGCTGTCGGCACTTTTCTGACAACGGGCGACGGCGCGGCGGTGCATCGCCTTCGCCGATCGCGATCTCGGCACCGTGGACATGCGCCAGCCCCGGCGGAGGTCGCGCATGTCGCGCAAGCCCGGCATTGCATCAAATGGTCGGCCTAGGTTTGTGCCGATACGCCACGATCGCGGAACCAGCGGCGTTTCGGCGGATTGTTGCTGCTGAAATCTTAGCGGAGACCGAACATGAAGCAGCGCGGTTCCGCACGGCGGTGCGGAAAAGCCGCTGTCAGAACAGACGACGGAGAGTCCGCGCCGATGAGCAAAGAGAAACCAAACGACGATTTGCGCCAGCAGACCGATTGGAAGAACACCAAGCAGACCGATCAGCCGTGGAAAGGGTCAGTCGAAAAAGAACAGAAGCCGGGCGGGCCCCCGCCTGATCTGGAAAAATGGAATGATACCAGCACGCATTGAGGGAGGATTTCATGGCGGTAAATAAACCGGTCGGTGACAACGCGCGTAAGGGCGCGGTCAGGAAACGCACGCAACTCAAGGGCAAGGTGATGGGTAAGGCCGCTTGGACCAAGCGCGACAAGACCTCCGGCGAATTCATGGCGGTGAAAAAAAGCGCGAAAAAATTCAAAGGCGTGCGGCGCGAGAAAGGCTCTTAAAAGCGACGGTCCGGGGCGGGGGCGTCCGGGACCGTCTTTGGATCACCTCCGGCCCCGAGGGGGGCGGCGACCGGAAGCACTGATTTAGATTCCTTGAACGGCGGTACGTTCCATAAATTCCTCTCGGCGCAGGTGCACACCTCAATCCGCGGGCGGGACGATCCGCACCTTTTTTTGGTGCGAGCGCCCGGTCAATCGCGCGCTCGGCTTCCCTAACCGCCTCAGATTTGATGGCCGCCTGGCCCGTGATCACGACACCGGCAACCGAAGCGGACCATTTCCAGAGACCGCGCTCGATGCCCTGAACAACGGTATATTCGACGTCCCGATATTTCATCATCAGCCGAGCTTTTGATCTTGCGAAGAAGGCTGCGTCTTCCGTTCCACGGCGGTAATTGCGATATCGGCCAGCCGAAGCCGCCGCCGTTCGCCCATTTTCCAGGCTGTTACAATCGCAGTTGCCGCCACACGCTGGACCGCGACAAATTTTTCCGCCTGCCCGGCGCGCTCGAGATGATTCATCGCGGTATCGAGGGCCACATCAATCGCGTAATCGAAGTCGCCGATCGGCCATGGGTACATGATAAAACGCCAGAGGAGAGTTGGCGTTCCACCTGAGTCCACAGGCTTTCTCTAACCGACGACTCGTCAACTTTGCCAAGCGATTGAGCGCCAGACGCTTTCACCCCCAGGAGGATTTGATCCCTTAGATGCCACTGCACGCCGATACGCCCTATTGCGTAAGTGTGCCGGTATTGAGAAGTTGGGAAACGGCAGTGACAAACTGAGCCGGCGCAAACAACTTTCGCAGAAGAAGGCTGTTAGTGCGATCCCCACGCGTCTGCGCTGTCGCCGGTTAAGTAGACGACGGGGAAAGCCCGTTTCTTGCTCGGCATGGCATCTCTTGCCTCTTTAGCTTGGCGGTTACCTTGAGATCCCTGGCCTGATCTTCCGTCATCGGTTTATGATCGTCATTCGACATGGCAGCTCCTTCTGTCCTCAAACCGGGCGCTAGCACTGTTGTTCCTGCATCTATGCCCGCGATATCGCAAAGACGTCCCGAAACAGATGCAGCCTCGGAGCGTTTCGCAATCATGGCTGAACATTCGACATCTGTACTGATTGAAAGTTCCATTCAGATCGCCTGGGACTTTCTTGAGCGATCCGGCGAAATTGAGAACCCCGTAATCGCCAGCCGATTCCTTTACGACAGCATCGAGCTGATGGTCCGGCAAGGGGTGAGGAATCGGTTACTGCTCTCGCGGCCGAGCGCGACGTGGCGGAGATTGTGGTTGCTCCCAAGATTTACTATCCTCGCCAAACTTCCAGCAATTCATTCGCCTGGGTAAGTTCCACTTGTAGGTCAAAGCGCTGCGCATATAGTCCCAGCAGAGCGTCGTGGGTTTGGTCAGCCGAGCTGCACAATCCGTCCTTCACGACGATGATGCGGTAACCTAGATCGATGGCCGCGAGGATGGTCGAGAGCACACAGACGTCCGTTTCAGCACCTGTAACTATCAAGGTGTTGATGCCCGTTCATCTGTGTCTTGATATGCAAAGACTACTTGGGCCGGATTCCGCCTTTGTGCCATGCGCAGCCTCCCAACATGCCGATGCTGGCATCCTTTTCGAAGCGACGTCCTAACTTTTGTTAGGAACCGAGAAAATCCGCTACAGTTTTATTGTCATTCTCTTGCAGTGTTGGAGTTCCGCCCTGACCAACGAATCCATACCGAACGCGCTTATCATACGACTTCGGACAACATCGGCGTTGGACGACCAGGATGTCCAGGCGGTTCGGTCCTTGCCGGTTATGGTGAAGCACTATCAGCCGGGTCAGGCCATTGTTCGAGACGGTGACAGGCCAGCGGAGTGCTGCCTCATTTCTAAAGGGTTTTGCGTTCGGTCCAAGACGACGTCAAACGGCAGGCGGCAAATTCTCTCGATACACATACCCGGTGAAATACCCGACCTCCAAAGCCTGCATCTGCATGTGCTGGATCATGATCTCATTACGCTCACAGAATGCACCTTGGGCTTCATCAGCCACGTTTCCCTTCGAGAAATTACCCGCCGAAGGCCGAACGTCGCAGAAATCTTCTGGCGCGATACCCTAATCGAAGCCGCTATGTTTCGGGATTGGATCGTCAATGTAGGACAGCGCCCGGCGCCAAGCCGGCTTGCCCACATTATTGTTGAACTCCGAGAACGCTTGAAAGTTATCGGGCAGGTTCAAGGCGCACGGTTCGAAATGCCTTTGACGCAGGAACAAATTGGGGAAGCCATGGGAATCACCCCAGTCCACGCCAATCGGATCGTGAAACAATTACGTGACGACAATGTCCTGGAATTCCACCGCGGCAGTGTGAGGGTCATCGACGAGCAAAAGCTTTTGGAACTAGCCGACTTTGACGGTCTTTATTTGCATCAGAGGCCATCTCTCTAGGGGCAAACCGATGCCACGGTTTCACTTCCACCTCGTAGAGGACGGTCGCGTCATCACAGACGAAGAAGGGCAAGAGTTTGCCGAAAGAGATGCCGTTCGCAGGGAAGCAGTAGAAACCGGCGCTTCAATTGCCAGGGATGCGTTCATCCGAGGGAGCGCCAGCCAGGTCATCGTAGATGTGCGAAAAGGCGACGAACTGTTCTTAAAGGTGTCCATTTCCCTCACAGTCGAGGGGTGAAACGAACTTCAGGCCCTGGCGCTTTTGCACGAACTGTATCGCGACCAATTTTCCGGCAGGCGTGGGCGCCCTGAAGTGATGGCGCCGCACGCTTCCAAGCAGCCTGGGAGCCCTTGCCTATTCAGCTCCATCAATCGTTGCCTGCTCAATCGCTGCCGGCATCTTGGCGACCGACATCAGCGACCGCGCGACCTGATTGAGAAGTTGATCGGCGTTTTCTTCTTCGGCCAGGGATTTGGACAGCAGCGCGACAATCGCACTGTGCCTGAGCTGCTGCGCGAGATTGCGGGCCGTGGTGTATCCGGAAATCTCGTAATGCTCCACCCGTTGCGCCGCGCCGATGAGCGCAAGATCGGCGGCGGCGTCTTCCTTCTTTTCGCCTTCCTCCATGACCTCCTGACCTTCCTCGACCAGACCCATCATCCCCTTGCAGGGTTTGGCCCGGGCCGTCTTGCCGAGTAGGTCAAAGCACTCGTTCAAACGCTCGATTTGCGTTTCAGTCTCCGCAAGATGTTGCTCGAACAATTCGCGGAGCTGGTCGAAGCGCGCCGCTTCGGCCATCTTGGGAAGCGCCTTGGTTAACTGCTTCTCGGCATGAAGGATGTCTCGGAGCTCTTCGATCAGCAGTTCGTCCAGGCCTTCCGGGCTTTCCGCAGGTGAACTCTCGGTGACAATGGCCGAGGCTGCGCCGGGTTCGCCGCTCTGGATTGCGGGAGATTTCACGAACACCCAGTCGCCGCCCTCGTTCCAGGGACCGCGGGTGTCGATCTCACCATGATCGCCGGCGCCTGTCGAGTCGTTGAAGAATTGGTCGACGAGGCCGGGCGTCGGCGCGACCCGGCCGATGCTAAAGGCCGGCTTGCCCATGCTCTCCAGCGCCAGCGCGAAGGCCTTCATATGCGTGATTTCCCGCGTCATCAGGAATTGCAGGGCGTCTTTGGTGCCGGCGTCGTCGCAGAAATTAATGAGCCGCTCATAGACGATCTTGGCACGAGCTTCCGCGGCGATATTGCTACGAAGGTCTACATCCAGCTCCCCGGTAATCTTCAAATAATCAGCGGTCCAGGGATTACCTTGCGAGTTGAAGAGATTCACCCCGCCGCCGCCTGCGATCGCGATCAAGGGATCGGCCTCGGCGGCCTGACGATCGAATTTGGATGGTTTGAGATGCATCCGCGCCAAGCATCCCACGATCTCGAGATGGCTAAGTTCCTCGGTGCCGATATCCATCAGGAGATCCTTGCGATCAGGGTCTTCGCAATTGAGGCCCTGGATCGAATATTGCATCGCGGCTGCGAGCTCGCCGTTCGCGCCCCCGAACTGTTCAAGAAGCATATTTCCAAAACGCGGGTCCGGTTCGTCGACGCGGACGGTGAACATGAGCTTCTTGACGTGATGATACATG
>WNFD01007725.1_pt1 | contig 11350 bp, 10 predicted proteins | sample 5400491 | NCBI WGS metagenome assembly WNFD01 (sample SAMN13153343, study PRJNA577476) | soil metagenome | isolation source: 120 cm saprolite under Douglas fir tree site 2 hole 2 replicate 2 | place: USA:California | collected 2015-04-18 | reverse complement strand
TGGCTGCCGGGCGTAAATCGCCAAATCACGACCGTTTCGACGCTCCGCAGGTATGACTCACGCTTGGAGCTGAGATCGGGATAGTGAGCGGCAAGACGGTCATAGGCGGCGACGGGATCGTCGAAGTGCTCGGTTTTCATTGGCGCCAATTCTAGCCATTCTAGGGGTGAACGCGTGCTGCCGAAGCATCGTCCGGACGGACAGCATGTTTCCCCGACACGGAAGTAACATGTTCGCCGCGCTTTTCGGGACTAAACTCTGTTTGAGACATGAAGTTCTCGAAGGTCCAAATCGCGATTGCCGCCGGGGCCGGGTTCCTGGTCCTGCTGGGATTCTTTATCTATCTCATGTGGCTGAACGGTCAGCCGCCGGTGCTGGCGAAGTCGCTGGAAGTCGATCCGCTCACCAAGGTGCCGCTTTCTATCGACTTGAATCCTTTGCGCGACCGTACGTCCGAACGCGCTGCCAATGAATTCCTGCGCGCCATGCGCGATGGCCATTGCAACGAGCAGTTGGCCGACTGGGAGAAGGACTACCGCAAGCGCTACGCGGCTTTCATCTGCGACTCCGAGGCCAAGCATCCGCTCGCGTCGTGGCGCATGGTGGATTGGGAGGACCGGCCTCCGCTGCGCATCCTGCACTACAGCGGCAAGCGCCGCAACGAGGGCTCCAACTACGAAGAGTTGCTCTCGGTGACTCTGGACAGCCGCAGCGGGGAATGGGTGGTAACGAAGTACGATTCGTTGTACTGATAGCCCTCTCGAAATTTGTCACAACCGCCGGCCGTTCTGGGTAAGGTCCTTAGGGCAGGCAATGAAGGGCGTGCTCCACCCGAGTTACCAAATCGTCTGTACTACCCTTGCTTGCCGAATGCGCTCATCCGCGGTCACCAGCGGGATGCCGTCGACTATGGCAGTGGATGCGATCAGCCGATCGGCAGGATCTTTGGGATAGTCTGAAGGCAGCCGAACCGCAAGAGCCACAATCTCGGGCGTCATTGGCATAACGATGACTCGGGAGATGGTTTCACGAACAAACGACTCGACGCTGCCCGAAACCAGAATACGGCGGTTTTCCGCCAGCCAAGCTAGTTCCCAAAGTGTAATGCTGGCCGCGGCAATGCCGGTTTTCTGTCTTGCCTCTCGGATCGCTTCACGGGCTTTCTTGGAGAGCCGCTTCGGATCGCTCGACATCCAGATGAGAACGTGAGTGTCGAGCAGGATCACTTGGACTCCCAATCTTCGAGTGGAGTTACCGGGCCCACGATGTCGCCGACGATTTTCACCTTGCCGGCCATGTAGCCGAAAATATCCTCGGGCGCGCTGGGCGCAGGAACCAGTTTGGCCACCGGCTTGCCATGTTTGGTGATCAAGACGGGCTCGCCACTTTGCTGAACCTGGTCCATAACGGCAAGGCAGTGGGCTTTGAATTCACCCGCTGGCATCTCTTTCACGCCTATCACCTCCGAAAACAATACTACCATGACTATGGACATATTAAAATGACTATATAATTAGGAAGATGAACAATTGGCAGCGTGGTTCAGTCTCAGCAAGCGCGGAAGAGTCCTTTGCCGTTTCAAAGCGAGACGGATTTCTAGATTTTCGGCAGCGGATGGCCCCACCCTTCGCGGGTTTCCGGAGGGTGGGGTATCCAGTTTGACAGACGATGGGTTCTTACGCCGCTGCGGCGATCTTGTCCAGGATCATCGCTGCTTTACCGGCGTCCTTGACTCCAAAGAACACGACTGGCGCGTTGTTGGAGTCCAGACCGCTGTAAGCATATTCGATGTTGATGTTAGACCCGCCAAGCTGGGACGCTGCATGCGCCAACTCGCCGGGCCGGTTGGGAAGCCTGGCCTGCGCGACCTCTGCTTCGGTGTGGCTGAGGTGCTCAGCGTCCAGCACTTTCTTGGCGGCAGTGTGATTGTCCACCACTACGCGAACCACGCTATCCCGATCTGAAGGAATAGCCTGGAACGCCAGAATGTTGAATTTGTGGTCAGCCAATGCTTTGCACAGCCTCCCCAGAGTTCCGGGTTTGTTTTCCATTCGAATTGTCAGTTCTTTGGACGTGGGCATGTGGACCTCCTTTCCCAGTCCTTTGGGGAACGCGGACGCGTTCCCTGGTTATCGTGAGGTTTACTTTCGACGGGATTAACTAGCCTCAATCATACGTCCGCCGGGGTCTGCGGTTCAAGCGATGGATATTCCCCCGCTCTTGCTAAAAGCAGAAACACCAGGTCCGCGACTGCGCTCGGTATGACAGGTATGCAGAGTTGCTGGCGAGCTATTCGGCCGCGTAATTCGGTGCTTCTCTCGTGATCATCACATCATGCACGTGGCTTTCGCGCAGGCCGGCACCGCTGATGCGGACGAAGCGGGTTTTCTGCAGCAACTCAGGAAGAGTCGCGCAGCCGCAGTAGCCCATGCCGGATTTGAGGCCTCCGACCATTTGATAAAGAATCATCGAGACAGAACCACGATATGGGACGCGGGCTTCAATTCCTTCGGGGACCAGCTTGGCCAGGCGATTGGGATCGACCCCCATGTTCGGGACAGCGACCGAGGCTTCTGCGTCGGCGCCCTGGAAGTAACGCTCGCTGGAACCGGCGGCCATAGCTCCGAGCGATCCCATGCCACGATATGACTTGAAGGTGCGGCCTTGATAGAGAATCAGCTCGCCGGGACTTTCGTCGGTGCCGGCAAAGAGCGATCCTATCATGACCGCGCTTGCGCCCGCGGCGAGAGCTTTGGTGATGTCGCCTGAGTACTTGATTCCGCCGTCGGCAATGACGGGCACGCCGGCGTCTTTCGTGGCGCGATAAGACTCGGCGATAGCAGTGATCTGCGGCACTCCGGCGCCGGTGACTACGCGCGTGGTGCAGATCGAGCCGGGACCGATTCCGACTTTGATTGCATCGGCTCCGGCGCGGGCCAGTTCACAGGCGCCGTCGAAGGTGCCGACGTTTCCGGCGATGAGATCAATCTCCGGAAATTTTGTCTTGACCGCTTTCACCGCTTCCAGAACACGCGAAGAGTGGCCGTGAGCGCTATCTATGGCGAGCACGTCGACAAGTTCTTTGACCAGTTCTTCTGCACGCTCCAAATAGTCGCCGGTAGCGCCGATCGCCGCGCCCACACGCAGGCGGCCGTGGGAGTCTTTTGCAGCGTTGGGATATTTGAGTTTCTTCTGAATGTCCTTAACCGTGATCAGGCCCTTCAGGTTATAGCTGTCGTCCACGACTAGCAGCTTTTCTACACGGTGCTTATGCAGGATCTTTTCCGCCTGTTCGAGCGTGGTGCCCACGGAAACAGTGATCAGGTTGTCCTTGGTCATCACTTTACTGATTGGAATGTCGAAGCGGGTTTCGAAGCGGAGATCGCGGTTGGTCAGGATGCCGACGAGCTTTTTATTTTTGGTGATTGGGACGCCGGAGATTTTGTACTTCCGCATCACTTCGAGCGCGTCGGAGACTTTGTCATCTGGGCTCATGGTGACGGGGTCAACAATCATGCCGCTTTCCGAACGCTTGACCTTGTCCACCTCTTCCGCCTGCTGCTCGATGGTCAGGTTGCGATGAATGAATCCCAGGCCGCCTTGCTGCGCGAGCGCAATAGCCATGTGCGACTCGGTGACCGTGTCCATGGCGGCGCTGATGATAGGAATGTTCAGGCGGATGTTGCGGGTGAGCTGGGTCTGAGTGCTGGCGTTGGCCGGAACCACGTCGGAGCGGGCAGGCAGCAGCAACACGTCGTCAAAAGTGAGGGCCTCGGGAACGGGGAAATGAATCATAACTATTGGGTGAGTGACTATTGTAGAGAGGGTGAAGAACGGAGGCAAATGGCAGTTTGTGCAGGCGCTGTTTCCGGAATGACAAGGCAATCGAGAGATTTGCTGAAGGATTATGATTTTGCGCGGACATTCCCTAAGAGCCGCACTATAATGCCTCGCACTCAATGGGCAACGAAAAGGGTTTCTATACTCCGGAGTTCTATCGCGAACTCGACTCAACGCGCGAATCGGCGCGTGAGGTCCTGCCTATCATCCTTGAGTTGCTCAAGCCAGCAAGCATTGTCGATGTCGGATGCGGAGCAGGCCACTGGCTGGCGGCCGCGAGCGAACTCGGAGTGAAAGACTTCTTAGGCGTGGACGGGAGTTGGGCGCTTGAAGCTCAGATTGCTATTCCTCGCGAAAAATTGCTCGTGCATGATCTAGGGACTCCGCTAGAACTCGAGCGGAGGTTCGATCTTGCGCTCTCGCTGGAAGTGGCGGAGCACTTGCCGGCATCCCACGCGCGGACATTTGTCCAGACGCTATGTGAGGCTGCCGACCGGATCGTCTTCTCCGCAGCAATTCCTGGTCAGGGCGGGCGGCAGCACGTTAACGAGCAGTGGCCTTCACATTGGGCGGGACTCTTTGAAGGCTTTGGATACGAGTGTTATGACCTGCTCCGGCCCAGGATCTGGAACAACCCGCGAGTGCTCTGGTACTACGCACAGAATTGCCTGATTTTCGCGCGGGCCGGATCTCTCACCCAATTCGGTCCGCCGGTTCATCCGCTTCCCTTGGTCCACCCGGCATTATGGTCCGCGCAGGTGTCGCGTATGAATTCTCCTGGAAAGCTTCTGGAAAGGCTGCCCAAAGCGATTTTCTGGCTGATGAGGAGGAAGCCGGAGTGAAGCTGATAGACAGGTCGGCACCGCCCTCTAACTCACCTGGCAGGGGTAATAATTCTGCTAAGCAGCGCCCGAATGCCTCCCGCCCATGACGACTCGCCAATCTTACCTATGGTCACCCGTGTGGAGCATTTTCTGATTACCAAAGTACCTGAATAGGCCTAGCAGTCATCGGAGAACTCCGGCTTCAGATGCTATCGTTTCAGGTGCCATTGTAAGTGGCTGCCGATCAACCATCCTGCAGGGCTGTGTTTGCGCCCCTAAAGCCGGGAGGCGAAAGGTTTTCAGTAATTATCCGATGTAGTGAAGAGCACGAGCCGGAGCGGACTCTGGAGGCCCAGGGCTCGCCGCTGCGCGATTGCAGGGTTCGACCTATGACGATTCGCAAAAAGATTCTCTTGTTTTCCGTCTTGGCCCTGGGCGCCTTTCTCGCCGCTGTATACCTGGTCTCCCGATTTGCCTTGCTGAATGGTTTTGCCCGCCTCGAAAACAATTACGTCCGCGAGAACATTCACCACTTGCAGAATGAGATGCAGAATGAGCAATCCCGGCTGGAGATCATGGCCCGAGACTACGCGCAGTGGGACCGGACGTACTCCTTCATGGAGACTCACGACCCGGATTATGTTCGAACCGAGCTCACCGACGACACCTTCAAAATCGTTCGAATTAATGTTTTTGCGTTGTTGGACAGTTCCGGTCGCATGGCCTTCCACAAGAATGTTGGCAATTGGGTGCTTGATGAGAGCGACTTGCGGGCGATCGCAGGCGTGCCAGACTCGGCGCAGCCAAGGCGAGTTGATAACTCGGCCATGAATGGGATTCTGGAACTGAAAGGCCGGCTTCTGCTGGTCGCGTATCAGCCGATTCTAACGAGCCGCGGGGCCGGCAGGCCGCGTGGCACTCTCGTAATGGCCCGGGAACTGGACGGAGCACTCGTTGCATCGCTCTCGAGGTCGGTCGGATCGCCTTTGTGGCTAGATACGCCGGAGCATGCGGCTGGAGCCAATTCCCAGCGAGCAAGCTGGAGCGACGGAACGAACTCAGTACGGTTCGATGGCGAGCAGTCGATGCTCGAGCATGTTCCGATCAAGGATTTCTACGGCAGCACCCGCCGTGTTCTGGTGGCCCGATTACCGCGGGAGTTGTATGCGGAAGGAAACACCGTCATGCGCTACCTTCTGGCGCTCCTGATGGTGGCTGGGGCGATCTACTGCGGAGCATTGTTCTTTTTCCTGGAAGAAGTCTTGATGGCCCGGGTAGCGACACTCAGCACTAAAGTGACGCAGGTGACGGTGAGTGGAGATTTGTCTCTGCGATTGGATCCCGGGGGCAACGATGAGTTAAGTGCGCTTGCCGGCGCTGTGAATGCCATGTTGGCGGCGATCCAGAAGGCGAAAACTGAACTACTGCAGGCGCAAGAGTCTTTGCGGTTTCATGCGGAACATGACAGCTTGACGGGGGTCCTGAACCGGCGCGCGATTCGTGACGTCCTCCGGAGGGAACTTGCCCGTTGCCGACGGGAGAGAAATACTCTCGGTGTCATCCTCGCCGATGTCGACCACTTCAAGAAGATCAACGATCACTCCGGGCATGGCGCAGGAGACGCCGTGCTGGTGTCGGTGGTGCAACGGATTTCTGCAACACTTCGTCCTTATGACATCGTGGGCCGTTACGGAGGTGAGGAATTCTTGATCATCGCCCCCGGCTGCGATCTCGAACTGACGCAGAAACTTGCCGAGAGAGTGCGCACCGCGGTTGCCGACGAACCGATTGATCTGGGAAATGAGAGTGTCAAAGTCACATTGAGCTCGGGTGTTACGCTGGGTACTTTCGAGAGCGACCCGGAGTTCCTGGTTACCGCCGCCGACGCAGCGATGTATCAAGCGAAAAGAAACGGACGCAACCGAGTTGAGACCGGCCTCGAATCCGTTGACGTAGGCGAGGATCTGCCTGCTCCTGCGTACTGACGCGCACGCATAAATCGGTTTCAAAAGCGGACCTCCCGCATGCAGATTCTCGCCATTGCAATAGCACATTTGAGTCGTCGCAGCTCGCCCTATTTACACCGGCAGCTTGATATCGTCAATGCGCCGGTGAGTTTGTCTTTTGGTTTAGGCGGGCGTATATTAATCACTGGAACTGTTGTGTAGTACCAGGATTGGCGGAGCACACCAGTGGGCGCAAGCCCACTTTTTACTTGGGCGGGGTTTCACGGCTCGGGATTGCATCTAAGTCGCTGTTTTTATGGCAGTTGATCTAGATCATATATACGCGATCGCAGAGCGGGTGGCAGCTTCCTCCGGCCTTGAGATCGTTGAACTTGAGATGCGTGGCGGCGGCAAGGCGCGCATGCTGCGGATCTTCATCGACAAGCCGGGCGGTGTCACTCATGAGGACTGCGCCAATTTGAGCCGCGAGGTCAGTACGATCTTCGACGTCGAGGACGCGGTGCCGGGAGGATCTTATGTGCTGGAAGTTTCCTCGCCGGGGCTGGATCGCAAGCTCTCGCGGCCTGTCGATTTTGAGCGCTTTCAAGGGAGCCGCGTGAAACTCACCACTAAAGATCCGGTGAATGGGAATCGGCACTTTGAAGGGCGGCTGGAACAGTTTGAAGCGGGACGGTTGACGCTAGATTTGGCTGAAGCGCGAAAAAAATCCCGCCCGCAGCAACCGGCGCCTCAGAAACTTGAAATCGAACTGGCCAATGTTGAAAAAGCCAATTTGGTTCCGGAAATTTGAAAGCAGCTATTAGCTTCTAGCCTTTTTAGCCAAAAGCTAACAGCTGAAAGCTGGGTCACTGGAAACTGACTTTTATGGCAAGCGAGCTCTATAACACGATTGACGCTCTGAGCAGAGAAAAGGGAATTGATCCGCAAATTGTCGTAAGCGCGGTGGAAGACGCTATCGTTGTCGCCACGCGAAAGTATTACAAGACCCAGGAGAACCTGCGCGCCCAACTCGACAAAGACACGGGGAAGATTCGTGCGTTCGCGGTGAAGACAATCGTCGAAGCGCCTGAGCAGATCGAGGATCCGACGCTTCAAGTCACACTTGAGGACGCGCGCAAGTCCGATCCCAACGCGCAGATCGGGGGAGAGCTAGAGATTCCCAAGGTTACTGAGGGAATTCTTGGCCGGATTGCGGCGCAACTGGCGAAGCAAGTCATCTTCCAGAAGGTCCGAGAGGCAGAGCGCGACACCGTTTACAACGAGTACATCAATCGCGTGGGTGAGATCGTGAATGCGACGGTCAAGCGCATTGAAGGCCCAGATGTCATTTTTGATCTGGGTAAGGCGGAGTCGCGCATGCCCCGCAAAGAGCAGTCGCGGCTGGAATCTTTTGCCATCGGCGAGCGGGCGCGAGTAGTCATCGTGCGCGTGGAAAAGGCTTCGAAGGGGCCAGCAGTGGTGGTTTCGCGCGCGGCTCCGGAGCTGGTGCAGCATCTGTTCCAGACGGAAGTGCCGGAAATCTACGATGGCACAGTGGTGATTCGTGCCATTGCACGCGAAGCCGGCGAACGCACGAAGATCGCGGTCATGTCCAAAGACAAAGAAGTAGATGCGGTCGGCGCTTGCGTGGGAATGAAGGGCATGCGCGTGCAGTCCATCATTCGCGAGCTGCGCGGCGAGAAGATTGACATCATCGAATATCACGAGGATTCGGTAACGTTCGCAGAGAAGGCGCTGCAGCCTGCGAAGGTGAGCCGCGTCACAATTGTCGACGCGGCGGACAAGCACCTGGAAGTCGTCGTGGATGACAGCCAGCTCTCGCTGGCGATCGGGAAGAAGGGACAGAACGTTCGCCTGGCCGCGAAGCTCCTGGGTTGGAAGATCGACATCAAGAGCGAAGAGGAAAAGCGCCAGGAAGTCGAAGAGCAGATGGCTCAACTGACTGGCACGGCGGCTACTCCGCTCGAGAACGTCGAAGGCTTGGGCGAAGGCTTGGTTGAGAAGCTGAAGGGGGCTGGGATTTCAACTGTAGAAGCGCTGGCTGACATGACCCCGGAACAGCTTGAGGCCATCGAAGGAATTGGCCCCAAAACGGTGGAAAAAATCAGCGTGGCAGTCAATAATTACTTCGCCGGCCTCGAAGGCGGAGAAGCGGTCGCGCTGCCCGAGGATGAAGGCGAAGAACTGGCAGCGGCTGAACCCGAGGCTGACGCAGCGGAAGCTGGGGCAACAGAGTCTGCCGCAGGCGACGAGATTAATGCCGAGGTCGTGCCCGACGGCGGCGAAGTGGAAGTGGCGCCTGAACAATCAGAGGAGTTTGGCACTTCTGGGGCCGACAATCTGCCGGAAGACAACTTGGCGGAAGAAGCGGCCGAGAACGCTGAGAAGAAAGAGTAGTCATCAGTATGACGCAATTCAAAACTGAATCCGTGAGGTTGTTATGAAGGCTTAGCGGGACAGTCCGGAGGAACAAAGAGGCGGATGAGTAAGATTCGAATCAACGACCTGGCCAGGGAGCTGGAAGTTAAAAGCAAAGCGATTCTCGACGTGCTGGTTGAAGCCGGAGTCACGGAGAAGAAGACGCATTCCAGTTCGCTTGAGGACCACGAAGCCGAGAAGGTCCGTGCACATTTCCGGGCTTCCGGCGAGGCCCACAGTGCAGGAAAGGCTGCGCGCGCCAGCCGGGTTGATACGGACGGGATCAAGACCAAGATCGACTTGTCGCACATCTCGAAGCCCGGAGATGTGCTGAAAGCCATCATCAGCAAACAGCAGGCTGCTCCTTCATCGCAACCTGTTCCTCCTGCGCGCCCGGCGACGCCGCCCGTAGCACAGGAAGCGAAACCGCCAGCCACGCCGATTGCGAAGCCAACTTCTGCCGCCCCCGCAGTGCCGGCGAGCAGTGCGCCTCCGCGGACAATTGCACCACCTGCGCCATCATCACCTGCACAATCCAGGCCTGTGGTTCCGACTACGCCGCCTGCTACAGCTCCGCCGGTCGCAGCAGTTCCACCCGCGCTCGCCCCGCCAGCGGCGCGTGTTCACTCTGTACCTCCAATTTCTGCGCAAGTGAGTCCGCCCCGGCCAGCAGCGCCGGCGCCACCTCCTCGTCCGCAACCGCCTGGGCCGCGCATGATTGTTCCGCAGACTGGCCCACGTCCGGTTTACAAAGCGCCACCCAGGCCGACGAGTCCTGCGCCAGGAGCGCCGATGCGCTCAGCTCCGGGTCGTCCGGTTCCGGGACAACCTATTTTCCAGCGTGCGCGACCTGCCGCGCCTGGCGCCCGGCCACCGCTGCGTCCGGGTGAGCGGCGACCGATGCATCCGACTCGGCAAGGACCGGCAGGCGCTCGTCCAATGGGAGTTGGCCCAGGGCTTCCGCCGCCGGGCTCGACTCGTCCTGGCAGCCGTCCGGGTGGACCAGCGCGCAGACCGGGGCAGCGTTACGTTCCGCGCGGAGTAAAAGAAGGCCCAATGAAGGGCTTTGTCCCTCCGCCGCGGCTTTCGCTTTCGAACGAACCGATGCCGATCACGCGCAGCATCACCATCGCCGAGGGCATCAGCGTTAAAGATCTAGCCGAAAAACTTGAGATTCGCGCGAAGGACCTCATTGCCCGGCTCCTCGCAAAAGGTGTGTTTGCCACTATTAACCAGACACTCGACGCCGAGCTGGCAGCAGAGATGGCGCGGTTCTTCGGCGCGGAAACCAGTGTGATCACCTTCGAAGAGCAGGCCGCGAAAGAAGTTGCAGAAACTGCGAAGACAGAAGAGGGCGCGGTGGAGGAGAAGCTGGAGGAATCACGCAGCATATCGGCGCTTACAAGGTCTCGATGCAGGACAAAGACTCGCCTGCATATGGCCGTGAAATCGTGTTTCTGGATACGCCGGGTCACGAGGCCTTTACTCGCATGCGTTCGCGAGGAGCAAAGGCGACAGATATCGTGGTCTTGGTGGTTGCGGCTGACGATGGCGTGATGCCGCAGACCCTTGAAGCAATTGACCACGCACATGCCGCCGAGGTGCCAATCATTGTAGCGGTCAACAAAATTGACAAACCAGGTGCGCTGCCCGAACGCGTGAAAAAGCAACTCGCCGATCGCGGGCTGATGCCAGAAGACTGGGGCGGCAAAACAGTCTTTGTGGATGTGTCGGCAAAACAGAAGACCAATCTCAATCTGTTGCTCGAAATGATTTGCCTTGTAGCCGACCTGCAGGAGTTGAAAGCCAATCCCGATCACCCGGCTACCGGGGTGGTGCTCGAAGCGAAACTGGATCGTGGGCGCGGCCCGGTGGCAACCGTGCTAGTGCAGAACGGGACCCTGCGTACCAGCGACAATTTTGTCGTAGGCAACGTGTATGGGAAAGTGCGCGCGATGTTCGATGATCGCGGCGGCCAGCTTGAACAAGCGCCTCCCTCTACACCCGTAGAGATTCTAGGCATGGAAGGGCTGCCGCAGGCCGGCGACCAGTTTCTGGTGGTGGCGGACCGCGACAAGGCGCGCGGAATTTCCGACTACCGCGAACAGAAAGCGCGCGAGGCAACGCTGGCGAAGAGCTCCCGAGTTTCTCTTGAAGGCCTAGCGGAGCAAATGAAGACCGCAGGCACAAAGGAGCTGAACATCATTCTGAAGGGAGACGTCCAGGGCTCGGTCGAAGTGCTGAGCGACCTGCTCTCGAAGATGTCGAACGACCGGGTGCGGCTGAAAGTGCTGCGTTCGG
>WNFD01006859.1_pt1 | contig 11350 bp, 13 predicted proteins | sample 5400491 | NCBI WGS metagenome assembly WNFD01 (sample SAMN13153343, study PRJNA577476) | soil metagenome | isolation source: 120 cm saprolite under Douglas fir tree site 2 hole 2 replicate 2 | place: USA:California | collected 2015-04-18 | reverse complement strand
ACATCGCCTTCAACCTGCGCATCCCCATCGAGGTCGTCGCATTAGGCACCCTCCCCCGCTTTGAATTGAAAGCCAGGCGCGTAGACGACCAACGCAAGAGCTGAGATTGTTGACTCTCATTACTCGCGGCCAGGTCGGCGCCTGGCTTGCAGAGCAAGCTGCTCGATCTTGCAGTCATGTCCCCACGCAGGTAGGAGGGTGGCCGGCATTGCCTTTGCGCTCGCCGTGCGTAGGGGCGAGTCGTTCGAGCACGAGGCGCGCAGGCAGCGTCTGTTGACTGATCGGTAGGGTCACCATCAACACGCCATTGCCGTAGGTGACGTTGGCGCACGTAGCATTGACCGGGACTGGGAGCGCCAACTCGCGGTGATAGACCCCAACGCTCCATTCATCCAACAAGAGTTCCTTGACCTCCTTGAGCATGGCGCGCAGGTCTCCATGGAGAATCAGGAGACCCTCAGATGTGACTTCGACCACAATATTCTCGGGTTCGAGTCCAGCCATCGGTGCTGCAATCATCAAGCGTTCGTCCGTCCGGTAGACCTTAACCGGAATGTGCTGCTGCTTCAACTGCTCTTGCATGCGTTTCATCTCACAATCTTCGCTCACGGCACGTAGAGACTGTCCGTCTGCGACGCTTTTCCTGCACGCACCCCGCGGCCTGCTGTTACCATCCCTTCTGCCTCTTTCCTATCCGATTACATAGCGGGTGGTGACTGGTGCTACTTTCCCAAGCAATCCGATCACTGGGCAATAGCGGGTGGTGGAAAGCTCAATGGCACGCGCTACCGCTTGAGGATCGATGTTGGTGCCTCTCACCCTGTAGCGTACTTCGAAGCGCGTGTAGACCCTCGGATGTTGCTCTGCCCGGCTCCCCTGGACTTCCACGCTGAGGCCACTCACCTGCTGGCGTTTTTTCCGCAGGATCGAGAGGACATCCATCGCGGTGCAGCCAGCCATCGCCAGCAGGAGCAGGCGATGCGGCTGAGGGCCAGCGCCCACCCCGCCCACATTTTCCTCGGCATCGAGGTCAATGCGCACGCCGCCGATGTCCCCGGCAAAGTGCAGACCATCCACGAGTGTGACAGAAGCCGATTCCATCTCCTGATCGTTGTTCGCTGTATCCATACGAGCGATCTCCTTTGTGCCTTTTTGAGCGCAGGCGCTTATGCGCTTCGGGCTTCCTCAAAGATGTGAATCCACGTTTCAAAATTGAGTGCAATGTGGGTGACTGCCTCCTCTTTGGAGATGCGTTTGGCCTCAACATCGACCAGGGGCTGCCAGAAAGTCGTTCGCCCTACCGCAAAACCGATGAACCCGGGAACGCTCGCCGCTGTCTTCAGCCAATGCACGACCCGGTCTCGCTCCGCGCCGCGTCCCAGCACAATGAGACCCACGGTGTTCCGTCCACCGCGCCGGGCCATCTCCACCACCTTGACACACTCTTCCAGGCGATCGAGCCCTTCGACCTTCCACACATCCGGCTCAACCCCAGCATCCTGCAGGGCCTGTATGGCTTGCATCATCAAGCGCGGGCGTACCTGCAGGTCATAGGCGTTCTTGTCCCCCTCAACCTGTTCCAGTTGCATCGGCTCAGGTGGCACCAGCAGTTCGAACATAAACAGCGTCTGTGCCTGGCGCAGATAGTCCGATAAGCGTTTGAGCCGATCAACCTGGCGCTGGTTGAGAGCTACCTCTCCTTCAGGATTATAGCGCACGAGTACTTTGGCGAAGGTCGGGTGAAACGCCTCAATATGCTGCGCAAAGTCCTCACCATAGGCGAACTCGAACTCCTCCTGGCCGCTCTTCTCGACGGAGACCACCGTAATATATCCCTTGCTCACGGCATCACGCAGGATAGCAGAACCAAATTCCTCGTCAATCAGAATACCAACGTGATCCTTCGGTGCCTGGTCCGCAATGGCCTGCTGAAAGCCTTCATAGATAACGTACTTGCTGTGTGCAACAGTGACCATCTGCTCCACATTCAGCGGTTCTTTCCAGCCGAAGAGTCCCGAGATGTAGGACGCGCGATGGTCGAACGGGAGGAGATAGAGCGGTCTCGTATATCCGGTGATCATAGGTATAGCTCCTTCTTCGCGACGAATGCCGCAAGCTGTTCCACCTGGGTCATACCTGTCTGCTTGCATTACACGCCTCGTTGCTGTTGCAGCACCTTTCGCTTGTTGTCAATACACGCAAACAGGGTGTGGAAGGAGTCTATGAACTTTTGCACCCCCTCCTCTTGCAGTTGCTGAGTGACCTGGTCAAAGTGGAGCCCGACGTCCGCGAGTGCCGCAAGCTGCGCCGTCGTCTCCAGGAGATGATCCTCAATGGAGAACCTCACCCGGCCATGCTCGTGGAAGCGCTCAATCGTGGTGAGGGGCATGGTGTTCACGGTGTCGGGACCGATCAGTTCCTCGACGTACAGCACATCCCGGTAGGCCGGATTTTTCGTACCCGTGCTGGCCCACAGTGGCCGTTGGACACGCGCCCCCCGCTGCTTGAGAGCGGCAAAGCGCGGCCCGCTGAACAGCCGTTTGAACTCCTGATAAGCCAGGCGGGCATTGGCGATGGCAATTTTGCCCTGAAGCGCTTTGAGCTTCTGCTGCTCAACGCTGATGCCAACGGCTTTCATCTTGCCTTCGAGCAGGTTGTCGACCAGCACATCCACGCGGCTGACAAAGAAGCTGGCTACCGAGGCGATACGCCCGATGTCCTGGCCTTTGGCGCTGCGCTCTTCCAGGGCACTCAGATAAGCCTCCGCTACCTGGCGGTAGTTCTCGATGGAGAAGATCAGCGTGATGTTGATGTTGATGCCCTCGGCGAGCGCCTGGCGAATGGCCGGAATACCTGCCGGTGTGGAAGGAATCTTCACCATCAAGTTCGTTCGATCAATCGCTTCCCAGAAGCGGCGTACCTCCGAGAGCGTCCCTTCAGTATCCTGTGCCAGGTAGGGCGAGACTTCGATGCTGACAAAGCCATCTTGCCCGTCTGTCCGCTCATAGATGGGGCGCAGCAGGTCAGCTACCATTCGTTCATCGGTCATCGCCAGCGCTTCGTAGATCTCCTGGGCGCTCTTGCCTTCGGTGATTAGTTGCTGCATCTGCTCATCGTAGGTGCTGCTGTGTGTAATCGAGTGTTCAAAAATAGTAGGATTGCCCGTCGCCCCTGAGAGGCCATCTTCGTCGATCAAGCGCTGAAATAAGCCAGAGCGCAGTTGCTCCCGGTCGATGTCATCGAGCCAGACACTTTGTCCTAGTGCCTCCAACTCCAATAATGAATTGGACATGCTGACACCTCCTTCTCTCGATATATAATATCAAATTTATTGCAGGGTAGGTATTGAGCAGGATATCCAATCCCTCGGCGTAGGCTGGTAGGCTGCCATCATGCTGTACTTGATGTTGTTGTGAATCATCAGCAGTGAGATGAGGCCTTCCAATGTTGCATCTACGTAGGCCTGGGATCTTTGCCAGTCACAGCAAGCCACGCGTGTTTAGCGAACGATCACGCACCCAAAGGGCTTCGTCTCGGGCACCCTCACCGTCCTCTGTGCCAGGACATCTTCCAAGGCATGCTCCAGGTCACTATAGGTTGCCTTCGCAGGGTCACGTGAATCGTCTATCCTCCCTTTGTAGCGCAGGATGCGCCCGCTGTCCAACACAAAAATGTGGGGGGTACTGATGGCGCCAAAGGCCTCTGCCACGCTGCCGTCTTCGTCTTTGAGGTAGGGGAAGTTGAACCGCTTCTCCTGCGCTCTTTGTACCATCTCAGGGAAGGTATCAGCCGGGGACAGATAGGCATTATTGGAGTTGATCGCCACGAGCTGCACCCTTTTGTGAGCATACGCTTCCTGAAGCGCGATCATCCTCTCCTCCTCTGCCTTGACGGTGGGGCAGCCGTTGCAGGAGAACATGAGGACAAGCACTGGCTTGTCAGCGAAAGAAGAGAGCGAGTAGCGTCCTCCATCGACACCAGGCAAATTCCGAAAGTCTGGCGCTCGTTGCCCTATTGCTAGCATGAGCATCACCTCTTCGTTTTCGACGTGCATTCACTGTCGCGCACTGTTTGCTGCATACCCCACTGGATGGTACTTTCTCCCTCAGAACCTGTCGGGAAATTGTTTGATAATTCCCTCGGAAAGGGTATCAGATACCGTCATAATCTCAGTGAAGATATCGTCAAAGGCGGCGATATCCTCCTCCCATTTTTCCGTTAATCGTGCGACAGCCTCGCTCTTTGTGAGTGTGAGGTGCAAGTTTAACAGGTCCGCGACGTCCTGCGCAGGCCAGTTGGGATTCGCTCTGGCTAAGAAGGCAGCGATGTCCAGCGCATTTTGGGTCCATCGTTGATCATGTTCCTGGAACTTTTCTTGTTGACCGGCTTTGGCCGCGGCTATCAGGTCAACAGCAATCAGGATATGCTGCTTCAAGAGAGCGGTGAGCCCATTGCCAGCCGCTTGCCCATAGTAGGGCACGATGGCATTGCCGAGATGCTCCTGGTTCTTCAGTAAGCGGCCAGCAGCCGCTTGTGCATCTTGAGTTGCGGCTATCGCCGCAACCAGATACTCCCGCGTCCAAATGACATGGTCTGCCCACAGTTTTCGCAAGTTGGTTTTGAGGGACCATGCAGCTTCACCTGTCACCATTGTTTTTCCTTTCTGTTTGTCATCGTGAAGACTCTATTACATTTGTATATACCACATTTATTAAAGAATTTGTATATACCACATTTATTAAAGAAAATCAATGAATTTCTTGACTTTATTGATAAATGAGCAGGATTCTAATATACTTAAGCACACCAATCTCTGAAAAGGTTGCAGGAGACCTTATCACAACATGCATGTGTTCTGGTGTAGTGTGCCACTCACTCGGGCACGACGAAGCGGCATGGCACTAGACCAGTTCGTTCGCATTGTTCCTGAATGGGTACACCCACCAGCTCTGAGAGCAGTGTCTCGGCGAGGTCACATACCGCTGGATGCTCTTGCACCACCGCAGCGAATGGGCACCGGTACCCGCGAATACACAACGTTTCGCCTTCTGTCTCTCGTTCCATCAGACCACCCAGTTCATTGAGGACCTCGGCAGCCGCCTCAAGTCGCACAGGCAGATTTCCAGGTGGGATCTTCCATTGTGCAGCCATGCGCCGCCCGACCACGCGCAGGAGCGTTTCTACCTCGTCGGCGGGTAGGTGCTCACCGAGGGAGTCCAGGAGCTGGTCCAGGAGCTGGTCATATGACTTCGGGAACAGGTACTCGGCTGCTGGCGTCAGGTCATACACCGAGGAGGGTTTGCCGCTGCCACGACGTTCACTGCGCTGTTGGACCAATCCATCACGCTCAAGCGCAGCAAGATGAGCGCGCACAGCCGTATGGGTCAGGTCAAGCGCTTGTGCCAGTTCGTCTACGGTGCGGCTGGATCTCCGCAGCAGCGTAATGATCTGACCGCGTGTACTTGCAAAAAACCATCGGTTCCAATTCTTTCGTGCCATTTTCTACCTCCTGGATGGTTCCAGTGTACCGGAGAGCCCTTGCGCCGTCAATCAAAGCAGATAAACCAACGAATTTAACAAAGTCAGATATATCATTGACTTTATGGAAGAAATATGGTATAGAAACAGAGAAGTAGACGCTTTTTTCTCTGACCGCGGCGCTCATATACATTGAGCCTTCCGTTCTGGGAGGACCGGAGAGGTATCAGGGGGGTCGCTTCCCAGCGATGTAACCTTTCGCGTATATCCTTCTATTCTAGAGGGCCAATCAGTTGGGGAAAACAGGTTCCTCAAGGCTTGAATTCCACTGATTGTCGGCTCTCGAGAAGAATATCTATTTGAAGAATATCTATCCAAGACGCAGACCCACAGGAGGACGAAGTCATGGCAGAACCAACTCTTTATGAACGTCTGGGTGGCATCTTCGCCATTGCCGCCGTAGTGGACAACTTCAGCGACCGACTACTGAAGAACCCAAAGATCATCGAGGCGAACCCCGAGTTGCACGAATGGCATACAGTGACGTATCCCGGGCGGCTGCCGGGCCTCAAGTGGCTAAGAACCTTGTGGCTCGCCTCGTTGGCGGGAGGACCATTTCAATACACCGGCAGAGAGCTGCGCGATGCACATTTCGACCTGAAGATCTCACCCTCCGTGTTCGACGAAGTCGCTGCGGAGCTTAGCCTCACCCTTGATCATTTCAAGGTGCCCGAGCGCGAGAAGGGAGAAGTGTTGGGCGCCTTCGCTGGATGGAAGGGTGAAGTCACGGCTGGTTCTGAGCCTGGGTCTGTCAATTGGCGCCGTTGGCGTTGAGCCGGGCGTGATCCGAACAGCGAATTAGAGTGGTCAACGGCTAAAGTCGGCGACGTGAAGCCGCAGCGCTCGCGCCTCGCCGTCGGGACCGCCAAAATGTCCACCGTGGCCCTCAAGTCCTGACCATATAATCCACCAGGTGGCCGCCCTGAATCGCCACGCCGGGCGGGTCATCCTGGCGTTCCGGCTTCGACCCAAGACCGAACCGGGGTGGTGCAGCCTTGGGTGTGGATTGGAGGAGCCGCATGACCGAGATCTCGTTCTCCAACGTGGTCATCGTGGCCGCCGTGGCATTCGCGGCGCCGCTGGCGCTGGGGTTGATCCCAAAGCTCCGGCTTCCAGCGGTCGTCCTCGAGATCGTGCTCGGGATCGCCGTCGGCCCGTCGGGCTTGGGGTGGGTCAAATCCGACCTTCCCGTCCAGGTCCTGGCGCTCGTGGGGTTGGCGTTCCTGCTGTTCTTGGCCGGCTTGGACGTCGAACTCGGGCGGCTACGGGGTCGGCTGCTCCGACTGGCCGGACTGGGGTTCGTACTCTCGCTCGGCCTCGCCCTCCCGGTAGGCTACGCTCTCGATGCGGCAGGGCAGGTTCGCTCTCCCCTTTTTGTCGGGATCGTGCTTGCGGCCACGGCCCTCGGTTTGGTGGCGCCGATTCTGAAGGACGCTGGCGAGAGCGAAGGCGAATTCGGACAGCTCGTGCTCGCGGCTGCGACCATCGCCGACTTTGGCACGGTCATCCTTCTGTCCTTGCTTTTCTCCAGGAACGCTGGCGACGTCGGCTCGCGGCTGGCCCTTCTGGGCAGTTTCGTAGCGCTGGTCGCCGCGGCGGGGTTTGGCGTAGCCCGTGCGGAACGATTGAAGATGCTCTCGGGTGCCCTGGGCAGGCTAGGAGACACCACAGCACAGATCCGTGTCCGGGGGGCGGTGCTGCTTCTGATCGGGTTCGTTGCTCTGGCCGAGCGGTTCGGATTGCAGACGATCCTTGGGGCGTTCATGGCCGGAGTCATTCTGAGGATCGTGGACCACGACGCCACCGCGACCCACCCCCACTTCCGGCTGAAGCTGGAGGGGATCGGCTACGGATTTCTTATCCCCGTCTTCTTCGTCTCAAGCGGCGTTGAGTTCAACCTCTCCGCTCTGCTCTCGAGTGCTTCCACCATGGTCCGGGTGCCCATCTTCCTGCTCGCACTGCTCTTCGTGCGGGCGATACCAGCGCTGTTATACCGTCACGTGCTCGGCAATCGCCGGACCCTCGCTGCGGGCCTCCTGCAGGCGACGTCGCTGAGCTTCGTCGTGGCCGCAGTTCAGATCGGGACTCTCCTCGGTGAGATCAATGCGGCTACAGGCGCGGCCCTCATCGGCGCCGGCTTGCTTTCGGTGATGCTTTTCCCGTTGTTGGCGCTGATACTCTTGGGAGGATCGGGAGCAAAGCAAAACGGACACGAACGATGACGCACGCGGTCTGCACCCCCGGCCAACGGCGAGCCCATCACCTCTACTGGACGCTCAATCCCTTGCTGGGACTCCGCACGGGGATCGAGGTCGTCGAATTAGGCGCCCTCCCCCGCTTTGAGCTGAAAGCCAGGCGCGTAGAAGACCGCCGCCAGCAGTGAAGCCATGATTTACATCTGATATTACGTTCTCAAATGCGATAAAATAAAGAGGGATCTTCTTGCATTTCTATCGTCTTTTTCAAAAGGAAGAGTTTTTTGACGCTCATGTATCCAACCGACCGGGAATCGCTTGAACGCGATTGCGATCTCCAGTTCATTATCGCTAGTGGGCCAGGCGGGCAGCATCGCAATAAAGTCGAAACAGGCGTGCGCTTGGTACATCGCCCGACCGGTATAACCGTCACTGCTACCGAGCGCAGATCCCAGCACACCAACCGCGAAACCGCATTCGAGCGGATGCAGGCACGCCTGGAAGAATTTCAGCACGTTGAGATTCCTCGTAAACCAACGCGCCCCACTGCCGCCAGCCGCGCGCGCCGCATCAACCAGAAGCGCGTTTCCGGTTTACGCAAAAAGCTGCGTTCCACTCCCCCCGCAGAATAGGTCATTACTTCAACCCGTTACCGCACAATTCTGGATAAGCCTGAGAGCCACTCATACATCAGGAGTGCAGGGGGCGAAGCCTCCTGCCGTACATCCTTTGCCTGCCGTGGGAGGATATCGTGTACATACATCAGGAGTGCAGGGGGCGAAGCCTCCTGCCGGGGTACGGGGTGTCCCCGTTCCTTTCCTTCCCTCTCAGCGGGCCGCAGGCCTGCCAAAGCTTTATGAGTGGATCTCAAGATAAGCCTGTTGACTGGCCTGAATCGACCGACTTAGATATAAGAGGCAATCGCCAGAAAGGACACAGACAATTGCATGGACAAACAATTACAGTATATCCAGGCTATCCGTGATATTTATCCCGATTTCAAAATTGAGACAGTGCAGCTCAACCAGCACGGGCAATTCAATGACATTCTTTTGGTCAACTATGAAACGATCTTCCGCTTTCCGAAAACGCTGCGCGAGGCAGACAAGCTGGTAAGGGAAACCGTCCTGTTGCGGAGTTTACAAAGCCATGTGACACTGCCGATTCCTGACCCTCTGTATCAAAGCCAGGAAAACGCATCCATTGGTCAAATTTTTATGGGCTATCCTCTCCTTTCAGGAGAGCCGTTCTGGCCTGAGAGATTGAATATCCTCACGGAAGAGCAACTCCAGCACGTGGCGAATCAACTGGCAACATTTCTTCAACACCTGCATACCACCCCTGCTGAGGTACTGGCAGTGAAGCTGCCGGATTTTCAAGGATGCGAGGAATGGCAAGATCTGTACGCTCGTTTTCGCAGCAAACTCTTCCCTTTCATGAGACCAGATGCACATATGAGCGTGACCAAACTGTTTGAAGATTTCCTGAGTGATGCACGAAACTGCACCTATGTCCCAGCCCTTGTTCATGGCGATTTTGGACCTGGCAATATTTTGTACAATGCCCAGACCAACAGTATTAGTGGCATCATTGACTTCAGTTCGGTAGGATGGGGAGATCCTGCTGTTGATTTTGCTGCAATTCTCTGTTCCGTCTCCTACGGAGAGCGATTTTTTGAACGCTTTGCCCTCGTCTATCCTGGAATCGAGTCCATCCTCTCAAGGGCGCGCTTTTACGCGGGAACTTTTGCGTTACAGGAAGCTCTTTATGGCCTGGAAGATAGGGATCACGAAGCATTCGAGAACGGTATTGCAGCGTATCAGTAGTGATCAATTTCGTAGGTCATTTCCTCGGCTCCTTTGCTTCTGACATCAACGGGCTTTAGCCCTTGTCGTTGCTACTTGACATGCTGTTACATTGCTGTCATAATACATACATGAGTACAAAGAAACAGTCACGCATGTCGATCTATCTTTCTCCATCAGTCCAAGAGCAGTTAAGGTTCGAAGCCAATCGGCAACATCGCTCGATGAATGCTCAGGTGGTCTGGTGTTTAGAACACTGTCTTGGCATACAGCAGGAGGAACAAGCGCATGTACCAGGTGAGACGGGTACACATCGGCAAGACCGCCCAACTCGATGAACTGGCCCATGCTTGCGGTGAACTGTACTCCAAAACACTGGTCTTCTTCTGGCGCACGGTCCGCCATAAGGGTATCTGGTTGAAACCCAAGCACCTGATGCGGCTCTTCACCAATCCGAAACTGCATGCCCATACCTCTGATGCCTGCGTGCAAGCCTTCTGCGCCGGACTATCGAGTTGGCGGGAACGGCGTAAGACCGACGCATCAGCACACCCACCACGGCGTCGTAGGTGGTACTTCCGTATCGAGTACAAACGCTCAGCGATGAAGCGAGAGACTGGCCTATTGCAGCTGTCAAACGGCCGTGGCAATGCACCGCTTGTCTTAGAGTGGCCGTGGGACTTGCCGCAAACCGTGGTCATCCACTGGACAGGCACAGAGTACGAAGCCATAGCCACCTATCGGACCGAAGAGACAGAAGCAAAACCTCTGGGTGGTGAAGTGGTCGGCATCGATCTGGGTGAGGTCCATATGGCCGTCAGCCATGATGGGACCCAGACGCATATTCTGAATGGACGCTTGCTCCGAGCGAAGCGGCAATATCGCAACAAACTCCTGGAGCATCTTTCCAAGAAGATCGATCGGAAGCAGAAAGGCTCGGTGCGGCGGAAGAAGCTGATCAAATCGAAGCGGAAGCAACTGAGGAAACTCAGGCAGCAAATCAAGGATATCGAACACAAGCAGACCTCACGGCTCGTTTCCACGCTGTATCAAGATGGCGTGCAAACCGTGGTCATTGGCGATGTTCGGGATATTCGGCAAGACAACGATGTGGGCTCCACCAACAACCAGAAAATCCATCAGTGGTCCTATGGCAGTGTCAGGCACCTGCTTACCTACAAGGCAGAACGACTGGGAATGATCGTGGCCTTGCAAGAGGAACGGCATACGTCCAAGACCTGCCCCAAATGTGGGCATCGGCGCAAGAGCAGACCACAAGGGCGCGTGTTCCACTGCACGAAGAAGCAGTGCTGTTTTACCTGGCATCGGGACGGAGTGGGAGCTTGCAATATCAGACACAAGTATCGTGGGGAATTTGGCGTCCCCCACGTAGTTGCGGAGATGGCACCCGCCACAGGCATACGGTTTGCGCCGCATACCTGCGTAGCTCGTTCGCAAGGGCGAGAAAACGTCTGCATGGGCAACTGTGCAGAAGCCGCTCGGCTTTAGCCGATGCGGAGTGTCACCCCTACTAGCGGACCTGCTCAGTTGGCCGAATGAGCATTTCGTTCACATCTACCTGCTCAGGTTGTGTGACCGCATACACAATTGCCGCGGCAATATCCTCACTGGCCAGCGGCGTCACCGATTGCATCCACGCCAGGGTTTGTTCTTTCGCTGTCGGGGCAGTCAAGTGTTCCTGCATCTCCGTTGCCACCACGCCTGGCTCAATCACCGTGACTCGGATGTGATTTTTAGCGACCTCCTGGCGCAGCGCTTCCGAAAAGGCGCCCACGCCCCATTTGGTCGCAC
>WNFD01008664.1_pt1 | contig 11351 bp, 4 predicted proteins | sample 5400491 | NCBI WGS metagenome assembly WNFD01 (sample SAMN13153343, study PRJNA577476) | soil metagenome | isolation source: 120 cm saprolite under Douglas fir tree site 2 hole 2 replicate 2 | place: USA:California | collected 2015-04-18 | reverse complement strand
AGAGAATGGAACGCTGCATGGTTTGAACACCCGGCGGCCTGAAGTAGGCAGGGTGTGAGGTGTCTGGCCACGACTCGAGCTGGCGATTACACGCAATCCTCAGGGAGCCCTCCGATCTCTACCGCACCGAAGTGGAGCGCAGCGCAAGCATTGGCCACGCTGGACAGTCTTGCAATGGTTCAAAGGCACCGTGTCTCCTTTGCGTGGCTTCGCCCGGCTATGAAGGCGTTGCAAGCATGCGCGATGTTGTTTATAACGCTGCACCTTTCGCAGCGTGGTCAAAAATCGTAAAGGATTTGTAAAGCTGCGTATGCGGGCACAAGGAAGGACTGTGCGAGGCCGGAAACCCAGACTCAAGGTGCCACAGCGTATTTCTAGAGTTCGTCGCTGCGGCGGGGATAGCGAGCCTCGTCGCGTGCAGCGCGGGAGTTAATAGGCGAGTTTGTCTGTCTATCGCGTATCACTGCTTAGGTTGGCTCATGGGCGATTTCGCTCTGATGTGAGGCGCACACACCTGGCCTGTAGTCTTATCGCCAGAGCGTGACGCCCACACCTTGCACTCCAGTTGATCCCAGCAGCCCATCGACGCGCTTTGCATGCACTTCACGAGCTCGGGCGAGTTCCGAGTCTGACAGAGCGGTCATGCTTGACGCTGGCGTGGCAGACTGTTCAAGTGTGGTACTTTCGGCAGCTGAAAGCACTGCGTGCTCAGGAGAATTTTCTACTTCGATGATGCGGGTTCTGACGCCGTCCACGTGTAGTGGGAGATCGCTCCCTCCGACACCGCTCTTGACGAAGAGCAGAATAGCTGACTCGCCAGCAGAATCGAGACTCGCGCCGACGCCCAGGGCCTGTACTGCCGGATGCGAGAGCAACTCGGAGCTATGCAGGTCGCGTGTGTTCGTCGCGCGTTGCAATTGTTCCGGGGAAGGCGTGACCTTCAGGAGCGCGAGTTGCTCGGCCGCCACGCGTGCTTGTGGCCCGGGCAAGCTGCAAGCAGCCACGGAATGCGGATTCGCCGTGCCAACGACCAAAGGCCGTTCTCCGTTGGATGGGTCTGCTAGTGCGCTTAAGACGTCAGAAATGCTATTGCCGAGCGAATCCGTGTCCGACGAGGCGAGAAGCAATGCAACCGGATCGGCAGTATCTCGCGTGACGATCAGAGAACCGGAGTCGCCTTCTGCACTGAAAGTTCCGTCATGAATATCAACGAGATTGCCGAAGGTCGAGGTAAACGTTGCGCCCGTGCCGCAACCCTTCTGATACTGGACAACGGCAGTGACATTGATCGCCTGGATCGAAGAGCAAGTAAGACCCGTTGAACGGCCGCTTTTTGCGACGAGACCATTATGAATATTGCTGACAGCCTCCGCGGGAGTTACGCCTGCACCACCATGCGGAGGGCCGTCGGCCGGCAGGTTGCCGTTCGTGTTTCCGCCGAGCTCAAGGATCGTGCCTAGCGGATCCACTTTTCCGCTAACAACTTGTGCAAGCGCAGCATCCACTAATGGCGCGCCCGATCCTGGTTTCTCAAGGTTCACGAACTGTGAGAGATTCGCGACGGTCGTCGCCGTCGCGGCGGAGCAACTGGAATCGATCAGACCGGGTTGAATGATGGATTCGCCGAGCGAAGCCGAATCATCGCGAGCGAGGACGTGGCTGCTACCCAGGATATATTGATTGCCGCCGCGGGAAACCACCGCGCCAAGGGTTCCCCCGCAACACATGGTGGACGTTGACGTACTCGAATCGATGGCGTTACCTCCAGAAACTCCGAGCGGAATGGGAACATTCTGCTGATTTTGATTTGGCGGAAAGACAGTCACTACCGCGGAACCAGAAACGGTCGCATCAGCCTGGGAAACCGCGGTGACGAGCACTGTCGTTGTAACATTGCTTCTCGTCCCGGACGCGGTCGGCACGGCATGAGGCGCGCGGTATAAACCGGAAGAGGAAATTGTGCCTGTTATCGAACTTCCGCCGGCTACGCCATTCACTTCCCAGGTGACATTCTGGTTTGAATTTCCTTGAACTGCTGCCGTGAACTGGAGCGAGCCGAAAGTCTGAACCGACGCGGGGTTTGGCGACACCACGACGCTCATGTTCGCGTGCAGCGTAATGCCCGCCGAACCTGATTTGGTTGTATCCACCTGGGAAATTGCTGTTACGCTCACGGTAGCGGGAAGTGTTCCGCTATAGGTGCTGGGTGCAGTGTAAAGCCCCGTAGTTGAGATCGTACCGACAGATGAATTTCCCCCCGTGACTCTTCCTGCCTGCCACGTGACCGCATTGTTTGCGGTTCCTGTGACACTTGCAGTGAATTGTTGCGTCTTCCCAAACTGGAGATTCACGCTGGCCGGTGAAACGGACACCAACACGTCGGAAGTCAGGGTGACAGCGGCATTCGCGATATCCGCCGTATTGGCCTGGGAGACAGCGGTAACAGTCAGCGTGGCTGGATTTGGCACTGCTGCGGGCGCTTTGTAAAGCCCGGTGCTCGAAATTGTTCCGATGGTTGAATTTCCGCCGGTGACGCCATTGACTTCCCAGGTCACCTTTGAGTTTGTCGTGCCGGAAATAGTCGAAGTAAACTGCTGCTCGCCCCCAAGTCCGAAAGTCACAACCGAAGGAGAGATAGTTATCGTGACGTTCGGGAGAGTGGAACTGCTGCCTCCGCCGCATCCCATGAGATAGGCAACAACAAACAGGCAGCAAAGTGCGAAGAGCGTGCCACGCAGGTGGATCTCTTCCGAGCCACCGAAACCAGAATTTGCATTAAGTCTCCGAAACCTGGCTGGATCGACCAATTGGGTCCATTTTGGGTGGTGGCAGGCGACGAATGCGCATCTAAAAAAAAAGCTGGCGGCCCGGAACGGCACGGGCCCGAAGGGATTTGGGGTTTCCTTGGGCGGGAGGTCGGTCTGGGCCGCCAACTTTTTTCTTCCTCCTTTCAAGATGAATGGAAGCTCTATTTTTAGGAAACGAACAACGCTAGCGTAGCTGCAGTTCATGGTCATCGCCGTCAAGAAAGGTAAGGATTTGTATTGACCTTCGTGGTTTCCCAAGTGTGGTCTCACGATTCTCATTTCAGCGTGGTAGCGGCACTATCAGGACACGGTTGTTGTTCTGGTCCACGATGACCGCCTGATTCGTCCACGGATGCACCGCGATGGCAAACTGCTGTGAAGCGGCAATCGGCAAGACGGCCTTGACCGTCTTCGTCAAGAAATCCATCACCGAGATCGTCGAACTTGTGGTATTCGCCGTTACTAGCGTGCTGCTTCTGTAGTTGTAGTCCAGTGACGTGGGATTGATGCCCACGGCGGTAAAGGTCACCGAAAAGGTTGCCGCCACCGGATTCGTAGAACTCGCTGTGATAATTCCAAAATTGTTATTCAAACTGGAAGTAATCAGGAATGCGTCCGAATCGGGATCGTAGATTCCCCCTGTGGGAAGTTGAAATCCCGTCACCCGGTCCAGCACCTGTTTTGTATCTAAATTGACGATTGCTACCTCGTTCGAGCCAGCTTCTGCCACCGCCGCAATATTACGGGTCGGGTCGATCGCTACGGCAGACGGCCCGACATCCAAAGCCAAGGTCGTGGGAGTTCCAGGGTTCGTCGCGCTAAAGAAGCTAACTTGTTTCGCATTGCTGTCCGCAACCACAGCCAGGCCTGTGCCCGGATGGATGGCGACTCCGATAGGCTTCGAGGTGCCCGAACTGGGCGCCACGTTGACCGTGGCGCCCACCGCTCGCTGGTCCAAGTTGATTATCGAGACGGTATCGCTATCTGTATTCGTGACCGCAGCCACGCCAGCGCGTGAAGAAACCGCCACGCCCGTTGGAGTCGTCCCCACGGTCAGCGTCGCCAGGAGGCTCAGGCTGTTCAGATCGATTAAAGAAACCGTCTTGTCCCCGGAGTTGGTTACGAGCGCTATATCGCGCTCCGGGTCAATGGCCACGGCTCGCGGTGATTGGCCCACCGGGATCGCCTGCATCACCGTGAAGTCCTTCACGTTCGAAACAGTTCCGTCGGGATTGCGGATGTCAACAATGTAGCGCTGGGGCGCCGACAACATGGACGACGGAATCGTCGCTGTAAGCACGCGCGAACTAACATATGTCGTTTGCAGCAAGGTTTCGCTGAGCCGGGCAACGGACCCCGAAACAAAACCGTTCCCCACGATTGTGAGCTGTTCGCTCGAAGTGCTCGTGAGCGTGTTGAAGGGGCTCATCTGTGTGACTTGCAGCGGGCGGAGCGCCGCCATTTGCAGCACGGATACCGTGTTACTTCCCTGGTTCACCACCAGCGCGACGTTGTTTACCGGATCAATCGCCACGGCTGTGGGCTTCGTGCCCACGGTGACTCGCTGGAGCCGTTGCGGCTGCTGGAGGTCCAAAATCGACGCCTGGTTGCCAACGGAATTGACGGTTACGGCGATGTTGGTCAGCGGGTTCACTGCGCTTGCCGTCGTGCCCGACTCGAGCGTAATGGTATTGTTGACCGTCTGGTTCAACAAACTCATCAGCGACACGGAGGTGGACGTCGGATCGGCCAGTATGGCCATTTCCGTCTCCGGATTGATGCTTACTCCCCGCATGTTTTGGTTCACAGACACGGTAACCAGTGGCCCGGCCGCGCTTACCGTTCCATTGCCACTGCCCGTGCTGGTGTTTGGTCCAGTTTGCGAAAAAGTGAAACTGGCGCTGGAAGGCACCGTTGCGATGGTAAATGTCCCGTCGAAGGAAGAATCATCCACTCCCGCGATCGTAATCTGTTCGTTGACGGTCAACCCATGTGCTGCCGTAGTGGTGATGGTCACAGTGTTGCTGCTGCGTACCGCTCCGTTCGAGGACGGCACGGCGATCAAGCTCACGACCTTTTGTCCGCCGCCATTCAAGTCGACAAAGGATACGCCTCCGTTTCCGCCGGGCGTGACGATGCCCCAGTTCAACCGCGGGTCGACGGCCACTTGGGGGTTCGCTCCTGTCAGGGTGATCTGACTCGTCGCGGAAACCGCCAGCTTGTCGAGGTCGATGATCGTTGCTTGCGTAGAGTTCTGGTAAACCACAAGAGCTTTTCCGGTCAGAGGATTCACTCCCACGGCATACGGCAGCAGGCCGAGGAACGTCCCACTTCCGCTAACGGCAGTGGTCAGCGTGGTTTTCACAACGGGAGGCGAAACAGACAAATCGACGATCGAGACGTTGTTGCTCCCGTTGTTGGTCACTACGGCCAGATGTCTCGCGTTGTCGATCGCCACGGAGGTCGGCGCGGTACCGACAGCTACGGTTGCGCCCAGTCGTGCTGGCGCAGTTGGAATCCCGGTCAAATGGATGACTGTCAGCGAGTTTGAGTCGTGATTTGCGACCAGGGCAACGCCCGTCGCCGTGTCGACAGCGACCGACATGGGATTCTGGCCCACGGAAAGCACTGCTGGAATTGCGGGCGGCGCGTTCGTCGGCTCGACAGCTATGTTGGCCGCTGCAATCTCTTGCGGCAGCAGCGGATTTCTCACCTTGACGGAGAAGAGCCCCGCCGCCGTGAGGTCTGTCTGCGTTAGCAGCACGAGGAGTTGCCGGCTGTTTTCCACCGTGAGACTGTGCGAAACATCGTTAAACTCCGCGGTCGTCGCTGGGTTGTAGTAGCCTCCATCGAAAGTGAAGTTCACGCCGCTGCCGTTCAATATCGTGCTGTCCGGCGATGAGCTGATCAGCGCTGGCGGCGCCTGGGTCACAGTCAAGCGGACAATGCTTGAGAGCGCCAGGTTTTGTTGCGATTGAATATCGATGAAGACCGGTCCGGGTGAAGTCAGATTCGTCCCTGGGATCCGTGCACGCAGCACTCCGGTGGAGATGAAACTCGTCGCGACCGGAGTGCCATTTGCCCTCACTTTGTCAGTGCTCACGAAATTGCTTCCGGTGAGGTAGATGTCCTCAAACGGCGATCCTTGAGGCACCTTCGTTGGGCTGATCGTGGATAGATTCGGCGCATTCGCGGGAACGACGATCACATTTGCCGTACCAAAACTGTTGCTGTCGGTTTGCAAGACGGCTTTCACCACGAAGGTTTGCTGACTCCCGATCGTTTGCGGCGCAAAGTAGAGCCCCGTCTGGCTTATGGTTCCCGTCGTCGAATTCCCGCCCTTGACGTCACTCACGTACCAGTTGACCGCTGTGGACGTCGTTGAATTGCTGGCTACGTTGGTCACGGTGTCCGTGAATTGATACTGATCCCCGGCGTTTATCGTTACGTTGGAGGGCGAGACCGTGACGGTAGCTCCGGAATTGATCGTCACCGTTGCGGACGCCGTCTTTGAGGTGTCTGCCACGCTCGTGGCCGTCACGCTCACGGAGCTTGGATTGAGCGCGTTCACCGGCGCTGTGTATAGCCCGAGTGTCGACACTGTCCCGACCGAAGTATTGCCCCCATTAACGCCGTTCACGGTCCAAGTCACGTTCGTGTTGCTATTGCCGGTCACGGTTGCCGTGAATTGCTGGGTTTGCCCCAGTTTGACTGTTGCGGCTGTGGGACTAATCGTGATTGCCACTGTCTGCTTGCTAGTTCCGCAGCCGCCCTGCCATATTGTTCCGAGCAGCAGCGCGCTCGCCCACAAGAGCCTCATTCTGTTTCCTTTAGCCAATTTTTTGTCTTCTCTGTACATCGCTCTCCCTCACAAGGCAGGTGATTCAGCAAATGGAATTTCTAAAATGTGCGGCTTACGGTGAATCGAAACGTCGAGCGCCTTTCGCGAAACTGAATTGTTTGCGGGGTGCTCAGCAGATTGTCGAGAGCGGGGGCAATGTATTGATTATAGACATTCGGGGGAAGTGAATTCTTGAACGCATCCGAGAGATAGAAGGTTCCGTTCGGAGCTGTCACCGTGTGCGAGTAGAGATTAGGATTAAAAGCCCAATAGATGCGGAAGGGCGCCTGCAGGATCGGCAGCTGCACGATGAATTCAACGCCCGTGGAAGTGCGCGGTGCGAAATTGGATCCCGGAGCCAGCTGCAGCGTACTGCTGATGGAGGTGTTGGGAAATTGCGAACGTAACTGTGCCAAGCCCGCGGAATCGAGTCTTAACTGGCTTTTGCGAAGGATGCCGTTAATGCCAGCGTCAAAAAACAACGACATGGAAACTGGCCCAACCAAGGGAATGCGATATTCCGCGTTTCCCACGGCTTGTGTATCCCCACCGGGATAGACGATGGTGTTGGTCAGCAGGGGCACCCCGATCGTCCGTGAAATCGGCAATCCTGAGTCGTTGAGGTTATTGGGAACATTGAAAGCTACGGCTGTATTCGATGCGACGGGAACGAACGTGATCGGTGAAATTGTACGAATGTCGAAACCTCGCACGCTGTCATCGCCGCCGGTGAAAAACCTTTCATACGGAGAAGGCTCGACTCCGCCGTAGCCGGTGGTGAAGGCGGTCAGGAGGTGGAAGCCCAGCACATTCCGTTTGTGATTGACGGGCCGGAAATACTTAGTATCGAAGACTTGTGAGATGGACTTTGCGTTACCTCCGAGACCCTCGAATCCAAGCGAGTAGAAAAAACTCTTGCCGTGCGTCGGATTGACCGGATTGTCCACGGTGTTGTAAGTGAGAGTGGGAGTGATTTTGCTGGAACGAATGCCGCGTAGCGCCGCTGGTCCAGCAAGGCTTCGGTACTGGAGCGTCTGAAAGAGCACCTGAGCCGCGTTCGTGGTCGCATCGATGTTGGTGAGTGTATAGCCGTAGGTGACCCCGAGCCGGGTAAAGGAGAAACGCTTGATCGGGTAACTCGCGAAAACCGTCAATCCCTTACTGTTCTGCGTGTAGTTCTGCGCTGAAGCCGGGTTAATGCTGACTTGCTGGTTTTGGAGAATCGATAGTTCCTGTTGCTGATTGTATTTATAACGACTATCGAAGATGGTGAAGCCGGTCGAAATCGGCCGGTCGAAAAGATATGGCTCAGTGAAACCGAAAAGGAAATTGGTTTGCCGATCGCCCAATTGAGCGGACACATTTAGCGTCTCACCTAGACCGAGAAAGTTGTTGGTTTGATATGTAAGTCCGACGAAGCCCCCGGCCAGTCCACTCAATCCCCCTTGCAAACCGATCGACTGTTTCCCTTTCTCCTTCAGCTTCAGGTTAAGGTCGACGGTCCCTTCTTTAGTGTCCCTCTTAATCTCGACGGCCTTGTCTGCTTCAATGCGGTCGAAATAATCCAGCTGATTGAGACGCAGGATGCTGATTTCCCAGGCACGCTTATTGAAGAGTTGCCCCTCGTCGAGTAGGAGCTCGCGCCGGATCACCTTGTCGCGCGTGGTCGTGTTACCGGTGAACTCGATTCTTCGCACGAAGTACTGCTTGTCTTCGTTAAACCTCAGCGTGAGATTTATTTTCTTTCCGTCGTCGTCGACTTGGGTGTCCGGCTCGGCCGTGAAGTCGATGAAACCGTATTCACCATAGACTTTGCCGTAGTTCTCGAGTGTTTTGCGAACTTTACCGACAGAAAAAATGTCGCCCTCGTGCAATGGGAAGATGCTCTTGAGCGCTTCGACTTTGAGGGAGAGGGACTTGTCTGGGTCTGCGCTGACAATCTTCAGCGCCCCCATTTTGTAGCGCTCGCCCTCTTCTATCGGAATCGTGATATTGACTGCCTTACCCGTGTGTGGTCCCAACCCCGGTACGGGCACTCCGACGCCGCGGTGCTTCACATCCACGTTGTCCAGAATTGGATCTTTGATTGCGGCTTTGAAGTAGCCGTTATCTTGATAAAGACTGCGGATGCCGACTTCGAGGTCTTCGTTCAGTTTTTCGCGATCGTAGGTCTTGGTCAGCACCGTGATGCTGCTGAAATACATCGGAATGGCGTACGGCCGATCGTGCCGCATCGCGCGAATCAGCTTGCGGTCACTGAACATGTGGTTCCCTGTGAATTTGATCTGTCCGATCTTCACCTTAGGCCCTTCGTCAACCTTGAAAATCAGAACGACTGCGTTGCTTGTGACAATTCGTTCGTATTGCGGCATCACATGTGCAAATTGGCGTCCGTGTTCACCGAGCAATTCCCTTAGGACAACCTGAGCTTTCTTGATCTTGGTGGGGTCGAACTGGCTCTCGACCGTGAGACCAACTTTGCGATCCTTGAACCTATCGAGAATGTCGGACTCCGAGACGGAGTGAATACCCTCGTATCGGATTCGGCGGATTACTGGCCGCTCTTTTACCTCGAAGATGACGACCTTGGCGTCTGGGCGCTCGGACGCGTCCTCGACACGCAGCTTGATATCCTCGAAAAACCGCGTGTTCCACAGGGCCTGGAAGTCACGGTGCAGGGTCTCCTCGTTGTATGGATCCCCCTCGCGGCTGAAGATGCGAGCCTTCAATGTGTCGCTGCGCAGCCTGCGGTTTCCCAGGAATTCGATGCGCGCGATAACCTCCTGCTTCTGGTTGATTGGCCCTTGCGTCGTCGAGGTCGCAGCATTCAACTTGGCAAGACAGGGAAGACAGAGCACATAAGCCCCCAAAAAAAAGATCGTCGCGGTGCGGCCGTGGCCGGAACGAAGCTCGATCAGGCAATTCCGGACCAACGAAACGCAGAACGGAGCCCGTTTGTTTGTTCCGATCCGCCATTTAGAGAAGAGTGGCCGTCTTGGCATTCGTCGGGGGCTCGGCTAATCGAACCTCGACGATACGAAACCCCAAGGCCAGGTTCATTCAAGATTGGTCAAGCGGCGGTGAAGAAGTGTAAGTATCCTGGCAACCGTATTTACAATCGTTTACAAAAAAGGCTCCGGGTGACCTAGGCTGCCTTTGCACCAGAACATGCATCGTAGTCTCCTGACGGTGCAGCACGTCCGGGGTGATCTCAAAGATGAATCGCGTACTGGTCATCGACGACGACCGCGAGCTATGCAGCCTGGTCGGCGAATGCCTCGCAGAGGAAGATCTTGTCGTGGAATCCGTCCACGATGGGAAGCATGGTCTGGAGCGTTCGCTATCGGGAAGGTACGATATTGTCGTCATGGACGTGGTGCTTCCGGGTCTGGGTGGCATGCATCTATTGCAGAAGCTGCGCGCGACCTCACGCGTCGGCGTGCTGATGCTCAGTGCGCGCTGTGATGAAGTGGATCGCATCCTTGGTTTGGAATACGGCGCTGACGATTACCTTCCGAAACCATTTAATCCGCGCGAACTGGTGGCACGCATACGGGCGGTTCTTCGCCGGCTCAAACCTGGGACACAGGAATACGGCTCCTGGACTCCGGAACGGATCGAACTCGGAGACGTTCAGTTAGACGAGGGAACGCGCACCTGCCGCCGGAGCGGTGAGATAATCGAGCTGCTTCCAAGAAATGACCTTTTCCGTACGGCGCTCGACCGCGAATTTTCTCCTTTTGACCGCAGTGTTGACGTCCACATCGGTAATCTGCGTAGGAAACTCGGTCTATTGCCCGATGGAACCGAGCGTATCCGTACTGTCCGAGGTGTTGGCTACCTGTACGCCCAACCGGCGATTGCTAGCTCTCAGTCAAAATCCGTGCACAGTATGCGAATCCTTCCGGGAAAATCTTTCCGCGCTGTCGGTCGGCGCTGATACTGCCTGAATCCGCTTTTGGCGGCATCCTCGGCACATGACCCCTCCGGGTAAGTCTCATTGTCCTAGAGTCGCCACTGTCCGGCCTGGACCGTAATCGCTGCCTAGCCTCGGACACCGCGTCAATACACTCGGCCCACGTGGTGCTGTTACAGCATTTGCGCGTAAAACGGGGACAACACGCTCGACAAAAGCAAAGTGTTGTTTGATTCGCAGCATTTCTTCATCCTATCTCAGCACTCAGTTTCAGGGGAATTTGCCCCGTAAGATGATGATTCGAGAGGAGAAATTGGTCGGGCGAGCGGATTCTTGAACCATCGACCTCCTGGTCCCGGACCAGGCGCTCCACGACTATTCGTGTGCCTGTAAATTGCTGATTGTAAAATAATTGGTCGGGGCGAATGGATTTGAACCATCGACCTCCTGGTCCCGAACCAATGGATAAAATCACATAAGTCGCTGTCCTGGCGTCACTTATTGGTTTTTGTCCCGTTCTAAGATTGACAAGTCTGGACAAGTGATACCAATCGAACCCAAATCTGGGCTTCAAGATTTTCAGTGCTACCCGCGCCAGAACGATCTGCTCGGCCTAAGCCAAGCACGCTCTGATACAATCGAACTCGCGACCGCCTTTTTTCAAAATCTTCTATCTGACGCCGAAGAGGACTTCCATTGTGAGCTGATCCAAACGCTCGTATTGAAGTTTTTTCGCTGCAAGGCTTGCGCGATCGAACGGATGATCCAGAATAGCATTGGCCCCCTG
>WNFD01008429.1_pt1 | contig 11353 bp, 18 predicted proteins | sample 5400491 | NCBI WGS metagenome assembly WNFD01 (sample SAMN13153343, study PRJNA577476) | soil metagenome | isolation source: 120 cm saprolite under Douglas fir tree site 2 hole 2 replicate 2 | place: USA:California | collected 2015-04-18 | reverse complement strand
TGAAGGCACTAGCTATTTATACAATGCTACTAGTACCCTAGACACTTCTGTACAGTACCTCTAACAGTCCATTTAGGGGAGAGAAAAGATAAGAAACATAGCTTTTGTGCAATAAGTGCCACCCATCAATCTTTGATGAGTGAGCTGTTGCTTTTGTGCATTTAGACAGATCAAAGAGAAGAAAAAGGAGAAAAAGGAGAAAAATATGTTCTGGTTGGTGCCAGGAGTCCTGACAATATGTTTGCACAAAGCACAATTTATCTTTGTTGTTGACGTCTGGCTTGCACAGCAGGAGCTGCAGGTGCCACTTGGGCATGAGTTAGCCTAGCAGGTTGAGCAGCCACATGAGCTCCCCCTCCAAAACCTTGATTAGAGGCTCACCCATAATCACAGTTAGTTCAGTAGCGATGCCCACGAATACACTCAGTGGCACAAGCATGCGGAGATGCACAATGCTCAGCATGCTGTTTAGATATTCAGTGTTTGATATTAGTTGGGTGGGCACTTATTGCAAAGAGATCTAGGCTAGCCAGTGAGTGTGTAAGCAAAAAAAAGTAGTAGAAGTAGTAGTAGTAGTACTAGTAGATAACAAAAGATGACATGTACCCACAAGTTGTGTGGTGGCATAGACTGATCAAACTTAGGTCTGGTCCTGGATCAGACCACTTTATTGTGGGGACCAATGTCAGACCAGACTAGACCAGACCACAGCAACACTATCTAGGAGTAGTGGCAGGATGAGCATGGAGGATTTCTTCATAGATCCCTTCTGAGGGGTTAACACATCCTTAGACAGTCGGGATCCCTTTATTAAAGACATAGCAGATATAGGGACATGTTTGGGAATGACTCTACTAGTTAAGGTATGAGACAGGATAATGGTTAGAATCAGTAGGGTCGTATTTGGTCCAGTTGCACTAGAGGATGCTATAGGGGTCTTCTTTATTGTTATCTTCCTCTTTAGAGGCATCTTCTACTTGCATAATGTAGGCAAGCAGTGAGCAGCCTAATGGTGGAGGTACTAGGAGTGAAGCAGGTTCAGGTAGGGAGTGTAGGAGGATGGAGGGAGATGGGACTAGAGAGAAGGTGTTGTGTATGTAGGGGGCAAGGATATCATCATATAGATGATGGACGGCTCTAGCCTAGGCCTTAAAGTTCATGAGAGTGCAGTTGCTGGCTTGTCTATTGGTCTAGACATAGTGGTTGCATTAATATGGTGGAAGAGGGTGCCATTTTTTGTACTTTTTTAATACTTTTTTGTACTTTTTTAATACTTTTTTGTACTTTTTAATACTTTTTTGTACTTTTTGTAATACTTTTTTGTACTTTTTTTAATACTTTTTTGTACTTTTTTTATACTTTTTTATTACTTTTTTTACTTTTTTTATTACTTTTTTTTTATTACTTTTTTTACTTTTTTTACAAAAACATAAAAAAAGTAACATTTTTCAACTTTTTTTAAATAACTTTTTATAACTTTTTTTGTAAAAAAAAGTAAAAAAAGTAAAAAAAAGTATTTTCCAGTTTTTCTAATGTAATCCCATGGCAAGTAAAGTAGCTGTAGATGGCTAGGGCAAGAGCACTAAGTTCCTCTAGGTTAGAGACAGTGAGTGAGGAGCAGATGACAGTATTCAGGAATAGGTTCCTAATAGTGTTAGGGTTAGTTCTGACCTAAGAGGGAGGAGGGCTAAGAGAGGGGACAGTGGGTAAGGGAGAGAAAGTGGGGGAGATTTCAATAATGGCATTGTTTGGGGTAGTAGGGGCAGACATGTTATTTTTGGGGAGAATAGGTAGGATGCAAAGGTTGTTAATAGTAGGTGAAGCTATGGTAGGCAGGGGATGGATTTTTGAGAGGATGGAGGTGACTCTTATAGCTAGTTGGGACTCAAGAAACTTCTGAACAAGTTTGTCTATGTTTATGTCATCTTTATTGACCCATGAGTTATGCATAGAAGAGTAGCCCTTCTATCTTACAAGGTATTGCTTCTTTTTCCATCAGCTGAAGGTTCATTGTTTCAGGATGGTCTTAACTTCCCATTTAGGTGTGTTATCAACAATGTTAGGTGGTGGTTTGAGAAAATTTGGTCCATGTTTATCAGTTTCCTTATATGGGGTTAGAAGGGAGGTATAGAAGATGTTATGAATTTGCTATGCTTTAGAGAGATTGATTTGATAGATAATGTGGGATATTTTGGCAGCTATCTCAAAAGGTCCATACCACCTTGGTGATAGTTTTGGGGTTCCTTCTATTCTTTTTAAGTTGGTTTTTTCTAACCACACTTTATCTCTAGATTGATACTTCTTAAAATATAGAGTAGCATTGCCTTCTTATCTTTCCTACACTTTATGTAGAGCCTCTAGGGCCATAGTTCTAGACTCTTTAATTTTCTCAAGGTGTTGTCATAAGTTAGGGATATCTATGCTGTAGGTGGGTTGGTGTGCTAATAGGGTGTATCTGATGAGAGTATTAAAGGGGACTTGTTTTGTTATGCTGCTTGGCCATGAGTTTCTCACATACTGTGCTATAGGCAATAACCTTGCCCACTTATATTGCTGCATGTCACAGTAGAGTTGAAGGTATGTTTCTAAGGACTGGTTTGTTTGCTCTGATTGACTATTGGTTTGTGGGTGGTAGATGATGCTGATGTTTTGGTGTACACCCAATAATTTGCAAAGTTCTATAGTAAACTTCAAGTCAAAGCATGGGTCTCTGTCACTAATGATTTATAGGGGGATTTTATAGTGTGGAAAGACATGTGTGGTGTATAAGGCTGTGATGCTAACTGCATCTATACTTTCAGTGTAAGGTAGAAAGATGCTTACTTTTGAGACATCATAGTCAGTGATGGTTAGGATGGTGTCATGTCTGTAGGATGATGGGAGCTTTGTGATGAAGTCTATTGCAACCATTTGAAAGGGTAAGTTAAAGGTGCTGGTGATGGGAAACAGGGGAGGTTGTATTGAGTGCATGTTGATTTTGTTTATCTGACAGGTTGTGCAACCTTTAACATAGTTGGTTACAAAGTTCTTCATGCATGGCCACCAGTAATAAGGTTGAATGAGTTGGATGGCTTTGGCAATCCTAGGGTGGCCAGCAGTTTTCAAAGAGTGAAAGTGGTAAAGTACTCCCCTTCTAAGATTATTGTTTTTCATAACAATGAGGGTAGTGTCCTTTCATAGGTAGTTTTCAGGGTTGATGCATAGGTTATGTGGCTCAATAAGAGGGGTAATTTCATGGTAGTGATCATCTTAGTATAGTTTGACTTTGGCCTTAAGGTGATTGGTGTCAAAACCTTTATCTTCAATCCTAAGAATATTGAGGGATATGGTAGAAGGGATAGAGAGGGCTTGGAGTATACTTTGTGGTATGCCTTTGAATTGGTTAAGGGGTAGAACAATCAGGTGTTCATTCATAGAGTTCCTAGTATTGAAGTCTGGGCAGCAACTTAACATGTCTGCTTTTATTGTTTCTCCAGGTTTATGTTGAAGTTTATAGTTGTATTGCTGGAGTTTGACTTGCTATGTGGCTGCATGAGGGCCAACTTTATGAGGCTTATACCAATAGGTAAGATTGTAGTGGTCAGTCCAAATAATTATAGGTACAGGTGTTTCTCTGAGTAGGTGTGACCAGTGATGGAGGGCACATATAATTTCTAGGAGTTCTCTATCAAAGACCTTATAGTTCCTTTCTGCTGGAGAGAGGGTCACAGAATAATATCCCACTATATGTAATTTCTTAGTGTTGGCAGGGTCTTGTTGCCAAAGGATCGCTCTAATGGCAAATTGAGATGCATCTACTTCTAACTTGAACTAGTGGTCTTCATTAGGGGTGACAAGTACTAGTAACAAGGTGATGATGTTTATGAGCATATCTAGGGCTTAATGGCAATCAGGGGTCTAGTCAAAGATGGTATCTTTCTTCAGTAAGTTTGTAAGGGGTCTAGCAAAGCTTGCAAAGTTCAGAATAAAGGGGTGTTAATATCTAAGGACTCCAAGGACCTTTCTGACTTCTTTAATGTTTCTAAGGGTACAAGGCCAATTATGTAGTCCTGCAATTTTACTAAGATCAATGGTGATGCTGTGATGGTTCAAGCGCATGCCAAGGAAGTTGGTTTCACTTCTTTTAAAGAGGCATTTGGCTGGTTGGAGGAACAGGTGGTTTTCTCTGAGGATTTGGAAGAATTTGAATATGATCTGTTGGTGTAGTTTATCTTTGCCTTTCCTAGTCATGACAGAGCAGTCATCCATGTAATTCTCAAAGTATCTGAGGTATGTATTATGCAAAAGATATGGTTCATAAAGCATTGCATACAAGCCAGAGCATTGGTGGGACCAAAGGGCATTACTTTGGGAGTGTAAAGTTCTCTTATAGTTTTAAAGGCAAGTATATCTTCAGAGATTTGTGAGTTCCAGACATTCTAGTAGCCATTGCAGAGGTCCATGGTGATGAATCTAATCTTGTTCTTGGCTCCTTCAATGATGGTATTGATGTGTGGTAGAGGGAAAGTATCTTTGACTATAATTGTGTTAATCTTTCTATAATTGAATATGGGTCAGAAACTCCCATTCTTCTTTTTAATATAGAAGACAGGCATTGTATAAGGGGACTTTGATTCTCAGATTAGGCCAGCATCCAATTGTTCCTGGATGTATTTAGTCTGGAATTCTTCTTCTGCTCATAACAGGGGGTATGTTTGACAGAAGATCGAGGGTGGGGCATCTGGGACTAAGTTGACATAATGATTCCATGGTTGGTGAGGTGGTAGGTCTATGGCCTCTTTCTCTATAAAGACATCCAAGTATTTATAGCACCATTGAGGAATGATATCTTTAAGGTGTTTCTCTGATTCAGGTTCATCTAGTTGGAGCTTAGAACCATGTTTTTTAATAACTGCCTCATGGGCTTCCATGAATGTTTCACTATTGGTAGGGTTTGCTTCCATATTAAGTTCTTTAGTAATAACCACCTTGATGGCCTCTCTTATTAGGCTCAGAGCAGGGGCACAAGGTGGTCCAATATAGATAGTACAAGTTACACAAGGCAGAGGGGAGTACTTGTAGGGAACAGAGGTCCACTACATGTCAGAGGTAATACTAGATTAAGCCCACACCTAAGTGTGGTCACTTTAGGGTGCTTAGATGGAGGAGAGAGGGAAGGAGGACAGGGTCACCACTAAGAGGTCAATGGCCTATCTAAAGATGAAGTGCTGGCTACAAGTCTAAGCAGGAGTCAAGAGATGAAATGCAGGCCTCACAGTCAGCAGCCAACTAAGGGCACTTCACTAAACTAGAATAATGGGGAAGACTACTAGCTTGGATTAGGGATCAAGTTAGGCTTAAGGCCTTTAGTGACCAACTCAAGGGTCTTATATACAGAGGGAGGCACTGCCTTATACTAATCAGGAAGACAATAGTGAGTTATAAGATGAGCTATTTATAGAGAACAATAGATGAAACTCAAGAGAGAACAATAGAGTTAGGGATAATAGCAAGCCCAAAAGGGGCAAGCTGAAACACAAAGGGAACAATAAGTTGACTTAGAGGATACAAGGTACTCTGAAGGGAGCCAATAAGATAACAAGAGCTAATGAGCTCAGCAATTACCACCATAAAGGTAATAAGTAGGGCAGATGCATTCAGTATAGAAGAAAGAGTGTTACCACTGCTAGATGGTATCCCACTAAGTTGACTGGTCACGTGTTCTGTAATGTGATCTGATCATGTGAGTTGCATCACATAATTATAATGAAGATATATAGCAAAGGCAAGCAGCCTTAAAAGGGTTATTCCTATAGCAACCATTAGAAAATATACAAGTGCCACTAAGGCAATAGTAAGAGAACTAGCAAGTTCTATAGTGCTAGACTCAGAAGAGGCCTGTATAAAGGCCTATAGAGGAGGTATCACAAAGACTAGGGTATTAAACCCATGAATTGGACAAGAGGATTAAGCTAGGGACTACAAGGCAATCTCTACCTACTTATATACCCTAGGGTAGGTGAGGGCAGTATCAACTATAGAACAATAAGAGGGTCAAGTCAGAGATGTAACGATAGGTTTGAAGACAATAACCATAGTCCTAACAATAAGGAGCCAGAGTTATCAGTCCTAACAATAAGATGAGGCTGTCCATCAAGGACGTGAGTCACAACAAGTTAGAATGAGTCAGGTGACCATCAGCCTTAAGGGCCTGGTGGGTGTGCAGTCCAGAGTTAATCATATGAGTCAGGATACTCAAGCTGAAGCCACTGCGGTGCATGCTTTACATACATTTCCCTTGCTAGCTTGTTTGACCACTGTATCCAGGGAGCTATGGGAGACAGCAGTGACAAAGAGTGCTCTAAAGTGTGCACATGGCTCACATGTGGCCAGGCCATGAGGCAAAGCATAGTGAAGTCCCTGTTAGTTTAATAGGGATAGAACTCAGTGAAGCGGTGGGTAGTGTATGGCTAAGGGCACATGAGGGAAGACAGAGATGCTAGTTTGGGTTTAAGATGGGGGAGAACATTAAGAGGATGGGTGGAGACAATGAGAGGTTGGTTAGAAGAAGAGGTAGTGGTAGATGAGGATGTGTATAATAGTGTGTATAAGGATGAGGGGTAGGAAAAAGTTAGGGGTAGGTTCAGATCATAACATCTCTAATAATAAGGTCTTCTTCTGATTCAGGTATAGGTTCTAATTGTGTTACTTCAGTCTGCCTAACTACTAACTCCACTTGGTTGGCTTTTTCCTAAGTAGAGATGATACCCTATTTCCTTTTTAGGGCTTCACAGAGACTTGGGTATCATTTATAGAATAAGGTTTTGATTTTCACAGCTGGGCTAATAAGTTTACAGTTGGGCCAGTTAATATCGAGGTTAAAGGTGTGGAGCCATGGGTAACCAAGGATTAATTGGTCTATTCTAAGATCAGTGACATAAAAGTGTTTACTATTCTTCTTAGTGCTGTGGGATATAAGTAAGTTCAGGTAGTGTGTAATTTGTCCAGACTTGTTAAAGGTTCCATTGATGTTTCATAAGCCTACTAGGGTTTCAAGTTTCTTGGTTTCAAGTTTCAGCTTTTTGATGGTTTCTTTATCAATGAAATTTTCAGTTGCACCACTGTCTACTAGTGCAATTTCTTTGCCATACCTTTACACAATAATAAAGTGATCAGAATTTTGAGTCGGTTATCACTTCTAAATATGTACATTGTTCTCAGGCATAGGCCCCTAGCTAAGGCAGCTAACTGGGACCTCAAACAAAATCCTGTGCTACAAGTCTATTAAAGAATTGTTGTTTGGTGTTGCTATCTATAAGGCACACATTTACCTCTTTAAGAAGATCTGTGACTCCTTTCTTGGGTTCTTTCACTGTGTCAGTGATGCCTGAGCAGACTTGCTGGGTGGGGGCCAGTCTCCCTACATCAGCAGATCCATTCTATTGCCTTATGGGGCAAAATCTCAAAATGTGCCCTTGCTAACAGCACTTAAAGCAGGCTCCCTTCTCTTAGAGCTTTTGCTTTTTATCATTGCTAAGCTGGGTGAAGTGGGGGTGATTCCCCATCTAGCTGGTGTCAATATCTATTGCATTAGGGTCACAGCAATGCTAGTTCTGGTTCTGGTTCTCACTCCCAGTCTTTTAGTGAGTGCATAGGCTTGGGGGGAGAGTCCTCCTTTCTTTGAGAACTCCTAGGTCTGCAGGAACTTCAGTTGCTGCTGGCAGGTGGCTTCAATCTAGCCTTTAAGGGTGTCTGGGATGGTGTGGGAATTATTAATAATGTGGATGTTAAGTCTACCTAGCAACCCTGCTTTGAACATCTTGAGGGTGCCTTGCTCATTTTCCATATATCTGGTGGCTTTCAGAGGTTTCTTAACGGTTGTAATGTATGTATTGATGTTGCCTTCCTTTATGCAGAGCTCTTGGAGTTCTTTATCTACCTTAACTCCTTTGGCAATATCTGTATAGGTATCTTTGAAAGTTTTTACAAAGTCATCCTAAAGGTCTTCATCCTTCTGGGTATAGCCATAGGCCAACTTCTTATCTATGGCCTCCTGCTAGGCATCAGCCTAGTCTTTAACTTTCCTTCCATGGATGTAGCTAAGGCATAACACCACTTGCTTATAGGGGATGCTGAAGGCAGGTTTCTCATCATTTAACTTCTACTATCTAATATAGGAGCACATAAACTCCTTTGCATTATCTCTGTTGCCATCAAAGGCCTTAGGCATAGAGCCTAGCAAACTGGTTCCATTTGAGGGTGCTGGTGTGGGCTGGGTTATTGTAGTATTGGCTTCTGCTGACATATCTGATATGGTTATGTAAAGTTCTGGAAGCTAAGTTTGTTCAAGGGTGGGTAATTCAAAAGATGCTCTAGCTACTGCAGCTTTAAGGATAGATTTTGCAAGTTCTAGACTTCTGGTTTCTGGGGTCAAGGTCTGGATTCCTTTAAGGAAAGCTATATGATATAAAGCTCCTGTGAGGAATTCTTTGTGTACCAGGGTTTTATGGCTGAAGGTCTGGGTGCTTTTTGGCTAAGGGCCAATTGACTACTTGGTCCAGGTTGCTTAGTGGTAATATATTCTAGGTGCTGGGGGTCTGCTAGGTTCCATCAACTAAGGTTAACACTATTCTTTACTGAGAGTTTTCAGGAAGCATCCGTATACCAATGATGGGTGTTCTTAGGTTGATCAAGAATATACCAGTTATCCTCTTTGTAATTCTGGTTTCTAATAAATTCTAGGGCAACATTTTCATTATAGCTAGTTCTAAGGTTTGTTATGATTCTACCCCTTATTTTCCTTTTTCCTTCACGTGCCCTCCCATGTGCCCTATCACATGCATGCCCCACATGACCCACCCTGAGGCCTCTAAGGACTAGATGACCCTTCTATCACCTTCATCACTAATGACAGCTCATTAGTGATGCTATGTCATGACCCTTCTCCATGCCCCTCCAATAACTCCCCAATGGTTCCCCAAAGTTTCCCTAATGTTCCCACACATCCCCAGTGGCACCCCACAGACCACCATAAAAGCCCCCCCTGACTTGCTCTCTGGTTCCACAGACTCTCAGCTGCATTGCTCACCCAGTCATACCCAACCCTAATATAGCCTCAAGTCCTCTTATGCCTTTCCCCCTGCTGCTGTGCAGTTACCCCTACACCACCCACCAGTTCACTAAGTTCTGTCTATATTATATGGATGGTGACCCTGCCATTCTCAAGCCTGTGGCTAGACTGCATGTCATCTACATTCACACCCTTGAGCACCACTCCTTCTGTAGGGAGTACAGTGTTTGCCCTACCCATTACCCATATGGGTGTTAACCTCCAGATCCCAATATCACTCCCATTCCATCTCAGCTTGTTTCTGTTACTATACTGGTCCCACATTATTATAACTAGTGATAGGACTTCCCTTTCATTTATCTCAATACCTATATATACTAGTACACATATTGCTATCTTGATTTGGCTTATGTTCACCTTTCACCTTAGGCTACCCTACTGTTATGGGTTCTATCTTGATCTTACCATACTTATCCCACTTCTTTAATCCATTACCATTCTTGTACAGTTCTAGGATAGTTTATATCTCCTTTACTGTACTATACCTACATGTTTGTTTATCACCTCTTAGTTGAGACTCAGATTCAGACTCAGTTCCCCATGTATATAAAACCCTTGAGAGGCTCCCTTATTGCCTCTCAAGCCTAACTTGATCCCCAATCCAAGTCTTGTCTCTGCCCCCCCTCTTTTACTGTTTAGGGTTAGAACCCTGTCAGTGCTGTGTGCCATAAGGGGTATACCCTGCCTCAGCAATCTCATCTTTCATCCCTAACTGCTTACTTGTATCATCTTACTTGCATCCTTCTTGTACCCTAGAGACAGCACAAGTACATCCTGTCATTGGGTGGTCTCTAGGTTCTTGACTGCGTGCAGTAACAGCGATAGCCTCGCCCCTCTCTACTTGTACCTCTAAGCACCCTAAAGCAATCATGCTTGGGTGTGGGCTAGACCTAGTGTTGCCTAACATCATGTAGTGGCCCTCTGTGCCCTACAACCATCCCTTTGAACCAGGACCCAGCCTTGTTGCCTCAGGACAATACGTCAGCCATGTCAGCCAACTAGCTTCTTCTTCATCAATATTACAGGGGACAGCTGCCAGGGTAATGGTTTTTAAAGCCTAACTTGTGTTACATTCCAAGTGGGATGCAAGATAGCCTAACATAGGCACATGTAGTCACACAAGGTAGGAGCAAGAGTTTAGGGGAGTTTGTAGAAAAAGAGGTTCACTATGTGATAGGGACAACACTAGGTCAAGTCTACACCCAAGCATAGTCACTTTAGGGTGGTTGGATGAAGGAGATGAGAATGATGAAGGACAGGGTCACTACTTGAGTCGACTTGGCTTAAAGCCAGGTATGAATACTGCAATAGAGTAGAAACAGAGAGATGAAACATGGGCCTTAACAGTTTATGCAAGGTGAGACCTAAGTGTGCTAGAAAACAAGGAGAAAGACTACTAGCTTAGATTAGGGATCAAGTTAGGCTTGAGCTCTAAGGGAGCAGCTCATGGGTCTTATATATAAGAGAGGGCACAGCCTTATACTAATTGGGAAATAAGGGAGAACAATAAGGTGACTAAAAGAAGAAGGAGCCTTATGTATTTAAAATGCGAGAACCAAGGTAATAAGTTACAGCTGAAATGCAAGAAGTACTGGTCTATAGTATGAGTTAGAGATGATGAGTCAAAGGTAATGAGTAAGAGAAAAAGCAAGTCTGGATCATAATAGACAAACAGTGTTGCTGCTATGCCACACAGTCAATAACCCAGAGACCACCCACAAAGGGCAAGTGCTAGCCTCAAGGGTTAAAGAAGGGTGCAAGTAGGAGAATGTATAGAGGAAAGCAGTAGGAGGATGAGCAGCACACTTAAGGGCATACAACTACTAGAGGCTAACCCTGAGCAGTCTAGGATAACAGGGGGAGCAAGACTCAGATTAGGGATCAAGTCAGGCTTGAGAGACACAGAGGAGTCTCTTAAGGGTATATATATATGGGGAGTCTGAGTCTGAAGCTGGGTCTGGATCTAAGTATAGTATTAGGACAACAGGGGAAACCTAGGATCAAAGAGAAGTGTAGGGCTTCTAATGGTGTTGAAGGTGAAACATGATGTAAGTAAAACATAATCTGAGATACAAGGTACAGTGCCTTAAAAAACTGGTCAAGAGTTTTGTACTTTTTGATTGTTTAAGGGATATCTCAAGAACCAGAAAGGATAAGAACATGTAACTAGGCTTGTTTGAAAGCCCTTGATCTTAGCTTTCCGTTAGTATACTACAAATAACGTAATAATAGTTATATAAGGAT
>WNFD01009160.1_pt2 | contig 11355 bp, 16 predicted proteins | sample 5400491 | NCBI WGS metagenome assembly WNFD01 (sample SAMN13153343, study PRJNA577476) | soil metagenome | isolation source: 120 cm saprolite under Douglas fir tree site 2 hole 2 replicate 2 | place: USA:California | collected 2015-04-18 | reverse complement strand
ATTCTGGCTGATGTTGCTCATGGGTTAGGCTGATAAGCGCGTTTAAATACGGTGTGTTTTCGCGTCTGGCTAAGAATGGATTCATATTTAATGCAGAGACCGTACATGGCGAGGGAATCAGTACTAAGGAGCGTTGTGACCGTCGAGTCAAAGACAAGGTATGTTCCAAAACCGTGAGATACAAAGGACAGGAAGAGTGGGGGAGGTATGAGGATGAGGATAAGAAGGGAGAGTGATCGGAATAAGAGTGTTCAGACGAACAGCTGTTAAGAAAAGTTAAATCGATATACGCGAACCCAAGGCAATTAAGAGACCAATAAAATAGCCCGAATGGTGGTCATTACACAAGTGTGAGAACTCAATACCTGCGAGTTGCTAATGCACGAATCTCATATAAGTATGAGCGGCCGTTGGGACTGAAGGGGTTATCGTATTTGCCCTTCCACCCACGCATTTCCTGTCGGTGCCGCTCTTCTGCGAGCCTGCAAGTGTCCAGGAATGTGTCATCCACATCGTAGACCACCGATGCACGGGAGCCCCGCTCGCTGCCAGAGTCTGATGGACTTTGCGCGCGGCTGCGTGTTGAAACGGGTGATTCAATCCTACTGGAGGCCGCACTACTGCCGGTTTCAGAAACGAGACTCGAAGAAGTCCGAGATGGCACAGCGCGGATAGTGCCACCCTGGGCCTCCCAAACATTGGTATCTTCCTCGTCATCAGCTAGGTCGGCGAAAACGTCTGGCTCCTCGTCTTCCGGGGAAAGGGTTGATATCCAGCACATGCGGCCAGGATCAAATATCATGTTCCCAACTCTCCGAGCGCCAGATGCGAAAGGGCCAACAGGGGATCCTATTGAAGATCCCGTTAGTTGTGTGATGAGCGCTGGTCGAGTTGGCGCCATAGCCGCGTCGAATTCTCGAAGCGCTTGATCATTTCCCTCCCATCGCAGTGTTTGAGGATTCCACTTCATCTCCCCGACAGCTGGAGCTCATTGTCAACGGAAACTCGGAAGATAATGACAAATACGGCGCACTCTTAGGAGCAGTAGAACCACCAAGATTCCGAATTAACGTCGGTTTCCGCCGCGTAGGATTTAGCGGAGAGGCGATTTTCTTTCGTGGTGGGGAACGTTCGGAGACTGGTAACTTTGGAAGAAGCTCCATTCTGCTCGTGCGTTTGAGGGTGCGAGGAGGGGCTTCTGGGCCTTTATAGACTCAGATATGAGAATGCGCTCGAAGCAGATTTGAATAAAAACACACCTGAACCGCTCGTCGACAGAGTGCGAGTGGACTTCTTCCGCAGGGTACCCTTTCCAGAACCCTTTCCAGATTCTTTGCTCTCGGTGCACTGAGCCCGACTCGCATTTCCCCCACGGTTGCCGTATCCCTTCGGCTGGACGTGATATCGACATTCTTTATCTCGATCCGTGGGTAGATCATCAAAAGCGTCGAGCTCAGTGCCATCGCCGTATAATCGTTGTCGCTTTGGCTTCTTGAGTACTTTCGGAGCAGACGTGGATGCAGTTGAGCAGCTGGTTCCAGGCCGCGAATGCAAGCTGAGCGACGATGGGGGGCGTGGCAGACTAGGAGAGGTAGCACGGGGAGTGGCAGAGGATGAGGGCGGAAAGACGGATGAAATGGGGGCGCGCGCTTTCAAGCGAGAGGACGACGTCGGCAGGGTCAACCGTAACGCGGCGGGGTTCGAAGATGGTGTTGATGGGCGTGCCGGCGGTACACTATAGTCGAGAGCACGAATCCTGCTCGTGGAGCTCGTGTGCGTCTTCGCTCGTGAAGAAGCGGTCGGCGCATTATACCGAGGAGGTACAGGTGGGGGTACGAAAGGTGGATTTGCTTCAGTACCAGAAACCTGCGACTGGCTGAATTCCATCAACGAAGATAGTGAGGCTTTGCGGGTGAGACGCTTGTGCGAAGACGGTGGTGAGGCAGGCTTGAGGCCTGAATGGGACTTCTGACCACGCAAACCGCCGGATTTTGCCGCGAGGAAGGAACTACTGCTTGTAGCAGGTGCCGAGAGCAATGCTTGATAGGAATGAGCGCGTGTCGGCTGGGCACGTGGTGGAGGCGACGGGGATAGTCTGATCTTCTGAAGCTGGCGTGAGGAGGCCGGCGGTGGGGGGATCGGGGACTTGATGCGTTCTGTCCGTGCTTTAGTGGCAGGCTTGACTGTTAGTGGGCGTGAGGCTGTGCTATTTCTACGGGCTCCAGAACTGGACTGGCGTTTAGATGGAAAGTGTTGTGTATTTTGAAGCAGTCGACTCGGACTGAAGTCTGCATCATCGTCGATGACAAGACCAATCTCCATGTCATCCTCTGGGTCAGGAGTCGGTATCTTCGGGGTGGTCTCAGCAACTGGGGCTTTTTTCTTCATCTCCAGGATTTTGGCGAGTTGCTTGCCACCAGTGCCCGACTCGAAAAGAGCAGACGGGATAACCAAGCCTTCAAGTTCTCTCTCATCCTCGTCGTCATCTTCCGTTTCCGTCTCCGGAGTAGACGTGGAGGTCGAGGATGTAAAGCCGTGGTCAAAACCCAAGGTGGAATAAGTGTCCGAGGATTGGGAAGAGGATGACGTCTGGTCCTTGTCACCCCATTCAAGTGAATTCTTGGATGATTGATGCGAGAGGGGTCGAAGAGATAACTTTGTAAGATCCGAAGGGAGGGCAAACGCGGATTCGAAGTCTTCGTCGATTGTGGCGGCAGCGACGGGAATTGTGTCGACCTTAGGACGGAGGGTATCTAATTTGATAGTGGATACACCTTCCTCTTCGTCCTCTTCATCGAGTGTAGGTTGTAAAGGGGGGCGGATAGTGATGGATTGGTGTGGGAGAGGGAAAGACCGCTCGGATGGAACAACGAGTCTAGCAGGGGCTGTCTTAACCCTTGCTGTACCCGTCTCACCTAGATCCATCTCAATGTCCCAATCCTCGAAATCATCCTTGTCCGACTCGGAATCGAGGGCGTGGAGAGGGCCGTCGTCTGGGAGGTCGAAATCAGCATCTGGCCATTCTTCGGTGATAGGGGGAGCGGGGATGCGATTCATAGGAGGTAGAGAGGGAGGTGGGGAGACTAGGGAGGTCCCCTTATTGAAGAGGAGGAGAACGAATAGAAGAAAAAGGAGGGAGGGGGAGACTTATTGTGAATACAGGTACAGGTCGAGTGAGGGAATCTGAGTCTCGTCTGTGTGAATTCACGTCACACGTCACATCACTCCTGTCACGGAACTCAATAAGGCTTTAGCCTCGCCAACTCGCGCGAATTGTACTCGATCTCATCCAACTCGACTCCCTCTGACTCGACGTGTGTCCCCTTTCCATCGTCCCATCCCTCAATAACCTCTTCCAACCCTCTCCGTATCCGCAATCCCCGCTCGACCATTGCCTCCCACAGGCTCTTCAATTCATGGGCAGAGAAGGCTGGCCGGAGGCGAGTAAACGCTTGCATATAAATATCTTTGTTGCACCCTCAGCAATGTTGTCATTTATGCGAATATACACGTACCTTTAACCAGCGGACACGCTCCGATAGCCTGTAATAGCACATCTTTTGCCCTCTCCAGATCACCTGCCCGTATCTCCAGCTCCAATAGTAGTCGCCATAGGACAGGGCTCCCTCGTGTGCTGGCGATAGAAAAGGTTTCGAATCAGTTATTCGCATCATACCCGGGTACACGCACCGTTCGTTCTCGATGGCCGCTGTCAAACTGCCTCGGATCCGCTCGACTTCCCAGAACCACCGACCCTTCTCCCACCCACCCAACCAAATCTCCGCAGCACACCTTGAAACGCCCTTTTCATACGCCACATCACCGAAGTTGTTGATATCGCCTAACTTCCGCACACGGCCCCAAAGCCCTTGACCTCTTTGCATCTCCAGGAACATACCCAGAAGGATAGTGTTGTCAGGGAACAGTTCTACGGCAGTTTCCAACCGCTCACGGAGGACAACGGGACGTGTTGGGCTCTTCAAGGTGGAAATATGGTGATAGAGCATCCCTAATGATGCGATGGCCATGCTCTCCTGGACCACGGTCCCGGCCTCCAGAGGCGCCGTCATTAATGACGGTAAAGAATGGCCCGTCAACAGCTCTAGTAGAACACCCAGTCGTGTCCATGTCTCGCGTACTTTCCACAAGGTCTCAGGAATTTCTTGAGCGGTAGCCTCAAGGGCACGCTTGCCCCGTAGGATAGCCAAACCAAGGCCTTCCACATCAGCGGCTCGTAGTACCACTCTTGTAGCGGCATCCGGATCACCAGCTAACCACTCCATTTCGGCCCAGTCCCACCAGAGTGGACCCGTGCTAAGCCTACTCCCAGTGGATGTCGGTGAGGAGAGGACAGTTTGATAGACCTTGCGTGCTTCGTCAAGGCGACCTCTCAGGCGCTCTAGTCGCGCATGAGCGGCCCAGTGGGGTAGAGACTCTGGTGCCGATGCCAGGAAGCCGCGCGACTTCTTCAATGCACTGCGCAAATCCGATAAGTCGTACTCAGACGGTGGACCGAACATACTTACCCTTTCACGTCGATCGCAGCTTCGAAGGCCAACGTCAGCCGATCCCACTCGATATCATCGTCACCCATGCGGCATTGTTCGAACACCCTCCTCACGAATTCAACGTCAACTCCAGCTATGTCTTCCTTTGTCCACATGGCCCATCGCGCTTTTCCGTTCCGGAATTCTGAAGCTTCGAATGGACTAATACACCGATAGCTCCAGTTCTTGACTGGCCCAAAACTGTCCATATAGTGCTTCTCCCTGCCAACAAGCACCCCAGCAAGTGACTCTGGCGGAGAGCTCTGTGTGTCAGTTGAGGACGGAAAGATTGCCTCTATGTATGATTTCGAAACAAGGCGGAGTTGTGCCCAACGGTCATCATCACCAGCTCTAACCATGGCCTCCAAGCCGGGGACATGAAGTCCCAGATAGGACAGCCAGATGAGTCGAAACAGGCCCTTCGAGTGGTTCGAGGTGAGTCCGAAGAGATATGGACGAATGTCCGAGAATAAGATCGTTGCATAGGGGTCCAGTTCGGCATCAGGGTCGGTCGACCGCAGGGGTGGTCTCAGCGCTTCATCTTCCCGTACCTCCTCTTGCTCCCAGCGCTGATATGGATCCGAGAGTGAAGCAGTAGTGGTCACAGAAGTTGAACTTTTACTGGATGGCGCGTGTCCTGGCATTCGATCTGGCTTACCCGCAATGTACCAATCCGCCCAACCTGTTGACCCGGGCTCCCCTATCCGTGGAGCTTCCATATCCCAATATTCCTCGAGATGGTTTATCTGTTCTTCGAGTGGGATCTGACTAATCGCTGTCGGGTGATGAAAGCCTGCACTGTAAGAGCAGTACATCGTAAGTGAATGTATGCCATAAATGTGACAGCAGGAAATACAGGTCTGCCTGGGCCAGGAACAAAGCCATGGATCGTTCGATAAAACCTGAAAAAGTCAGCGATGTTCCAAACAGAACTGGGTGAGGCCATCCATACCTGCTTGACGTAATGCGCAAGTCAATCGCCAAAAGGCTCTTAGTCTTTCCAGCTCACTCGTCGCAAATACGAGTACTCGGGTGGCCGCTTGGAGTATTCCATCTACCCCGTCAAATCCATTTCGAATTCGCCAATCAAGCCATGCCAAGTAGATATCGATGTCTCCTGTAGTTAATGCCCTTTCCCACTCTTGAGCCAACTTTTCGCTTGTCCATAATTCTTCTCCTGCATGAAGATACAGGAGGCGTATACGGTTTGAGGAGGAACCGTCCCGAAGAGCTGGTAAAGCGCGACCGAGGATGGAAAGTGTGATCTCGGAGCGGACTTTTGAAGAGTTCTTAGATGCGGCGGGCACATGGGACAATGAAAGGGAATGGAGGGAAAGCCACGTAGGCACAGAGGATGGATCTCTTGAGAGCTGCTCTTCGAGGGATCTCATCTTCTCCTGGTTCGAAGGGAGTACTGCCCCGTCTTGGTCATCGTCATCGCTGCTTTCTGATGCCGCCGACACCGACGAAGAATCACTTTCAGAACCGCGATCCTTCGAAGGACCGATAGACCTGTAGGCTTCTGGTTCGACGGGGCGCCGTTTGTGAGAAGGCAGGGGAATAAACCCGTCCGTCTCATGATATTTGCGACTTGCCTCCGCCGACGCCACAAGCCGACGGTTTGGGGTGGCGTCGAGGAGACGCCGGGAATTCACATCGCTGATGCCAAGAAGCTAATTGCCATTCCAGCATATGAGACAGGAAATAAAGAGCATTGGGGCATACCTTTTGGCGTCCACCAGCTACAACCTCTGCCGATCTATTATTACGACGCACAACTGTCCAAGCTTGCGGTAACCCGAGGACTTTCCTGCCCCCTTCAGCATTATTAGTAGTCATACATTTACGCTCGACGCAACCCACATCCAAATAGGTGATATTTTGGTATATCCTTTGAGTAGTTCCCTCCATATTGTATACTCAATGGATCACCCTTCTTATCCGAGAAGAAGATGGGTTGCGAAACATCCTGTTGTCTTGTCCTACGTGCAATGTCTTCCTCGGCTTTTAGTCTTTCATCATCAAAGGCCCGAACGTTGCCTTGAGAGTCCCGACTTTCATTTCCGTGTTCATGGGAAGGGATCTGACGCCGACCAGAATGTTTGTCTCGTCTGTCTCGTTTCCTCTTTTTGCGATCACTCTCTTTGTCCTTGTCTTTAGAATCTCGCTGCTGCACTGGGACAGTGCTGGAGGTTTCTGTCCCTCGTCCTTGCGTAGAAGTACCTCCTAAATCCGGAAACGAACTGAATGAGGGTGGGAAGGAAGAGAAAGAGGGGGGAACAGGCATTGGGAGCAACTAAACTAACGACTCTCGAGCCGAATTGCGGTTTCAGTGGCATATCCGCACTGACCGGGCCGGCTAGTCCTTACGTAATCAATGTAACACTTTGAGTCCCTTCATTTAATGGGATTCGAGTCAGGTATAAATTTTCTTTTAAATTTTTTTCTTTCCTGTAGCAGTAGCTCTTCATCATGCTGGACAAGTGTTTCTGGTTACGATGTGAGAAGAAGTTGTTCGAACGTCGAGCAGCTCTCACTCCCACCACGGCCCGCAAGCTCATTGAATCTGGTTTCAAGATTTACGTTGAGCGCGATCAACAGAGGATCTTCGAGGATTCGGAATACGAAGCGTACGCTCGCTCAGACCGACCTTTCGTGAATTGTGTTAACACAGATGATCAGAGTCGGATGCGAGCTCGTCGAGAACAACTCGTGGCCGAACGCCCCGACCGATATACCTATCATTGGACTGAAGGAACTACCCGTCTCCGATGCCCCACTGCCTCATACGCATGTGCAGTTCGCGCATTGCTACAAACAACAAGCAGGCTGGTCGTCGGTTCTCGCCCGTTTCTACCGCGGCGGTGGAACCCTTTACGATCTGGAATTTTTAAAGGACGCGACGGGTAGGCGCGTCGCGGCATTTGGATTTCATGCGGGTTTCGCTGGAGCCGCGGCCGGAGCATTAGCTTATGCTGCACAACAGAATGCGGAGTCACTTGGCCGTTTGGAGCCATATGCTAACGAAGAGGCAATGGTAGCCGATGTGAAAGCGAGACTCGGAGGGCGAGAAAAGGCCGCCAAGGCCCTCATCATTGGTGCCCTCGGACGCTGCGGCCGTGGTGCTGTTGACCTGTTCAGGAAAATCGGGCTTCTTGAGTGCGTCCATGCTGTTCGGGATGTGACGTGGGATTGACCTAGCCTGATGTAGAGACAACATCGTCAAATGGGACTTGGACGAGACTGCCAAAGGCGGGCCCTTCCAGGAGATACTAGATATTGACATTTTTGTCAACTGTATCTACCTCGCGACACGTATTTCTCCATTTCTGACCGAAGGACAAATCTACTCCGCAGGGAAGACTCGGCGACTAAGCGTTGTCGTGGACGTCAGTTGCGATACAACGAATCCCTACAACCCCATTCCCATATATTCGGTGAACACCACTTTCTTCGAGCCGACCGTGGCGGCGGTCGTCGGGTGAGTAAAGTACAGTGTCCTCGGGGACAGGACCATCGAAGCTAATGCATGGTTACCAACAGTGCGGGAAACCCGCCTCTGGAGATTATCTCAATCGATCATCTCCCTACGCTACTCCCCAGGGAAGCATCGGAGCAATTTAGTGCCGACCTTCTTCCGTCTCTGCTAGAATTTCCTGATAGAGAGCGGGCGGGTGTCTGGACAGATGCGAAAAAATTATATGAGGAGAAACTGGGAGAGGCTGTAAAAGAGGAGAACCTTTGAAACGTAATCGAGGGGGCTAAGTACCGTATCGAGGAAAGAAGAAAAAGCTGTATTACGGCGCAGTTTATGCCAGGGGAATTGATCTTAGCAATGGTTTCCAGGCAAAAGGCAGATGTGGTAACAGCACTGTGTGACACTCGCAGTAGCCGAGGCGGTCCCGCTTTTATTTCAGGCTGGGTGTCCATATCTCCTGCGCTGTTATCACCCTGGTGCTGGCCGCCTCCCACTTGACATTTTCCCTTTCATCCCCCACATCCTCTATTCATCTTCATCTATGGCTCTTCTTAACCTGTCCGTTCCTTCCATTTCCATCTCCCTCGCGCCCGCGGATGACCCTCCTGTCGAGCCGTCCTCTCCTTTTGATTTTCAACCACCTTCTCTCCCCGTCCAGGATGATAGTTACAGGCCATCCCTTCTCAGTCCCCCTCCTATGACGACCCCCCGGTTTCATAGGCAACCCTCTCCCTTACGCCCAGCCGATACTTTATCCACCGGAAATGGTCTCGATCGTGGCCAATTCGAGGCACTTCTCGCGTCCACCAGAGAAAGAAATGCCAGTGCAAGGAAGGAACCTGATTTGCGGAAGGAACTCGCGATGAAAGCCCACAAGAGCAAGCAGAGTACGCCTCTTCTCAACCATTGCTTCTGCGTCTGGTGCTAAGCCCTTTCTTTCTAGCGGAACGTCGCGCCCTATTCCTGTCCAAGATCAACGCCCCTCCCTCCCCTATGGCAACGGCCCTCCCAAAAACGCCTCCTGACTCTCCAGCTATCTTTCATTATTCCCTCCCCTCCCCGGGCCTCGATTCCCCACTGGCCTTATTCGAGTCTTTGCAACAGAACGACTCTTCTGGACCAGTCCAACGCCCTGCTGTCGAGCCGTGGGTCGAGCGTGTACAATATCGCCAGGTGAAGGACGCCGGCGTTGGCGCGCGTCCTCCTTCTCTGGAACAGATCACAGCTCACCTGAGCTCCCATGGCAGTTCGACCAGCGCGAAGGACAAGGACGAGTTTCACCGCCCTCCCATTCCTTTGCCCGCATTTCTCCGTTCCGCTTCCCGCATAAAGGCTGCTAGGAGTACTTCGCAGCCTTCCAAAAAAACAGATGGTCAGCAGATTGTTGAGTCTGAGATCGCACCCACGATTCCAGGCGTGGGAGAGCTTCATACTCTACCCGAGACACGTGTCTTACCAATTGACTCTCACCCGAGCCTGCAAATAACGACCACAATGATCCCGCAACCCTCTAGGTCATCGCTGACCGAACTCACGGAGGTCAATCTCAGCGCGTTCAACTCGCGTACGCTCACTGGCCGTGACATGATGTCAAAACTCTCATCCCATCCTCGCACTGCCGGGTGCGTTTTGATACCTTTCTCCCCCGTCCCATGGGGGACTCGACATACGCATCGATCCTTTCACCTCAATTATTGGTTCATATCTTTTAGACACTCATCTACCTGTACAAGGTAGATCAGAGATATGTATCTGAACGGACACCCTTTTGCGATCGCTAGGATTGATTATTTATGTACTTTTATTGCCATAGGGGGTTGCACATCGATGGGTGTGCGGGCTCCTTCCTGCGGGTCCTGGCCCACGGCTCATATTTTCTCTCCCCATTTTACTTCCTCCTGCCAGTGCGTGGCCGTGCCATGTAGTTGCTTTACTCAGCATGACCCAGTATAATATATGACTGCATGTAGTGTTCTCAAAGTGTACACTCGTGTAGCATACACCACAGTGATTCAACATTCATGACTTCGGAAGTTGTGGTTCAGAGGTTCAGCATAATACATGCAGGTAAGCTACACAACAACCAACCAACTTCGTGGGAAAACAAGGTTGTACTACAACATTCTAAGCGGTGAATCAACAACAGTACCACGGTCATATAAACGTGAAGCTAATCGCCGCTGACAGNGGCTGTCACACAGGCAAGGCCATCACCATCCAAGAAGAGCGTTTACACGCATAGAAGAGATCTCAACAGATACCAAAACAACACGACGATGATAAGGAAAATGTTACCCGGAAACAGGGAAGCGAGAGGGTGTTGATGGGGGTCTAAGCAAGTCCAAGACATGCAAGCGGCGCTCTAGCAAGGTATTGTCAGCTAAGACGGGCAGTAGACCTTCCGTAGACCACCCACGGTAGTCCAACCTAGCGTGGTCATCCAGCAGGCCTTCGTCATCCGAATCAGCAAGTGGGTCAATGTTTTGCATACGGTGCCATGACTCTGAGTTACAAGGTCAGCGTGGCGCAACGAAGTCCCATGGGAGAACTTAACGACGTAATAGAGAGTAATCATCTCGGTGTTCGAGCCATTGCTCCTTGGTACGTACGCTGGCATTGACTACTATGGATGTGGTCAATCAGTCGGTAAGAAGACGTCGAAGGGATCAAACCTGTCAACGGCACGGGCTGCGTCGACTTAATCTTGCCTCCATTCGTAGGGACGTAGTGGTGAAAGGTGGTCCTATTGCCATCGAGCGCATAATACTGCTGAGCGCGAGCTCGACGCGCCGAGGAAGATTCGGCATCTACAAATACGTTAAAGAAATGTCTCGCATTCGGGTAGCAGGCACTGTGTAAAGGACGAACCATGGGAAGACGAGCCAGACAACGTCCTTGCTGCTTTGTCGAGCTCGCCTCCAGCGACCAACTCTTGCAGAAAGCGGCTCCTAGTTTGTGCCATCTTCCTACCCCATTCCAGTTCTTCTGGTGGGTCGATGTTTTCCTGCAATTGCTCTTCTCTCGACAGCCGGTGTAGCCATGGTACTTTACCAGGATTGCGACATGCATGATCGTCGGAGAAGGGATTCGCTAGATTGGGCCCTTCATGATAATGAAATATCATCCACAGAAACGCTTTCGCGCGAGCAGCTGAGGATATATTAATGGGGAGGAAGAGATCTACGAATTCCACGTCTGGTTCAAAGTGGATAGGCATTAAGGACTGTCCACTTATCAGATAAGTGTTGCGGGAGTACGTGGCGACTCACGGAGGAATAGTTGACCAGGACAAATATCAAATTCACAACACTGGTTGGGGGGATATGCCCA
>WNFD01012640.1_pt1 | contig 11356 bp, 14 predicted proteins | sample 5400491 | NCBI WGS metagenome assembly WNFD01 (sample SAMN13153343, study PRJNA577476) | soil metagenome | isolation source: 120 cm saprolite under Douglas fir tree site 2 hole 2 replicate 2 | place: USA:California | collected 2015-04-18 | reverse complement strand
CCCCGGCAACGCCCGAGAGGCTGCTCACGTTCACGATCGTGCCGCCATGCCTCATCAGACGGAGGGCGGCTTGCGAGCACAGGAATGCGCCCTTCAGATCGGTTCGCATGACTTCGTCCCACATCTCGACCTTCATGTCGACTATCGAGGCGAGCTCAAGAATCGCGGCGTTGTTCACCAGCACATCGAGTTGCTTCAGCGCGCCGAAGAACCTGCTGACCGACGCCTCGTCGCCCACATCGAAACCCGAGGTTCGACTGAGGTCGCGGCACTCGTACCCGCGAGCCGTCAACTCCCGCATAACCGCTGCCCCAATTCCGCGGGACCCGCCGGTGACGACCGCGATCAACCGGCCACCGCCGCAAAAGCGGCCTCGTAGGCATCAAGCGACGCGTCGAGGCCAAGGCGCTTCATAGCGGATGCGCGAACGGACGCCCGATCGAGCTTGGTGGCGGCCGCGGCTGCCTCCGCCAGTCCTTTGACATCTCCGGGTTCGGTCAAGTAGCCCGATACCCCGTGCTCAACAGTCTCGACCAATCCTCCGCGAGAGTAACCGGCGACCGGACATCCCGCCATCTGTGCTTCGGCGCCGACCATCCCAAAAGGCTCATCCCAGCGCACCGGCAGCAGAGTCACAGACGCTCCGGCCATCATCTGCCACAACAGCGGTCGCGGCTGAGGCGGCAGGACGTGGGCCGCGCTCAGGTCGAGCCGGTAGCTCTGGTCGTAAGGCACCCCCACCACAACTGGCCGCAATCCAATCGCACGAGCTGCGGCGATCCCGTCCTCGAATCCCTTCTCAGGCGAAAGACGCCCAGCCAGCAGGGCATCCGCACGGATCGGGACCTCCTCGACCGCGAAGGCGGGAACCCCGTTACGCAGGACACGGACCTGGCCGGCGCCCAGCGTCGCCCACGCCCGCCGGCACGACTCCGACACGGTGGCAAACGCGGCTCGGCTCCTGAGGACCTCACCCAGGACTCGACTGGCGATCGGCGGCAAGTGGAGCGTGTGAATTACAGGCAGGCCCTCCGATATCTCGATCGCCTCGGCGTCGAAAGCGTGCTGGGACACCACATCGGCACCCCGCCGGCGCAACTCCTTGAAAAGGCGCTCGAAGGCCCGCCGGAGGAGCTGCGACGCCGCGAGCTCATCTGTGGATCCGGGCATCAACAGCGCCTGGTCCGCGCCAGGCTCCACCGGAATCTCCACGAGTTCAACCCCAGGCACCTCCGAGCCTTCGGCGCAGTAGAGCACGACATCGTGTCCACGCTCGGACAAACCAGCAGCCAGGTCGCATAGGAAGGCCTGTGCACCGCCAAGCTGCACGGGCTGCAGGCGTGTGACCAGCGATGCGACGACCGCGATCTTCAGTGGCTTTGCTGGATGTGAGACAGAAACTCCGCGCGCGTGCGCTCGTCGCTGCGAAAAACCCCCAACATGCACGACGTCACGGTTTGGGAACTCTCCTTCTCGACCCCGCGCATCTCGATGCATAGGTGGCGCCCCTCGACCACCACAGCGACCCCGCGCGGTGCGACCACAGAGTTGATCGCCTCCGCTATCTCGCGAGTCATCCGCTCCTGAAGTTGAAGCCGGCGCGAGTATGTGTCGACCAGGCGCGGCAGCTTGCTCAAACCGACGACCTTGCCGTCAGGCACGTAGCCGATGTGCGCCCGCCCAAAGAATGGAAGCAGGTGGTGCTCGCACATGCTGTAGAAGGCGATGTCCTTCACGATGACCATGTCGTCGAAGCCGTCGAGGGCAAACAGCGCATCGCCGACGATGGACGCCGGATCGGCTGCGTAGCCCTCCGTGAGATATCTAAGGGACGCAGCGACTCTGTTGGGTGTTTCGAGGAGACCCTCCCGGCCGGGGTTCTCACCCAGCTGCTCCAGCAGCGTCGCGACCGTCTCCTCGAGCTCGTCACCGGAAGGCATAGATTTGGCCGCGATGCTCATTCGCGCTCAACCTCGACGACGTTGTTCTCGGTCTCTTTCAAACGGACCCGTTCCAGCCGAGCGGATGGGAGTTGCCCGTCGAGGCGTCGCCAGATTGCCATCGCGACGTTTTCGGCGGTGGGCAGACAACCCTTGAGCCAGGGCACGTCGCGGTTCAGATGGCGATGGTCGACATCATGGATCACGAGGTCCTTCACAATCCGGTCGACCTCCCTCAAATTGATCACCATGCCCGTGTTCGCGTCCACCGATCCGCTAACAGTCACCTCGAGCTCGTAGTTGTGGCCGTGATCGCCGGAACATGCCCCGAATACCTCGCGATTTCGGGCCTCGTCCCATTCTGGCCTGGCAAGGATATGACCGGACGCAAACGTCAATCTCCTGGTCAGGCTGACACGCTGCTGCTGGTTCATCTCTATATGCGTTAATCAATTTAGAGGTGAATTACTTCCAGGCTGTGTCGGCCGCCCCGCCTGGCTGGCAGCGGTACAGCCTCGATGACGTCGATCGGCTGCCCACCGAATACCTCGCCGAGGTCCCCCGCGCTGAACGCGAAGCGGCCGCCCGGGGCAATGCGGAGGCAGCTCAGCGGCTCCGGCGAGCTTTGTTTTGGCCGATGGTATATGAGCTCGAACCGGAGCTCTGGGACGCAGTCAGTCAGGCCGAGCCCATTCATCCGGACATTCTTACCAAGCTCGAGATCGATGGGCGGCGCGTCCTCGAGGTCGGCGCAGGGAGCGGCCGGCTCACGGTATACCTCTGCCCCCGAGCGGCTGAGCTCGTCTGCGTCGAGCCTTCCTCCGGGCTGCGACGCATTCTTGTCAGCCGATGCCCACGCGCAGGCGTCCGCGCTGGATTCTTCCAGGCCCTGCCGGTTGTGGACAGTTGGGCTGAGCTGACTCTGTCTTGCGCCAGCTTTCAGCCCGATCCTCGCGCAGTGCTTGAACTCGAGCGGACGACCGCGCGTGGCGGCGTGCTCGCTCTGATCAGCCCTGAAAGCCCTGATTGGTTCCAGGCGCGCGGGTGGGAGCGGCTCAGCTTCGACCCGACCGAAGTCGTCATCAACCCGCACGACCCTGAGCTCGAGGCGATCTTCGGACCACTCGATCCGCCTCATGACCTTCTGTGGCGCCATCGATGACTTCGGCCCGAATCGCCGCAGGTTATCGCGATGGACCAGATCCGACTCGCCTCAGACGTTGCTCCGCGTAATCGACTGGGCCCAACACGAAGCAGCCAACCTGATCGTCCCGACCAAGCACCCAGTTGGAGATTGCCAGCACCTCACAACCGCCGTAGCCGCGAAGCGCGGCGAGCAGCATCGACGCACCATAGAAAACAAGCGCGGCGTCGCTCAGAAATGAGAATGGATGCGCGTACCACGGGGTCAGGAACAGGGCAAGGACAATCACCATGTTGATTGCCGTGCCTATTGGCCCCGTTGCCTCGAAGCGTGAGGCGTCACGACGCGCACGCAGCCACTGCCACGACAGCAACAGCGCAGGAAAGCCGATCAGGCCGATGAGCACGCCGAGGGGCTCGAAACCCGTTCGGATTTGACCCTGGCTCACCACCAATGTGCCGCCGAGCAACCCATACACAACGAGGAAGAGACCAATCACGACTCGAGCTGTGGTCCCGATGGGGCCGATGTGGCGTCGACTCTCGGCGCGGTCAGCCTGCATTTCCATCAATCCCGATGACCTCCGATTTCACGCAGCAGCCCGAGGGGGAGACTAAGAGGGGGAGGCGGCATACCGCCTCCCCCTCGCGAATTGCTGTCCTAGCCTTCGCCGTTCGCGGCGTCGGCGCTAACAGTGATCGGCGCGACGGCGGCCGCGCCGGTGACCGGCCTGGTCGGGATGAACGTGAGACTCATCTTCTGGAACAAGGCTCCAACCGCTTCGCCTGTGAATTGATCGCGATTTGGTTCCTGCTCCTTGTAGAAGCTGATGAGCACGTTGCTGAAAACGATCTTCAAGAAGTCTGCGTTGGCGACCTCGCTGTCGCTCGACCTGCGTGCGCTCAAGGTCACCGAGGGAATGTGCGCTCCGTTGACGCACTTCAGAAAAATTTGAGGCGAAGCCTTGTCGAAAAGCTTGCTGAACTCGAAGTCCTGAAACGTCACTCTGCCGGCGCGACCGCTACCCGTCGCCACCTGTGCGGCGTTGGTGACTCCCCAGCTGAAGCTCATCAGCTCGATTTCGTCTTTGTGCTTGGAATCGGTGGACTCGCCGGGGATCCCGTCGATCTTCAGAAAGTAATCAACTACCGCCATTGGCTCCTCCCCGTAGGTTTAGTTCGAAGCTGAAGCTTGCGCTGCCGTCACCGCCCATCTGGATCGGCCGCTGCTCGGCGGTGTAGGTGCCGGATACGCCCGCGTAGCTGCCCGTACCGCCGACGACCGCAAACCGGCTCACACCGGCGACGTGCCATGTGCCGGAGCCGACCAGAGTGCCACCCGGCAGGTTGAAGTGATGGGTTTCAAGGTAGCTCGCCGCGGCCGCACCGGCTCCGTGGGGCGCGCCGACGAACACGGAGTTGGCATAGAACTCGCCGATCTTCTGACCGCGGCTGCCCAGCAGCTCGCCGGTCACCGCCATCTGGTCGCCGGGCTTCGGAAGGTGACCTCGGGCGACGCCGATCACCTGCCAGGCGCGGCCACCCAGTTCGAGCAAATCGCCTCTCCCGGGCACCGGCAGTCCGCGTCCGTTTTCGAGCACGCCCCGAGCAGCAAGCCCCCCGAAGAGGGCGGTCGCACTGAGGGCGGCCCACTTGAGGACCGACCGCCGATCGGGGCCGCGGACAGTTGTCATGGTTCACCTCCACCAGGGGGCCGGGATTGGCCCGTTATGGCAGCGATGGTATCCCGAAACAAGCACGTTGAGGTCGCCTAATCAGTCGCTTCTCGTGCCACGATGCGTTTGATGGCGACGACGCGGCCGGCCGACGTTCCGGCGCCAGCATCGGCGGCGATCATGGGCGAGCTCCGCAGTGCCCTTGCTAGCGCTGGCTACACGGCAGAGAGCGTGGCGGCCGTGCTGCACCTCAGCGGGGAGTTAACGCTCGGGCCGGCCGACCTGCAAGTCCACGACCTTCGAACGCGCGACGGATCGCCGCTGTCGACTCTGGTGAGACTGCTCGCTCTTGGCCTCGAGGTCGAAGAGAGGGCGGTCGCGTCCGCGCTCGCCCCGGTCAAGCCTTCGGTGCTCGCCGAGATGGGGCTACTCGAGGGCGGCGGCGGCAATGTGCGTTCCCTCGTTCGACTCGTGGCGCACGGCGAGGTCCTGATCACATGCGACTTGATCGGGGCGGGCGGCGCCAACCATGTCACCGGCCTCAACGGTCCGGCCGGCCTGCTGGCCGGCCTGGCGGTCCGCCGGCCGTGCGCCAACATGCTGGATCTGGGGACCGGCAACGGCATCCAGGGCTTGCTGGCAGCCCGCCACTGCGAGCACGTGATTTCCACCGATATCAACCCTCGCGCCGTCGCGTTCGCCGACTTCAATGCTGCGCTGAACGGCATCACGAACCTGGAAACTCGGCTTGGAAGCCTGTACGAGCCGGTGCGGGGAGAGCGATTCGGGCTGATCCTATCCAACCCTCCATACGTGATCTCGCCGGAATCGAGCCTGGTCTACCGCGACAGCGGTCGAGGGCCGGGTGAGATCTGCCGCGACGTTCTCCTCGGCGCGGGACCGCATCTCGATGAGTCCGGCTACGCCCAGGCGCTGGTCAGCTGGCCGGCGGCCGGCGGCCGGCCCTGGGACGAGGCGCTGCGCGCCTGGGTGCCGGCGGGTGTTGATGCTTGGCTCCTCCACTACCAGACCGAGGATCCACTCACGCACGCTGCCAACTGGAACCGCCCGACTCGCGACTCTTCGCTGAGCGAGCGGGGTCGCGCACTGGACGAATGGCTTCGCTACGACGAGCGCGAGGGGGTCGACGCGATCGGATTCGGCGCCGTCTTCCTGCACCGCCGCCCCGATGGCGGCCGAGTATTCACATCCGACGCGAGAAGCGGAGTATCGGGCGCGGGCCGCCAGGTCCAGCGCGTGTTCGCGGCGATGGCGGCCGGCGAGCCGAGTGACGAGACCGCGCGCGCAACAGCGTTCGTTCCCGTCCCGGAGCTGGAGGTCGAGCAAGTCGTGCGGTCGGTGCCAGGCGGCTGGTCAATCGACCGATGCAATGTCCGCCTCACCGAGGGTGTCGGCTACAGCTGGTCGATCGATCCGACCCTGGCCGCGGTTGTTCTCGGCCTCGATGGACGGCTCACGGTAGATCGAGCGATCGGCGCGGCCTCCACCCAGGTCGGAATCGGTATCGACAGCCTCCGACCCGCCGCGCTTTCGCTTGTGCGCCGTCTCTACGAGCTCGGTTTCCTGGTGCGGCCGGAGGATCCCCCCGCGCTGGGCTGACAGTGCCGCTCAGTCCCAGCGTGCAAGTGTGGCCCGCGCATCCTCCAGCAGCCGTTCGATCCGCTTGCGCGAGCCTACGAACACCGTACGGCCGGCGGTACGGCGAGACTGAACGAGGCCCGCATCGCGTAATACCTTCAGATGTCCGCTGACCGTAGGCTGGCTCATGCGCAGGACTCTGGCTAGATCCATCACGCCGGCAGGCGCGGAAAGAAGCTGGATCAGGATGTGAACTCGCGTTGGCGCGGCCAGCACGCGGAGGCGGTCCGCCACGAAGGCGGCGTCGCGCACCTTGCGCACCGGCAGCAACTCGCTCGCGGGCGCCGCGATGTGAACGTAGGTGGTGAGATCCACGATCTGTCCGCCTGACAAGCAGAAGTAGAGTGGCGACAGAGCGAACTCGTCGCGTTCGGTGAAGATGTCTTCGAACCCCAGCCGGTCGGCCAGGGTGAGAGGGTGTCGCGGCGGCATCAAGTCCTCGATCGGCGTGCCCGCGTCGAGTTTTGACCTGCATCGTCCACAAGCTTCCAGGGCCACTCGCCGGCCGCGCGCCTCCCAGGCAGGAGCAGCCAGCCCCCAAACCTCCGCGACCAGGTCGCGATATGCGCGTCGCGTTTCGACGTCCTCTTTCAACCTGCGCAGGCGAGCACGAATCGCGGGCCGGTCGGCCGCGGGCTCAGTCAGCAATTCATAGCTGGTGACTGCTGGGCCCGTGCCGCCAGTCGTGAGCCAGGCCAGCAACCTGGTGGCGTTGTCGTGCCGGATGCAATCCGCCTGATCCGCCACGAGGAGCAGCTCAGGGCAGCCCGGCACGGAATCGTTCCACAGGCGCGCGGCGCGCTCCATCGCCGGGGCACGCAGGCCTTTGACTGCAGGAAGGAGGCTCGCGTCCAACTCGGCCAGAGCTGGCTCGGCATAACGGGCCGTCTGGGTCAGGAGATCGAGAAGCCACGCGAGCTCGGCCGGCACAGATGGCAACACCTCGCGGCAAACCGGACGCCCGAGGGCTGTGGGCACCGACCGATTATGTCGGATCATCGGGCTAGCCCGATGGCGAATTTCGCTCGTCGGATTGACCGCATCGGGGATGGCCGATTACGGTGACCAACGATGGGAGCTGGCACAAAGTCACGTATCCGCTTGCGCCGCGGAGTCGTGTTGGGCGTGATCGCCGGCGCCGGGCTGCTGGCGATCGGCGGCGCCTCGATGCTGCTGCTTGGCTCCCATCAAGCCCCCACCCCACTGACCCTGCGTACGCCCGTTGCGGGGAGCTCGCAATCGAGCCTGGCCGGCACCTGGAAGGTGGCGACAGGCTCCGAGGCCGGGTACCGCGTAAAGGAGAAGTTCATCAACCAGCCGGCCACCACCGAGGCGGTCGCCCGGACCCCGAAGATCGCGGGAAGCCTGGTCGTGGCATCGAGCGGATCCGAGCTGATCGCCACCAAGATTCGTTTCACGGCCGACTTGACCGCGCTGGTGAGCCAGGACCGCTACGCCAACTACCAGGTGTACCAGCTGGTGGCCCAGGTGCAGGTTCAGCCCAGCGGGAATCAGATTGAGATTGCAGGCTCGATCAACATCGACATGCGCGACTTCGCCATCGCGCCGCCGGATATCTCATTTACCACTGCGGAGCCTCAAGCAGTCATCGAGTTCGACATTTTTCTAGACAAGGCTTGAGGGCTATAGCGAGTACTGGGCCAGGAAAGACGTGACGTGTGAGTAGAGCCCGGTCGCAACCGCAACGCCGAGCGCGGCGATGACCAGGCCCGCCACGCGTGAACTTGCCGCGCCCACGCGCCCGAGACCGCGAGCGACGCCGGGATAGGAAGCCCAGGCCAGAGCGACGACGACGAAGGGAAGTCCGAGTCCGAGCGCATATGCGGCGAGAAGGATCGCTCCCTGGAGCGCTTCGCTGGAGACGGCAGCCAGCGAAAGTGCGGCGCCGAGAAAAGGACCGACGCATGGCGTCCACCCGATGCCAAAGATCACCCCGAACGGAAGCGCCGCGGCCAGGCCGAGGCCGCGCATCCGCTCGGGCACCTCGAACCGGTAATTGCGGTTTGCTCCCGGCAGCCGCAGCACTCCGGCCAGGATCAAGCCGAAGACCACCAGCAGCAGACCGCCCACGAGCTGGACTGCGGTGCCCCACGAGTGAACGGCGTGGCCGATGCCGCCCGCCGCGATGCCGAGCAGCACGAAGACGATCGCGAAGCCGAGAACGAACAACAGCGTCCCCGCCAGCAACCTGCCGCGGGCTCGCTCGCGCGTCGCGGCATCGTTGAGATCCATGCCCGCGAGGCCGCCCGCATAAGCCAGGTAGGCCGGGACCAGCGGCAGCGTGCAGGGCGCGACGAAGGAAACGAGGCCCGCCGAGAAAGTTGAGAGCAGCGCGAGGAGGCTGGGCAAGACGGCTATCCGAACGTGAAGGTGTAGAGACGGAAGCCGGCGGGCACGCTCAGCACGATGGTCCCGTCTCTGGGGGCGGCGCCGGTGAGGACGTGGAAAAGGTCGCTTCGACCGATCGTGAGGGCGCTGTTCGAGGCGAGATCGGGGCCGCGCTGCGCGTCCGGTACCGATTGGCCGTCGAGGGTCACGCCCACGGTGACCGCGTTTGAGCCCGCAGCCTCAGCGACGATGTAGACCTCCTGCGCATGAAAGAGGAGCTTCGCGGTGGCCGGCCCGGTCGACTCGACGTATTCGCCATGGTCCGACCAACTTCCCTGCAGGGTGATCGGGTTCGGCCGGGACGCCCGCGTGCTGCCGGCATAAAGCTCCGGGGTTTGCTGGCTGTCCTGAGCGGGTTGCGGTTCTGCGGCGACGCTTCCTCCGTTGCCCAGGAGAGAGACGATCGCGCGTTCCGTCTTGTCGTAATCGCCCTCTCCGGCGTGGAAGTACGCGACTCGGCCTTGCTGGTCGACCAGGTATTCGGCGGGCCAGTACTGGTTGGAGTAGGCATTCCACGTCGCCATGTGGGAATCGAGCGCAACCGGCCAGGTCACGTTCAGGCGCTTTACCGCAGCCGCGACGTTCGACTGCGACATCTCGAAGTCGAACTCGGGCGAGTGCATCCCGATGATGGTCAGGCCCTTGGCGTGGTACTTGGCCTGGAGAGCTTGCAGGTGCGGCAGCGTCCTGACGCAGTTGACGCATGAGTAAGTCCAGAAGTCGATCAACAACACCTGGCCCTTCAGCCCGGAAACTGTCAGCGCGGGGCTGTTGAGCCAGCCCGCCAGGCCGGTGAACTCCGGCGCTGCCGGGCGCTGGCCGGTGGGGATGAGATCAGGGTCAGAAACGCCCGCGGCGGCGGCGGCAAGCTGTGAGGCCGTATTCCCGGTCGACTGGTTCGCCTGGTTGATTGCGAAGGCGGCTGCCACGATGATCACCCCTACCACCACGACAAGCCCGACCTGATAGCGATTCACCTGGCAGTCACTACTGTGCGCCGATACACGCTTTCGTTACAGGCTTAAAGCAGCCTTTGAATCGCCTGGGAAATCCGGTTCCCACCACGCCGATCGTTGCCCTCCGAGCTGTACAGCGGGACCCCGGCGACGCGGGCGGCAAGATCCCAAAGGGCGACGTCGACTGCGCTCAGGGAGCCGGTGCGGACCCGTTTCGGAGAAGGCCCCGAACCATACGAGTCGGTCATCAACTGACGTTGGCCTCGTGTCGAACGTGCTGACTGACTGCTCGACATAGTGGTTGTAGATCTCGACAAGTCGTCGCAGGTCGTCTATGGGCCGGACGGATCGTCAGCTCCGAGGTCGATGGCCTCCATATTTCAGGCTCATGCCGGCCTCGACATGTCGAGCACCTGCTGGCGGGTGACTTCCATGTTGTGGGCGTCGCGTCCGTGTTTCTGAACGACCGGGACGAGAGAGTCCTCATCGCCACGGGCCTCAAATCCGCAATCGCACCTGACCACCAGCTCGACCTTAGCCCGCCTGTTCCTTGTCGACATGGCGCCCTCCTGACCAGCCAATTGAACGGCAGTCAGGCTATCACCACTTGTTCCAACCGGACTCTGACCATATCCTCACCTCTGGCTGGCCTTCGAAAAGCCGGCTGAAGAACTCCTGGATCTGAGGGCTGCCCGCGAACGCCTGCGCTTGCTCCGCCGACTGCCAGGTGTCGATGCCGAGGAAATCATGTTGGTCCCGGGGGTTCAGATAGACGATGTGGGAGATGTCCCCGGCCTGTTTGGCCATCTCCTTGGTTGCACCTGTGACCTGGTCATGGATCTTCTTCATCGACGAGGCGTCCCCCTTGAGACGGGCGCGGATCGTAATTGTCACGGTCATGGGTCTCTGGCCTCCTGATTAGATTCGACCCCGACACTAACCAGCACGTTTTGGCGAAACTTTGGCGTGGTGCTGCGGATCTACCTGACCGGCGAGCTCTGCCTGACATCGCCTGAAGGCGTGGTCCGAGCTGAGCGGTTCCCACGTCGCCAGGGCCGGCTGGCTTTTGCATACCTGGTCAGGAACCGCAGTCGCCAAACCACACGCGATGAGTTGGTCGACCTGCTCTGGCCGCAGCAGGCTCCGAGAGCTTTCGACCCGGCGTTGAGCGCCCTGGTGAGCAAGCTGCGGACTGTACTTGGAGGCATCGGACTCAGCAGGCATGTGTTGTCGGCCGCTGACCGCTGCTATCAACTTCACCTGCCCTCCAATTCGTGGATCGACACCGAGGCAGCGGTTGAGGCAGTCCACGCCGCCGAGGCCGCGCTTCGGTCTGGGTCACATCAGAGTGCCTACGGACCCGCAGTGGTGGCGTGCGCCATCCTGCGTCGTCCCCTCTTGCCTGGAGACGACGGACCGTGGCTCGACGAAACGCGCCAGTCCCTGTTAGCGGCAAGACTGCGAGCGCTGGACAGTCTCGCGGAGATCCACTCCTGGAACCTGGAGCCGACGCTTGCCCTGCGCGCTGCCGAAGAGGCAGTCTCGCTCGAGCCGTATCGCGACGCCGGATACC
>WNFD01006852.1_pt1 | contig 11358 bp, 10 predicted proteins | sample 5400491 | NCBI WGS metagenome assembly WNFD01 (sample SAMN13153343, study PRJNA577476) | soil metagenome | isolation source: 120 cm saprolite under Douglas fir tree site 2 hole 2 replicate 2 | place: USA:California | collected 2015-04-18 | reverse complement strand
TCGACTGCTCTATCGTCGCGGCAATTTCAGCGGCACCGTGGATCAATTGATCTGCGAGGCGTTGCGCGGCGAATTCGACACCGAGATCGCGCTGTCGCCTGGCTTTCGCTGGGGTCTAAGCGTACTGCCGGGCCAGCCCCTGACGATGGAAGACGTGCTGTCCGAGACCGCCATCACCTATCCGGAAACCTATGTCCTCAGCATGACCGGCGGCCAGATCAAGGATGTCCTCGAAGATGTCTGCGACAATCTCTTCAATGCCGATCCCTATTATCAGCAGGGCGGCGATATGGTTCGCGTCGGGGGCATGGCCTACACCTGTACGCCTGCGGAATCTGCCGGACGACGGATTTCCGAACTGAAGCTCGATAACGGCCGTTCGCTCGAGGCCGGCAAGAGCTACAGGGTAGCCGGATGGGCCTCGGTCAACGAACAGAGCGGAGCGCCGGTATGGGATGTATTGGTAAAACATCTGCGCTCGCTGAAGACGCCGGATCGGCATGGCGCCGGCGTCACGTTAAGGGGCGTCGACGATAACCCGGGCCTCGCGGGACAGGGATGAAGCATCTTTTGACATATCGACGCTCGATCGTTCGCGGCTTCGGCAGCGCCATGATCGCAGCGCTGGCGGCGGCGATGCCATGGTCTGCAGCCCGGGCCGAGCAGGCGCCGCTGCCCGACAAACCGTTCGCCGAGCATCGCATCGTGTTGCAGCTCTCGGACAATGACCCGAAGAAGCAAGGCCTCGTGATTAGCGTCGCGTATAACCTGCTGAAATTCTACGATCCCGACAAGGTCGCGATCGAGGTGGTGACGTTCGGCCCGGGCATCGATTTGCTGCGCCCTGAAAACACCAACCGCAAGCTGGTCGAGAGCCTAGTCGCGCAAGGCGTGCGCTTCGATGTCTGCCTGAATACCGCCGATACCATCGAGCGCGAAACCGGCAAGCGGCCGGAGTTCATTTCCGTGGCGACGCCGGTTCAGGTCGGCGTCGGACAAATTCTGGCGCTGACCGAAAACGGATATACATTGGTGCGGCCTTAAGGAGTGTTGTCATGCGCCCAATCATTTCGCAGGCGTGCCGACCATGATCTTTCGCCAGCTCTTCGACAGCGTTTCGGGAACTTACAGCTATCTGCTGGCCAGCCGCGCCGGCGGCGAGGCGCTGATCCTCGATCCCGTGCTGGAGAAGGTCGATCGCTACTGCCAGTTGTTGCGCGAACTCGATCTCAAACTGGTCAAGGCCGTCGATACCCATCTGCACGCCGACCACGTCACCGGGCTCGGCGAGCTGCGCGATCGTACCCACTGCGTCACCATCATGGGCGAACAGAGCAAGGCCGACGTGGTGGCGATGCGGGTCTCCGAGGGCGACAAGGTGATGATCGAGGGCCTCAGTCTCGACGTGATGTACACACCCGGCCATACCGACGATTCCTACAGCTACCTGATGGGCGATCGCGTATTCACAGGCGATACGCTGTTGATCCGTGGCACCGGCCGCACCGATTTCCAGAATGGCAGCGCCCGGGCGCAATACGATTCCATCTTTGGCCGGCTGCTCAAGCTGCCCGATGAAACGATGGTTTTTCCTGCCCATGACTATAAGGGCGATACCGTCTCGACCATCGGCGAGGAAAAGCGCTTCAATCCGCGGCTGCAGGTCCGCTCGGTGGATGAATATGTCGAACTGATGGGCAATTTGAATTTACCCAACCCGAAGATGATGGATGTGGCGGTGCCGGCCAATATGCATGTCGGCCTGCATCAGGACGATCTTGCCAAACAAGGTCTGGCGCTCAGCGCCCGCGAGGGAATCGAGAGCCTCGGCCGGCCCGATATTCTTCTGGTCGATCTTCGTGAAAACAGCGAACGCGCCAAGCACGGCACTCTACCGGGCGCGCTGCACGCGCCCTATCCCACGATCGGCGAAAGCCTCTTGCCCGGTGGCATGTTGCGCGAAGTCGCCGCGGCGACCGGCCGGCGCATCGTGTTCTTCTGCGCGTTCGGTGAGCGCTCCGCCATGGCTGTGGCGGCCGCCAAGGATGCGGGCCTGACCAACACCGCGCATATCGGAGGCGGCATCGACGCCTGGAAAAAAGCCGGCGGGCCGGTGCTGACGGGGTGAGGGGTTACGGTCTATCGTTAGGTCGCAACCCTCACCCAGATTGCTTCGCAATCCGACCTCTCCCCATGGGAGAGGTGCGACCGCACCTGCGGCGCGCTCCGTTGCAATCGAGAGCTTCAGCGCTCAACGTTCATGCGACAAAAAAGGCGCAACCGTCCAGTCAGGATGACAAGCGGCGCATGATGGGATTGACTCTCATCTTGACAAACTCCTACCGTCATTCCGACGGTTCCCTTGTCCGGGGATCAAAAGGGAATGCGGTGCGGGAGGTTTCCCCAATGCCGCGGCTGCCCCCGCAACTGTAAGCGGTGAATCTTTCGTCATGTGCCACTGGGAATCTCGGTCCTGGGAAGGCGACGCAAGGTATCGACCCGCGAGCCAGGAGACCTGCCGTCAGCCGTGGTCACACGCGAAGATGTCGGTCGGGGAGTACAGACATTAGCTTCACCAATGCTGCGCAAGCAGATGGTGAGACTTGGTTCGCTGTGACGTGCCACTGACGTCATATCGAGGTCCGAGCCATGTCTTCCGCCATCGTTGCCGCACAGCGGCGTCGCAACTGTCTGCTTGCATCCACCTTTCTTGGGCCAATCCTTTCATTGGGTATTTCCGCCGCCGAAGCCCAGCAGTCGGCATCCCCAAGCCCGCTGCCGCCTATCGAAATCAGTTCGCCCGGCGACGAGAACCGAACCCGGGCCAAGCCGATAAGCGATGAGGGGTCGGGTTCGCGTCGCGTCGCGCCGAAGATCTCGCAAACGACCAACACAAGCGTCGCGCCAGCGCCCGGCCCGAACGTATCCCCGCCGAGTGGCGCACCGGCCATCCGGCAATTCAACGGCATCGTCGGCGCATCCACATCCGTGATCACCGCCGAGGATATTGCGCGCTCGCCAGCTTACACCGTGCAGGAAATCATCGCGCAGACTCCGGGCGTGCAACTGACGACCCTGTACGGCGGCGTAAATGGCGTGAAGACCAGTGTCGACCTCCGCGGATTTGGCGCGTTCGCAACCTCCAATACCCTCCTCCTCATCAATGGACGCCGGGTCAATGACATCGACATGCAGGGCGTGGACTTCTCCACCATTCCGCGTGATTCGATCGAACGCATTGAAATCACCCGTGGCAACAGCGGCGCGGTTCTGTACGGCGACAATGCCGTCGGCGGCGTCATCAATATCGTGCTGAAGAACGGTGTCGGTGGTCCGCCAGTCGCGATCCGGGCCGAAGCCGGCGTCGCCTCGTTCAACCAGCGCCTGGCGAACGTGTCGGTCGGCACCAATTACGGGCCCTGGTCGACATCGTTCTATGGCAACGCCATCAAGTCCGACGGCTATCGCGTAAACAATGCGCTCGACCAGCGCAATGGGGTCGGCAACCTCAACTACACCACGCCCGGTCTCACCGCGTTCCTGACCTTGTCCGGCGACGACCAGAAGCTGGGATTCCCGGGAGGACGCACCGTCGATCCGTCTCCGCCCATCGGATTGAACCAACTCGTCACCGATCGCCGCGGGACCAACACTCCGTTTGACTACGGTAACCAGCAGGGCGCGAACGCCACCGCCGGATTCACCAAAACATTATTGAACGGCGTCGATCTCATCGTCGACGGCGGCGTGCGGGACAAAAAGCAGCAGGCCGGCTTCTTCAATCCGTTTGCTTCCAGTTACGTCGACGCCCATTTGCAGACGTGGTCGATCACGCCCCGATTGAGCATCAAGAATGTGATATTCGGACTGCCCTCTGCCATTCTGACAGGCGTCGATTACTACGACGCGACCTTTCACCAGGAGCGGCCGGAGTTCAAAGGCACACCTCCGATTCATGTCTATGACCTCTCGCAGCGCACGCTTGCCGGTTACTGGCAGCAGACCATCGGCCTATTGCCGACCACAGATTTTTCGTATGGCGCGCGGGTTCAGAACACCAGCCTGAGCGCTCGGGATATTCTCAACAACCCGGCGAATTGCGCCGTGCTTTTTACGTGCAGCGCTCAAAATCTCCCCCTGGACAGCAGCGAAACCCAACACGCTTTGCATATCGGCCTCGAACACCGCTTCAACGATATTTTTTCAGTGTTCGGCCGCGCCGCACGCGCGTTCCGAACGCCGAACGTCGATGAAAGGCTTTCCTCCGGCCCCTCCTTCGACCCCCTCTTCAATGCGCTTCCCGGAGACTTCAAGCTGAAGACCCAGACATCGCACGACATCGAAGGAGGCTTTCGCATCAAGCATGGCCCGTTCGCGTTGCAATCGAGCATCTACAATATGGACCTCGAGAACGAGATCCATTTCGTCCCCGCGGTTTCTTACAACGTTAATCTCGACCCGACCCGCCGCTATGGCTCCGAGACCAGCGCTTCGCTGCGCGTCAGTGACAGCGTGCTGTTGCACGGTGGCGCCGCTTATACCCGCGCGGTGTTTCGCGAGGGTCCGTTTACCGGCAAGGACGTTCCGCTGGTGTCACGCTACACGGCAACCGGCGGCGTCACCTGGAACATCTGGCAGAAGTATCTGGTGGCGGACGCGACAGTGCGCGGCTGGAGCGAACGCTTCATGGACAATGACCAGGCCAACACCCAGCGCCGGATTCCAGCCAGCGCAACGGTGGATTTCAAGCTGAGCGGCGAATACGAACACTTCTTCTGGTCGCTCAGCGTCAACAACATCCTCAACGCGCTATATTACGATTACGCGGTGGCGAGTTCACTCACGCCCGGCCGCTTCAGCGCCTATCCACTGCCGGGCCGGACCTATATGGTAAAGGCTGGCGCGACGTTCTGACCGGAAAGCTTGGTTCGATGCGTGCGCGGCCGGCCCGATTCGATCGCGCACGACCAGCCGTCCTTCACCACGATTGCTTATTTCGACGCTAAAAGGGCGTTTTTCGGCCCTATCCGGCCCAAAGATGCCCCTTTGGCGGTCTAATACAATATAAGATCGGACAAAGGTCGCCGTCCGATGGCGTGCGCCCCCGAATTTTGAGGTATCCGATGGATGACGAACCGAAGAGTCCCGCCGAACTGAAAGAGATCAGGCTGAACCGAAAGCTCGCCCAGGATGCCGAAGGCATCAAGGCGATGGCTGATATCGCGGCAGCCGACATTGCCATACGAAAGCGGACGGAGAACCTGCGCGCGATCAGATTGGCGAAGGAAGCCGCCGATCGCGACAAGCCGCCGGAACCCAAAGCCAAGCCCAAGAAAAAGAAGACGAGCTAGATGTCACAGGAAGATCGCAACCGCGCCGACGCGCGCTTCAACAAGGCCGCGCGCGCAGCCACCGATGCCAAAACCGGCAAGACCGACCGCGATGCCGCCGCCAAAGCCGTCCTTGATAACATGGCGAAGCTGAAGGCATTGCGGCTCGCCCGCGAGGCAGCCGCGCCTCCGCCTGCCGCAGCCGTCAAGAAGACGCGTGCCAAGCCGAAGAAGTCGGATGAAAAGGGTCCCGCATTGGCAGATTGGCTGGCCGGGCAGCAAAGCGGCGGGCGGCGGACTTAAGTCCGAATCACACCGGTTCGAATTACACGGGCGCGGGCCATTCGATCATCGATCGCGTCTTGGTCGCGGCGTCGTAAACCTGCACTTGAAGCATCTGGTACTGATTCTTCAAAGCCATGCCCGCCTCTTCGGCGGCTTCGACCGTATCATGGTGCGACTTGAAGTGGCCGTCCACCACCAGCGAGTAGCCCTCGGTCGGTGCTTTATCGGCGCGAATGATTTTGCGGGATTGCGGCTCTTCGTTCTCGATCTTCGGCTTTTTCATGTTTGGCTCCTTGTTGCGCCTCCCTTTACACTGAACGTCGGAAAAAGGCAGGAAAGATTGTCCAACAACCACTATTATGCTCTTCAAAGGCGGTGACATTGAGATCGAACGCTGTTGTAGGTTGATTGCGGTCGATTCATCCGATTAAGAGGAATTGATGATGGGTGGAACAGGCAAAAAGCATGAGCTTCCCAAAAAGGACTCCAGCAAACCGACGAGCCCTCCGCCTCCCCCGATCGAGGACGACGACTCCGAGGATGGCGACATCGCCACGCCAAAGCGCGATCGCCATGGCGACGACGATCAACCGCTATGAACCGCTCATGGATTAGGGCCTGATCCCGAAAAGTGGGTTTGGTTTTCCCTCGGGACAAACGCGGAGCGTTTGCCCGGAGATCATGCTCTAGCAGAAATTTTCACTCTCGATGAGCCTGACGCTTTTGACATCGAGCAAATGCGCGCCCCAGCCTCCCCTCGCCAGCGTCACCGCCAGCTTCGGGGCGATCAGCAGAGATATCACGATCATCGCAACCGGCACGGCGCTGATCCAGTCCAGCCGCACCGGCGTTAGCTCCTCGGTGCTGTCGGCGTAGGGGCCGCTGCCGGTCAGCAGACGCCAGCACTCGCGGATGACGTCGCGCCGCGTGCCGCCCCGCGACGCGCATCCGAGCAGAGCTTGCATGGCAAGGTGTGTCCGGATGCCCTCGCGGCTTTCAGCCGCCGCTGTGGGCGTTTCGCCCTGTGAAACCCGAAGCAGCAATCCGACCAGATCGACCCCGGCAAGATACGCGCTCATCGGTTCGACCAGCCGCGGGTTGCAATCGATCAAGCGCGGCGTGGCGCCCTCATCGGGCAAGACGTAATCGACGGACAATGCACCGTGCCATGCGAGTTCTTGTCCGATCGTCGCAAGATGAGCGCGCACCTGCGGCCTGCTCACGCTTTGCTTGATGGCCTCGCCGCCGCCGGCGCCGGCGGCCATCTGCCGATAGGCATGAAAGCCGATCAATTGGCCGCGGCAGAACACCGCCTGTGCCTTCTCGGTGGTGCCTGCGATCAAATCCTGCACCAGCACCTCGTCGGCAAAGGCGCCGTTTGCACCCAGGCCTCGTATATTCAGGCCTTGTATATTCAGGCCTTGCGTCTTCAGGTCTTGCAGCACGCCTTCGAGATCGTTGTCATCGCGCACAAACCAGATGCCGCGGCTGGCGGTGCCGACGGAGGTTTTGACGAGGCAAGGAAGCCGGGTGGCGCCGCGCAGCTCGCGTTCGGATTTCACGATCGTCGTTGCCGGCTGCGGCAAGCCTAATCGATCGAGCAGCCGGCTAAAGCCGGCCTTGCTGTGTACGGTGCGATAACTCGCAAAGCTCGGCAGCGCCAGTCCGACGCGCCCCTCCAACCGCTGCCTTGCGCGCGCAAACAGAAATCCCTGTTCGTGGGTCGGCAGCAACACATCGAAATGCCGTGCGGCCAGCAGCCTCTCGACAAAACAGAGAAACCCGGCCGGATCGTCGCGCAGCCCCGGACAGCGATGAAACCTATCGACGAATCGCGAGAACCTCACGAGGCAATAGGGACTGGGATCGCAGACCTCGATGAGGTGACCTGACAGCCCCAGGATCGTGATCGCCTCCCGCGCCGAGGTGCTGTTTCCTTCGGAAACAAGCACCCGGAGCGGCTTCGGAACATGCGCGTAATCGGCCATATCCAATATCATTCCCGGAGCGCGCCCCTTTGTCTTCCGTTTTTAATGACGCATTTACCGGTTCCAGCGCCGTTCGCAGGGGCTGCCATGCGGCGGTATTCATGGACAAATAACCGGCAGCCGGTAATTTCCGCGAGCCCTGCCGGGCGTTACATCTAGACAGGGTCTGAATCAGAGATGGTCGACGTTCTCGCCGCACCGCAACAAGCGAAGAGCGATGCATCGCTGCGCACGCTGGCCGCGATTTCGACGGCCCATTGGGTCAGCCATTTCCATATGTTCGTGCTGCCGATGCTGTTCCCCTTCCTGAAAGAGCAACTCGGCGTCGGTTACATCGAGCTTGGCTTCGCGCTGACCGTCTTCGGCGTGGTATCCGGCCTGACCCAGGCGCCGATCGGCTATCTCGCCGATCATATCGGCGCCCGCAAAGTCCTGCTGATCGGCCTGACGCTGGGCGGCTCCGCGCTGATCATGCTGGGCCTGCATCTGAGCTATCCCTGGCTGATCGCCAGCGCCGTACTGCTGGGGCTCGCCAACAGCGTTTATCATCCGGCCGATTATGCGATCCTTTCGGCCCACATGGACGAGGCGCGGATGGGACGCGCCTTTTCGATCCACACCTTTGCCGGCTTTCTCGGTGGCGCGGTCGCGCCCGCGATCGTGGCAGCACTGGTTGCAATGACCGGAGGCCATGGCGCCCTGATCGTGGCCGGCGCGGTGGGTCCGCTTGTGGCGCTATTGCTTCTCGTGGTCGGCATTCCCGACGCCCGCGCGGCGGACCGTCACGTCAACGGCGTGAAAGCGCCACGGCAAAACATCGTGACGCCGACGATCATGGTGCTGACGATCTTTTTCATGCTGCTTGGTCTGTCCAGTGCTGGAATTGGCACGTTCGGCGTCGTCGCGCTGATGAGTGGCTATGACGTGTCATTCTCGGCCGCCAACATTGCGCTGACTGCGTTTCTCGGAGCCGGCGCGGTTGGCGTGCTGGCCGGCGGCTTTCTCGCCGACAGCACCCAGCGTCACGGGCAAGTTGCCGCCGCCTGTTTTGCACTCAACGCCGTCACCGTATTTGTCATTGCGACGGTCACGTTACCGTCGCTGCTGTTGACGGCGGCGATGGCGGTCGCCGGCTTCCTCGGCGGCGTGATCGCCCCCTCGCGCGACATGCTGGTGCGCAACGCAGCGCCCGCGGGCGCGGCCGGCCGGGCCTTCGGTATCGTCTCTACCGGATTCAACCTCAGCGGCATCTTCAGCCCGCTGCTGTTCGGCTGGATCATGGACCAGAACATGCCGCATTGGGTATTCGGCGCCTCCGTCGTCTTCATGACCCTCACGGTCCTGCTGGCACTGTTCACCGACCGCGGCCCGCAAACTGGTTCCGCCAGCGCCGACGCACGGCTGATGCAACCCTGAGCCTCATCCCGGACGGTTGACAGCATGGGGAGACAACCCATGATGCGGCAAAACAACTCGCATCCCGGGATGGAACGCCATGACCCACAATCCAGACCTTGTGATCCGCGGCGGCAACATCGCCGACGGACTCGGCGGCGACCTGTTCGAAGCTGATGTCGCGATCACGAACGGCCGCATCGTGGAAGTTGGCCGCGTCGCGGGCAAGGGCGTGGAAGAAATCGACGCCCGCGGCAAACTGGTCGCGCCGGGCTTTGTCGACCTGCACACCCATTATGACGGTCAGGTCACCTGGAGCCATGACATCACGCCCTCGTCGCAGAATGGCGTCACCACCGCCGTGATGGGCAATTGCGGAGTAGGCTTCGCGCCCTGCCGTCCGTCCGATCATCAGCGGCTGATTCAATTGATGGAAGGCGTCGAGGATATCCCCGAGCCGGTGCTGAGCGCCGGTTTGCCCTGGGCCTGGGAAAGCTTCCCCGACTACATGGACTGGCTGTCGCAGCGCGACTTCGACATGGACATCGGCGCGCAATTGCCGCATGCGGCGCTGCGCGTCTATGTGATGGGCGAGCGCGGCGCGCGTCGCGATCCCGCTACCTCAGAGGACAACCGCGCGATGGCCGAGGTCGCGCGAGACGCCGTACGGGCGGGTGCGTTGGGCTTTTCGACTTCCCGCACCCTCAATCATCGCACCTCTACCGGCGACTACACGCCGACGCTGAAGGCCGGCGAGGATGAACTGACGGCGATCGCGGGCGCCATGCACAAGGTCGGCCGCAGCGTGCTGCAATTCGTGCTCGATCAGGCCAGCATCGAGGAAGACCTGCCGATGATGCTGCGGGTGGCGGAAAATACCCGGTGCCCGATTTCGTTCTCGGTTGCGCAGGCCGACAAGGCGCCGCGCCGCTGGCGCCAAACGCTGGACAGCATCAATGAAGCTTCCGCCCGCGGCCTGTCGATCACCGCACAGATCGCCGCGCGTCCGGTCGGGCTGTTGCTCGGACTGGAATTATCGCGCAACCCGTTCCAGACCCATCCGAGCTACAGGGCGATCGCAAAGTTGCCGCTGGCAGAGCGTCTGGCGCGTCTGCGTCAACCCGAGGTGCGCGCGGCCATCCTGAGCGAGACGCCGACCTCGACCGACGATCCGCTGTTCTTCCGGCCGAACTACGACAAGATGTACCTGCTCGGCGATCCCCCGGATTACGAACAACCGCTGGAAAATGCCCTGGGCGCACAGGCCCGCCGTCAGGGACGGCAGCCGGAAGAACTGGCCTATGACGCGATGCTCTCCGATGAAGGGCGCGGCATGCTCTATGTGCCATTCCTGAACTACGCCGACGGCAATCTCGATGCCGTGCGCGAGATGCTGCGCGATCCACATTCGGTACCGGGACTAAGCGACGGCGGCGCCCATTGCGGCATTATCTGCGATGCCAGCTTCCCGACCTATCTGCTGACGCACTGGACCCGTGACCGCACCCGTGGCGAAAAGCTGTCGATCCCGTTCGTGGTGGCGGCGCAGTCGCGCAAGACGGCACTTTCGGTCGGGCTCTATGATCGCGGTGTCATTGCGCCCGGCTACAAGGGCGATGTCAACGTCATCGACTACGACAGGCTTCATCTGCATCCGCCGAAGGTGCACTACGATCTTCCGGTGGGCGGCCGCCGCCTGCTGCAACGGGTCGATGGCTACGACGCCACCATCGTCTCCGGTGTGGTGACGCAACGGGGAGGTGCCGCCACCGGAGCGCGTCCGGGCCGGCTGGTGCGCGGCGCCCAGGGCAGCACGCCCAGGATCGAAGCCGCGGCTTCTTAACGTAGTCCTGGCGCACGCTGAGACCCATACGACGTGACGCCTGCGTCCAGGCAAAATGCGTGTGGGATGTCCTTGCTTCAATAGAACACAGGCAGCCATGGGTCCTGCTTTCGCGGGGACGACGAAAGAGGATTCAATTGTCAAACAGCCAAATCTGCGAGCCATCGGGCGCGCATTCGCGCGACCTGTTGGCGGGCGATGACGACTGAGAGTGTGGCGCGGTGATCGAATGATCACGTCATTGCGAGCGCAGCGAAGCAATCCATTCTTCCTTTACGCGGCGAGATGGATTGCTTCGCTTCGCTCGCAATGACGGCTAAACACACGGACGCCTAAACACACGGACGCCTAAACACACGTTTACGTTCTCGCCGCGCAATGCGCCCGAGCCGTTGATGAATCTTCCGCCCAAAGAGGGCGTGGGGAACGCCGGATGCCCGTTGCACCCGCGGCCTCGTGTGCACTTGGTAGTGGTAGAACGCACACGAGTAACAACGAGTACCCCGGAATCACCCGA
>WNFD01006851.1_pt1 | contig 11359 bp, 10 predicted proteins | sample 5400491 | NCBI WGS metagenome assembly WNFD01 (sample SAMN13153343, study PRJNA577476) | soil metagenome | isolation source: 120 cm saprolite under Douglas fir tree site 2 hole 2 replicate 2 | place: USA:California | collected 2015-04-18 | reverse complement strand
AAGCGCGGGCTAAGTTTTTATCTGCCGACGGTGGCCAGCATCGCGCTCTTCCGCGCGGATATGTTCATCCTGGTGCGGCTGGCGCCGAACGAGGCCATTGGGCTGTACGCGGTGGCGCAGGCGATTGCCCTGGGACAGATCGGCACGGTCAGCCCGTTTGTTCAAGTGGGTTTTTCGGCGGTGGCGGGGGAAACTGACCCGGGGAAGGCTTTGCAGACGCTGGGGCGGCATTTCCGTCTAGCGCAACTCGCCGTCATCAGCACCGGATTGCTCGCCGCCGCGGTAACTCCCTGGTTGATCCGGCTAATGTTCGGCGCGCAATTTACCGGCGCTGTGACCACGGCCTATCTGCTGATCGGCGCGACAATGCTCTGGGGTATGGAGCAGGTGCTGGAGCAAGGCTTACGCGCCGCCGATCATCCCCGGCCAGGCATTGTCTCAAATTTGCTGGGGCTGGGCGTGCTGGTTGGGCTGGGTGTTCCGGCGTGCATTCATTACGGGATTGCCGGGGTTGCGGCGGCGGCGCTGGGGGCGCAGATCTTAAATCTAGGCATCCTGATGGGCTTCTGCCTCGCCCGGTTGAAGATGCCAGTGCAAAGTTTCTGGGCCTTTAAGACATCTACTTTCCACAAACTGGGCGCACTCGCAAGATCTCTGATCAAGCGAATGTTTCAAGTGAATCGGAAATTGAACGGCAGGTTGAATCCCGTGCAAGTGGAGTGTGATCATGACAAAAACTGAATCAAAGCCACTTTTTACCGTGATCATTCCTACGAAAGACCGGGCGGAATACCTTCACCACACGCTCCGAACTTGCTCAAATCAGGAGTATGAAAACCTGGAAATCATCGTTTCTGATGACGGCAGTTCCGACAACACGGAAGCGGTGGTGCTGGAGGCCGCCCGGAAGGACACGAGAATCAAATACATCACACCAGGTTCCGTGGGAATGCGAGACAATTTCGAGTTCGCTCTTGATCATGTGAAGCCAGGGTATGTAATCGCACTGGGAGGCGACGATTGCATCCTCCCCTATGGCATCGGCCAGATGTGGAGGACGTTGGAAGAGACAGGGATGGATATCCTGACCTGGCGCCCGCTGACGTTTGACTATCCGGCGGTGCGATCGGGGAAGGGGCAGTTGAGCTTGTACCAACCGAGCAAATTAAAGATCTTGCGCTCCAGCGACTATTTGGAGAGGCAGGTTGAAAATTTAAATTACCTCTATGATTTCGAATCCCCCATGTTCTATGTCAAGGGGGTGGTTGCGACGAAGCTCGTCGAACTGGTTCGAAGCCGCACCACTGATGGCCGATTCTATGTCTGCCCCACGCCAGATGGATTCTCCGGGGTCGTCCTGGCAGGAGAGGTCGAGCAATATGCCTTTTCGGGCATGCCGCTCACGATCTGGGGGGCCTCGCCAACCTCGCAGGGCATGGCCTACCTGTCGGAGGGGAATGAGGGTAAGAAACTCTCGGATTCCTTCTACCGCGCGGTTTCCGATGTGCCGATGCACCGTGATCTCGCCTCGCAGCCATACTCCCCGTTGATCTCCCTGATGACTGCGGATTACCTGCTGACAGCCAAGGACCTGCCGGGGTGGCCGGGGCATGTCCCTGCGATCGACTATAAGAACCTGTTGATGAAGGGGCTGAGGGAATTGACGCATGGGTTGTATGCGGAAGACCGAATCAACCGGGAACTCACCATCCTGCACAAGGTAGCCCAGTACCATGGGCTTGAGGCCTTCTTCCGGGGGAAGGTCAAGGAAACGAGGCGCTATCAATCCCGAAAGCCGTTTGTCGGGAATGGGATCACGCCCAGCCGGGTTCTGCTGGATTGTGACATGTTCCAGATCCACAACATCTTCGATGCTGCCTATGTTTCCTATTTTGTTTGCCAGCTTCTATCCAAGATCAATTTTGTTACGATAAAAAAACTTGTTGCTGATTCATTGAAATATAGAATGAAACAATTACGAAAGGGCAATAGCTTCCCCCCAGAGTCTGAGTGGATTCTAGAAGGCTGATATAAATGGATTTTGTTTTAGGCAGATCCGCAAAAGAGCGAATTGTCATTGCGAAAGCAACTGGTATCTATATCCTAATTTGGTTTGCTGCAGTTCTCTTCATGCCGACTTTCTTCATTCAAAACGCCCAGATTTTGCTTCCGTGTTTTGTTGTTATGGCTATATTTTTATTTTTTTCCTTGTGGCTCAGATTCCAGGTTCGAGACAACGTTTTTGGAGAGATCGGTTTTATCTATTTGGTATTTGCGGTCGCGTATACGGTATTTCCGGCGTATGGATTCCTGGTTCTAGATTCTCTTTCGTCCGGGGTCGGATTTCAGAATCTAGCAGCGCTCGACCCGGATCAGGGCGAGCTCGGCATGCATCTTTGGCGTCATGTTCTATTTATAGCCGCTATAGGGTTTGGATATCTGTTTTTTCGTGGCAGGGGTGCGGCGAAATTTAATTCATTAACGAATTTAGGTTATGCAGAAAAGCCAGTTATCCAGATTTTATTTGTCATTATACTGTTTAGCATTATTGTGCTGTTGGGGCTTTCGGCTCCTGTAACCACATATATTGAAAACTATACAAGATATGACAACCTCTCATGGATTGCTAGGCGTCTAGTAACAATCTGCACTGTTCTTAAGACGGGCGGCACCTTTGTATTGTTGACGATCATGTTTAGACGCTACGAAAGATATCGTTTGTATATTCTCCCCTTTATTCTTCTGCGGGCCGTTTATGAGGTTCAGTATTCACTTGGTTCCAGAATAGATGCATTTGTCATCCTAATCGCTGCGGCAACGTTATATCATTATTGTTTTAAACGACTAACCTTAAAAAGAGGATTCCTGGTAATGCTGGCACTCGGACTGGTTTTTTCAGTCATTGAGATGGTTCGATCCGCGGATCTTGATTTTTCAACGTTCAAAGAAACTATATCTCAGGAACAGGGAATGCCAGCCGGGGAACTGGGGGCCGTCTATGTTACGGGATTTCATTTGTACTCTGAGCGCTCCCAGGGCACCCTGCCGCCAATTGAGTGGCAAGCTTTTTTCAATGATTTTATTTCCCTGGTACCGCTGGTGGATCAGACGAAATGGCACCCAATGTATTGGTACGCAAGAAATTATTTCCCTGATGCAGTGGTGCCACCCCTAACATTAGGTCCAATTGCTGAGAGTGCTTTGTGGGGAGGGGAAATCGATTTGATTATTCGAGGTTTTATTAACGGCACTTTATTCGCATTCCTGATGCGATGGTTCGCAAGAGAGGGCGGGAAATGGCAAGTAATGACAATTTACATTTTTTGTTATTCAACGTGCATTATGTGCCTGAAGTATTCGATATTTTATCATTTGGCGCCTCTTGTGAAGGTCATCTTGCCCCTTCTACTTATTGTCTCGGTTCTCGTGAAAGACATTCAAAGAAGCACTAAGCTGCGCGGAAACAGTCGCTGTCAAAGGATTGCTCCTGGAATTACTCCCGAAAGCTTGCGAACAAGTTAAAGGCGATGTTCCGAGATTAGTCAACGTACTCAAGCTACGCAACGTTGTTATCCAGACAAGGATGGCTGCCAACCGATGATGTGGTTGGCGAAATGTGCGCGGCGGACGTATTAGTCTTTCCTAAATTAAATGATATTGTAAATGTGGCGGGAATGCCAGCCAAGCTGGCTGAATATATGGCTATTGGTCGTGCTGTGATGACAAGCCGTCTCGGAGATATCCCGCTTTACCTGACCGACCATGAAGACGCACTTTTGTGCCAGCCCGGTTCGCATGACGCATTGGCTGAGCGTTTGCAACAGCTCATCCATGACGTGCCATTACGGCAAAAACTGGCGGCAAATGCCCGCCTTACCGCTTCGAAGTACTTTGACTTTCGATCCGTGGCCGCGCGCCTTGAGTCCGCCATGCTTCAGATTTCTCAACACTAACGAAGTTTATCTTACGAATGGCACATGCCTAAGTCCATCTGGCAAGTTTACCACAGTACGCGGGGCGTTGCCGGCAGCTACATCGACACGCTGCAGGAGGCGTTCAGCGACTGTCAGATACCCTCACTAGCGTTTGTCAGTTACAGTTATCGTTTTTCCTCAACCAGGGTTGTGCGAGCATTTTTTCCCCTTACAGATCGCACGGAGCGTCGAACGCTTTTGCTCTACGCCCTCAGGGGCGTAGAGCTTTGTTTGGCGTACCTAGGGATATTCTTATGTGCATGTGCTTGCCGCCCAATCGTAAATATCCATCTCGTGGACGACACCTCAGCCACGTACGTCTTCGTGCGGCTCTGCACCCTTGCCCGCCTCGTAGTTCACGTTACGTGTCACGACGTTGTCCCGCACGCCGGTGTGATTCATCCGCGTCGGCGGGCAATCATCTCGTTAGCATCGCGCCTGATCGTTCACAACTCCCATGCCATTGAACTTCTCTGCGCACACTACGGAGAAGAATGTGCTAGACGTGTCATGGTGTTTCCTTTCCCGTTCGGGCGCCTCGACGCTCGGCTACCATCGAAGTGTTCGGGGCCTCTCGGCGCTCCCAACTCGCTACCGGTCGACGGTCCCTACTTGCTGCTGATTGGAGTTGTTCGCGGCACAAAGGGTGTCCGAACTCTCCTGGCAGCATGGAGTCGCTGCAAATCTTACTCGCGCTGGAAGCTCGTAATAGCTGGCAAGTGGGCTGCCTGCGACCCGCAACTCAAAGGCGAGGCAATGCAACTCCATAACTGCGTCATAATTGATAGGTATCTCGGCGATGACGAATTCGTGAGTCTCGTTAGAGCTGCACGGTTTGTCGTATTGCCTTACGGCGAGTACACCCATAGCTCGGTACTCTATGTGGCAATTGACCTCTCGGTGCCGGTTCTCGTGAGCGATACGCCTCTCTTTCAGGAGACCCTGTCTGGATACTCGATGTGTTTCCATGTTGATGACAGTACCGCTCTTGCCAACCTGATTGACCGCGCTAGTGCGACCGATGATCGCTATCGGAGTGAGCTGATATCTTGTCTAGTCGCTACGAGGATAGCCGAGCTTGCTCAACTGAGATCTGCGTTGATCGCAAACTACCGCCATGAGCAAGGATTCGGAGCCGGCCCAGGACAGATTCGGCATCTGCATTCGGACGTTTGCAAGCCTGTAAACAATCTGCATCGAGATTCCAAAGAAACAGCATAGAGAAGAAGGGCTCGCACCGGGAAAGACCCGAGGCTTGGTGCAGTCGCAATTCCTTGTGTTCGGAAGTAAATGATTTATCCGGGAGAACATCATGACGAAAGTACTTGTAGTGGGTGGGGCGGGGTACATCGGCGGCGCGGTTGAGGATAGCTGGGGGTTTGGATCCGGTTGTGAATTACGGTCCCCCTCGACCCGGAGATGTGCGCCACAGTTTGGCGGATATTTCTGCCGCGCGACAGGCGTTCGGTTTCGACCCCAGGTCACGTTCGAGGAGGGACTGGCCGAATACCTCGATTGGGTCGACAGGAAATTCAGCTCGCAGTCTCAAAAGCCTGTTTGTGAGTGCGACGAACACATTCGGTGAGCGTGGGACCTGTGGGACCTTCCAGCGTTTCGTCGGGCAACGCTCTCATTAGCACTGCACCATGATGGGGAACCCTGCAGCTTTTCCAGCCGCAATTTAGCCTGGAAGCGCCCCGGGCCGTTGGAAAAATCGGCTGAACATCAAGGGATAGGAACACAGTGAGCCGAGAGTCGCTGATAGACATCCTGGTACTTGGCGGAACGGGTATGCTCGGCCACAAAATGTTCCAACTTCTGCGACAGCAATTCCCAAAAACCTTCTGCACCATTCGCGGATCAATCGAGGATGAACCGGTTCGGCAGATTGGCCTTTTCCAGAACGGCCAAGTCGTTGAGCGCTTCGACGCAACCGACTTTGCCGGCGTCGAGCACCTCCTGTTGGAAAACAGACCAAGCGTCGTCGTCAACTGTATCGGCCTAATAAAACACAGACCTGAGTCCACAGAAGCTATCCCCAGCATCACCGTGAACTCAATTCTGCCCCACAAGCTCGCCGAATTCTGCCAGCGCTGGGGTGGAAGGCTCATTCACTTCAGCACCGATTGTGTTTTCAGCGGCAAGAAAGGCAATTATCGAGAGGACGATCTACCCGACGCGGAAGACCTCTACGGACGGACAAAGTTTCTAGGCGAGGTGACAAGTGGCAGCGCGCTGACACTTCGTACATCCATCATTGGCAGGGAGTTACTTCATTCCGGCTCTTTGTTGGAGTGGTTCCTGAGCCAAAGCCATAAGCGCGTTCCCGGTTATAAGCGCGCGCTATTCTCAGGCGTCACGACCAATCACTTGGCACAGGTGGTAGGTGATCTGATTAGAGATCATCCGAACCTTTCTGGGCTGTACAACGTCGCGAGTCAGACGATTTCGAAATTCGATCTTCTTTGTCTACTCCGCGAAGCTTACGACCTGGACATTGAGATTCTCCAGCAGGACGAGTTCTCTTGCGACCGGAGCCTGCGAGGAGAGAAGTTCGCGGCTGCGGCGGGCTACGTCTGTCCGCCATGGCTGGAGCTGGTCTCTCAGCTTGCGAACGACGACACTTCTTACAACAAATGGAGGACACTCAAAAATGAAGTGCTTTGACGAAAAAAGAATCCTGATCCTTGGCGGAACCGGGTCGCTGGGCAAGACCCTCGTCCGTCGATTTCTCTCGGGCCGCGCGGGAGACCCTGCGAAAATCATCATTTTTTCGCGTGACGAAGCGAAACAACATCTGATGCGGATGGAGTACCAGCACAGAGTTGCGGCTACCGATGAAATCATTTACCGCAACTTCCAACAGAAACTGGAGTTCCGGATTGGGGATGTGCGTGACGCCCATGCAGTTGCACAGGCTGTTGGCCACGTCGATATCGTGTTCAACGCCGCCGCTCTCAAGCAGGTGCCGACGTGCGAATACTTTCCCTACGAAGCAGTGCGGACGAATATTGAAGGGCCCGAAAACATCGTTCGAGCAATTCAAGAGCACCATCTGCCCATCGAGACCGTGGTCGGCGTCTCCACCGACAAAGCATGCATGCCGGTCAATACGATGGGCATGACCAAGGCCATCCAGGAGCGCGTGTTTATACAAGCCAATATTCGGTGCCCCAGTACACGCTTCGTCTGCGTACGGTACGGCAACGTTCTCGCCTCACGAGGTTCAGTTATCCCCTTATTCCTGGACCAAATCCAGAATGGGGGACCCGTCACGATCACGACGCCGAAGATGACACGTTTCTTGCTGAGCTTGGACGAAGCGGTGGACGTAATTTTCGCGGCAGTACAGTGGGGATTACCCGGTGAGACATATGTCCCGCGCATACCTTCAGCACGGCTTACTGACGTCGCCAGAGCACTGATTGGGGACCGCATCATCGAAACGAAGATCGTCGGGATTCGTCCCGGAGAAAAAGTCCACGAGATCTTGGTTAGCGAAGAGGAAGCCGACCGCACCATTGAACGTAACAGCTACTATGTTATCGAGCCGATGTTGCCAGAGCTAGATGGAAAGGAGAAAGTATCTGCGTGCCTATCGAAGGAATTCAGCTCCGCGGATAATACGATGTCGTTCGAAGAGACTTCCCACCTGTTGCGGCGGGAGGGTTTGATGCCGGAAAACGCGCATCGAGACTCGGTCGAGGTACTGCGTTGAAAGTGATGACCATCCTCGGGACGCGTCCCGAGATTATCCGCCTTTGTTTGATCATTCGGCTGCTTGATCAACATGCTGAACACGTTCTCGTGCACACCGGTCAGAACTACGACGATCGCCTTAGTGGCAATTTTTTTCGGGAACTCAATGTCCGCCGTCCCGACATATTCCTGGAAGTTGATAGCTCCAGCTTCGGTGTTCAGGTGGGGCAGATCTTGTCCCGCATCGAGCCATTCCTTCTCGAACACCGGCCAGACCGTGTGCTCCTTCTTGGGGACACGAACAGTGGACTGTCCGCCATCGTCGCTCGCAGACTTCAAATTCCCGTGTATCACATGGAGGCGGGCAATCGGTGTTATGACTTCCGAGTCCCAGAAGAGAGTAATCGCAGCATTATCGACCACGTGAGCTCAATCTTGATGCCCTATACCAATCGGAGTCGTGAAAACCTTTTGCGCGAGGGCATCCGGGCCGAGAACATCTATGTAACAGGTAATCCTATTTGGGAGGTGATCCAGCACTTTACTGATCGTATCGCCGCGAGCACTGCGCTGTCAGACTTCCAGCTGGTGGAGCGGAAGTATTTCCTGGTTACCACGCACAGGGCCGAAAATGTCGATGTTGAGTATCGGCTGCGCAGTCTCGTCGAAGCCATGAACTCGCTGCATGAGCGGTACGGTTTCCCCGTACTTTGCTCCTTGCATCCTCGGACTCGTTCCAAAGTACAAGAGTTTGGAATCAACTTAGACCACCCAGGTCTTAGGTTCGTTGAACCCTTCGGGTTCTTCGACTTTCTTCGATTGGAGCAAAGCGCATTTTGCTTGCTCTCTGACAGCGGAACCGTACAGGAGGAAGCCTGCATTCTCAATGTGCCAAATGTCACCATACGCGACGTCACGGAAAGGCCAGAAACGATTGAGTGTGGATCGAATGTACTTGTAGGCTGCGACGCACAAAGAATCGTCAAAACGGTTGAAATGGTAACCCGAGAGCCGCGGAACTGGCGTCCTCCTGGCGAGTATCTGACGCCTAACGTGGCGAACACTGTGGCCCGAATTGTGCTCGGGTTTTCGAGCCAGAGCTCAATTGAATCCGCGCCAGGCGCAAACGCGGCGACGTCTAATGTGATTTCCGCTGTCCGTTGATTTGGCAGCGTCTATCTCGCCCGAACCGTAGCGATTTCGAAGCGGCACGCAAGCAGGACAATCTGTGCAGGTTTCGGAGCCTAGATGAAAGCACTGGTAACTGGCGGAGCAGGGTTTATCGGATCAAACATTGTCAAGCTTTTGATAGAGCAAGGCCATCAGGTGGCCGTGCTCGATAACCTGTCCACCGGATATAAGAGCAACTTGAGCTATTACCAGACGGTTGATTTCATCAAGGGCGATGTTCGCGATCTCTCGGCGGTTTCTAGAGCGGCGGAAAAGGCGGAGGTCATATTTCACCTTGCCGCTTCGGTCGGCAATGCTCGTTCATTGACCAATCCGATCGAAGATTCCGAGATCAACGTGATCGGCACATTACGTATTCTGGAGGCAGCTCGGCACGGGGGCGTGCGCAAAGTTGTCGTGTCGTCTTCTGCCGGAGTCTTTGGCGAACTGAAAACGATTCCAATTCGTGAAGACCATCCGCTCCAGCCGGAAACGCCTTATGGGGTCAGCAAACTCGCTCAGGAGAAAATGTCGCTGGCATACGGCCATCTTTATGGATTCGAGGTGGCGTGCCTGCGCTATTTCAACGTTTACGGCGTGAATCAACGATATGACGCCTATGGCAACGTGATCCCCATCTTCGTTCACAGAAGTCTGCAGGGTGGGCCGATGGTTATTTTCGGTGACGGCGTGCAAACCCGAGATTTTGTTAACGTTCTCGACGTGGCGCGGGCAAATCTGGCGGTCGCCAAAACAACCGGCGTTTCGGGAGCCTTCAACATCGGCAGCGGGACTTCGATTACGATTAACGAACTTGCTGAAATGACGCGCCTAGAATCGGGATCCAAAGCGCAAATCAAATACGGTCCACTACGGAAGGGCGATGTGCGCGATAGTCTGGCGGACATCTCTGCCGCGCATGCCGCCTTCGGGTATCAACCAACGGTACACCTAGCTGAAGGGTTGAAAGAGTACATTCAGTGGGTCAGGCAAGAATTGACCGTCTACTTGGAGAAGGCAGCTGCCACCGGTGGTGAGGGCGTGGCGACCAATCGCTAATCGCGTCCTTACCGAGGCGGGCCTGTGGTCGGACTCGGGGCCCGTTCAGTTGCGGATCGTTATCGCAAAGCTAGACCATTCATGCGCAATCCTGATTCTCGATGAGCTTTGCCACCCCATGAGGGCTCGGCAAATAGCAGTTCAGTGTTCCCGCGATCCTTTCCGATGCTGGTTCGTTTCGAGAAGTGGGTGGACAGGCGGCGGTTTATATTGACCCGAATGACACGGATTTCATTTCAGAGACTCTAGGACGATCCCTGGCAGACACACGCCTCCGCGATGACCTCTCGCGTACCGGGCAGGTGCAGCGCACTAGATTCTCATGGCCAAGGGCGGCAGAGGAAATGGTGCAGATTTACCACCGGGCTGCACGTCAGTTCGGGAGGGCGACTAAGTGAAGACGTTCTCCTTTGCCCTGTGGTGTGCGCCTGAACCGACGTGAAACTTCATGTGTTCTAGACCGAATTGGGGCCAATGAAATCCGAGATATGTTGCTGGCGTCGTTGCGTGGTCCGGGCAGATGCTTGAGCCGCGGTGAAACGGACAAATGAACAGGATCGAACCCAGCAGCGTATCAACCTTCGGGTCCATGGAAACGTCTACACAGAAGAAGACGGTTGGCATTACGGGGGCCACCGGTTTGCTGGGCTGGCACTTGCGTGGTTTTCTGGGGAGCATGCCAACCTGCGAGTGATCCCTGCGACGCGATCCTCACTCCACAGTGCAGAGGAGTTGGACGCGCTGGTGTCGGAATGCGATGTAATTGTGCATTTGGCAGGGATGAACCGCGGGGATGACCAGGAGGTGGAGGCGACGAACGTTGCGCTGGCGGAGGCGCTGGTTGCAGCATGTACGCGCACCGGGAGCGTTATCTATTCCAACTCCATGCATTGCACACAAGACAGTGCCTACGGCAGATCGAAGCGGTGCGCGGCACGAAAGCTCCAACAATGGGCCGAGGATGCCGGCGCTATTTTCACGGACGTATTGTTGGCATCCGGCCCGGAGAGAAGTTGCACGAAATACTTGTCAGCGAGGAGGAGGCTCATCGCACGATCGAGGATGACGGGCACTATGTGATCCTTCCTATGCTTCCAGAACTTCGGACTGGTCGGAATGGATTAGCCACGCTCATGAAAGAATATAGCTCGGCCGAAAATGTCATGAGCTTGGAAGAGACGATTCAGTTGCTGAAGAGCCGCCACGTCATGGTCAATGGTTCGAAATTTTCCACAACTGAGATTCTCGCTTGAGACATGGTGTCCACTGCTCAGACCTTCTGCCGCGACCGTCAGGAAATCCAATGAGAATCTTGTTGCTTACACAGTGGTTTGAGCCAGAGCCGACGTTTAAGGGATTGCTGTTCGCACGGGAACTGGCCGCACGAGGCCACGACGTTGAGGTGCTGACAGGCTTTCCGAACTACCCTGGCGGGCACGTCTATCCTGGCTACCGAG
>WNFD01006847.1_pt1 | contig 11361 bp, 12 predicted proteins | sample 5400491 | NCBI WGS metagenome assembly WNFD01 (sample SAMN13153343, study PRJNA577476) | soil metagenome | isolation source: 120 cm saprolite under Douglas fir tree site 2 hole 2 replicate 2 | place: USA:California | collected 2015-04-18 | reverse complement strand
TTCGCCATATCAGCTTGAATTTGTTGCGTCAGGAACGCTCTTCCCGTGTTGGCATCCATGCCAAGCGTCTCAAAGCCGGGTGGGACAACCAGTATCTTTTGCGCGTTCTGGATGGGGTAAATTAGATGCGATTGCCCTGAAATGGCCCCGTCGGTAGTGGTGGAAAAGGGAATGGTGTGGTAAAGTAAGGGCAAAAATCGTTAGAGAGCCGGAAGATTCCATGGTCAGCACCACTGTTCATTGTCCCCACTGCGGAAGCGAAGAGATCATGCGCTACGGTCGATCACCGAACGGAAAGCAGAAATATCGCTGTAAGGCATGCAAGCGGCAAAGCCGTGAAAATCCGACGCCACATGTCTACTCAGAAGAACGTCGGGAAGAAATCCTGCGAGCCTATGAAGAGAGAAGCAGCTTACGAGGGATTGAGAGAACATTTGGAGTATCACGAACTTCAGTCATAGGATGGATAAAAAAAAGCAGAAAAGCTGCCAGAGCTGAGCGCAACGGTGCTCGCCCCTGATGCAAACGACCCAGAAGCGACAGTACTGGAATTGGATGAACTGTGGTCATTTGTCTTGAAAAAGACGAACAAAGCGTGGATATGGATTGCCCTTTGTCGTAAAACGCGGCAAGTCGTGGCATATGCGATAGGAGATCGGAGTGAACAGACCTGCCGCATACTCTGGGAAGCCATTCCAGAAGCGTATCGAACAGGACATTGCTACACCGATTTTTGGAAAGCCTACCAGGCAGTGATTCCAGAAGAGCAACATACAGCGGTAGGAAAGGAAACAGGAGAAACAGCTCATGTGGAGCGCTGGAATAACACGTTGCGCCAACGTCTGGCTCGTTTTGTTCGCAAGACGCTCTCTTTCTCAAAATCTCTGTTCATGCATAATGCTTGTCTGCGCCTCTTTCTCCATCGCTACAACTTGGAACGGGCTGCCATGCTCATGTGAACCACTACCCATTATCTGTTCGGCTGCATTGGTTAGTAACTGGGGGTGACTCTGGAGATAAGTTTGCGAGGTCTTCCAGTCGGGCGTTAGTAGCCAGGCGATCACATGCGCTTGTAGTTCCTCTTGTTCTGTGGCGGCGCTGTCGTTTTTCTCTTTTTGATACAGAAGAGCCTGATAGGCGGCCTTCACCCCCTGCTGGCCAGCTATCTGTAACAACTGCTGGTGCAGCATCAAGAGCTCATGAATTTGCTGGTCTGATTGGTGTTGTATGAGCGTTGCCAGTACCTGCGCGGGGGCCTCCGTCAACAGTTCGGGATGAGCCTGCAAGTAGGTCTGGGAGGTGGACCAATCCGGGGTGCGAATCCAGGACAGCAGGAGGGCCACAAACTCGTCGGCGTCGGGAGGCACTGGCGCAGGAGTGACGTTAGATGGAAATTGCTCTCCTCCACTGGCCCCCTGAACAGCCGGGCTGTGGTCCGTCTCAGCCGATGTGGTCGATCTGGGCTGCTCCTGCTCTGTACGCTCCTGCGAAGAATCCCAACTCATTAGAGGCCTCTTTCTTGTCCAGGCTCGGATGACCCGTCCTGGTCTTATCTCTGGACGATGGCTAATCGGCTACTAACTTCACTCGCAATTGGTGAATCGCCAGGACTTCGTTGTTGTCAATTTTTAGATTCGACTTTTCTCTCAATGAAAATAGAGAAACCCTGTTTCTTCTGCTGCTTCATGCTCTTGCACCAGCAGTCCTTTGTGGCTCATCCTCCGTTGGACTCTGCCGTCTTTTCCCCGATAGCATATCGTTAAAGAAAGCGCTTACGCATCAGCAACTTCTCTGACCTGGATCACTTGCACAGTGGATCATGGCCTTGTCTCAGAATGGAATGCGCAAGCGCATCCATTCATCTGGTCGAGTAATAGCGTTAGTAATCCGCGTACATCTGCTGCGCTAATGCCAGAGGCTGCGTGGTTGCTTCGTCTTTCTACATTATCCTGTTACTTGATCAATGTTGTAAGCATGTTTTGTGCGATCTGACTGAGCAAGGCGTATAAGATGCCACCTGCTGTGCCAGATGTCAAAAGCGCTGCCAGGAAGGGCAATGGTGGGAATACTGGCGCGTAGTCCTGGAGTTTTTTCGCCATTTCTGCGTATTTCCCGCCCTGATACTGCTCCAGTATCCGGTTATGAAGCAGGTATTGCCCGATAGTGTAGGGTATTTCGCTGAACACCAGTGTACCAAGAAGCAAACTGATGAACAACCAGGGTAGGCCGATTGGCACCTGCCAGATTTTGAGTGAGACCAGGACAAACGCAACCAGCAAGATGGCATTGTGCAGTGCGTCATATTTGTACACTGTACGCAGAGCACTGACATCACAGGCCAGGTCAATATACTGTTGATCCTGCCCTTCTGGCAACTGCGCTGCTTTCTTTCTCTTTCTGCCCGGCTTGATGATTTCCGGTGACGCGACCGGAATCGTCTTAAACAGGGGATCAGACATGCGCAGAAAGCCTATCCCGAGGAAATAGAGGAGAACGAGAGCGGCGAGAAACAGCGCAATTTGCACGCACAACTCGATGATCTGAAGTGTGGTTTGATGGAGCAGTAGACCAAAGATCGTTCCGAGCAGTAACCCAACAGGGGCTGGGATGTACAACGCAACCTCGTAGCGAGCCATCTTCTCGATTGTCTCAGCGTCCGGCTGAATACTTTTGAACGTCGCGCCCCCTTTGAGCCTTTTAAGCGTAACGTCTTTGCGCCACATCACAAAGCGACTGCCAGCCTCGATGATCAAAACCAGGGCAGCCGCGTAGAGAATCCACAGTCCCAGCGCTGCGGGGCCGAAAAGCCAGAGACCAAAACCAACGAACGCGGCAACGAAAACTGCGCTCTCCACAACTACCAGTACAGCGTAGCTGCCCCGGCGCACAATCCAGGAGGCAAGAGTAGGAATCAAGCAGACCACGGCTCCCAAAAGGAGCATCTGAAGGATAAAAAGCAACATACTCCAAAAACTGATGACGGGCACAATGCGTCCACCCGGCGCAGGTTTCACAATTAAGAGAATCACCGTGACCAGCACGAGTACGATGGGGATGGCAAGAAGCATGATGCCCCAGCTCCTGAAAACGACAGGGGGAGGAGCGGCTGCCGCAGGAGGAGTGGCCAACGAAGGATGAGCCAGATCATCCCATCGCGGTGGAGCCACTGCCCCTAGAGGTGGTGGCACAGCCATCGCTCCTGTAGTTTCCCATCTTGGAGGCGGTGAGGCCATAGTGGGAGGTGAAATCATTGATTCGTGTGTTTGCTGTGCTTCGTATTCAAACGTTAAGAGTATGTCGCCAACGCGGATAGTGTCGCTATTGTGCAGCAACCTCCCAGTAGTTCTCAGTTTTTGCTCATTGACGAATGTGCCATTGGTGCTTCCCAAATCAAGAATTTCATAGTCATTGCCAAGCTGTCGTATTACTGCGTGACGCCGAGATAATTTTGGATCATTGAAAACAAGCGTGTTGCCGGGATCGCGTCCTATAGTCACTTCTTCGTTGTTCAGTACAGTGCGACCAGTGGGTGATACAATGACCGCATTGCCTCTCTTACCCGTTGGTTCTGCGTTTGATGATGGAAGTAGCCTCTGACCACAATTTTCACAAAATGGTGAGTCGCCAGGATTAACATATCCACAGAGAAGGCAGCGATGTGACATGGTACGCCTCCACTGAACAAGGATAGCGATACAAGCAGTGCAGAGCTACAGTGGCTTACCAATTTTATCTGATTATATATGATTGAAGTGATAAGCACAAGTAAAAAAGACGAAACATGCCTTTATGCACCTGATGAGAACACTGTGGGGGTCATAGGAAACGAATCCTCAGCCTCCCTAGCCTTCGGGGCTCTAGATCCTGCAGCTGGTCGATCCTGAAGATCTGGGCCTGCTGCACTTTGATGAAACTGGAGAGATGCTCGAGGGGATGGACTTCGCTGTGCATGGGAACGGGCTCTGGCGAGAGGGCTGGTGCTACGATTCTTATCCAGACAGGACCTTTGTGACCTACCGGGACGCGCAACGACTCCTCTTACGCGCTGGCATGCCGAGCAAGGAGGACAGGTCACTCCCCTGCCCTCATGGATCGTCCTGCCACCTGTCTCCTCAGGGCACTTTTGCATCAATATATCTCCTTTTCCTTTCATCCAGGTGCCATCTCTTCTTTCCGTCACAAGGCGGAGCGTTACGCTTCTTCTTCCCTACGATAGTCGTCACCTACCATCTCGATTGCCACCAGCCCGCGCAACAAGCGTGATAAGCTGGCTTCATCGATAGAGCGATCCAGTTCCTCTCGCCTGTTTGTGGAAAGGATTGTTGGCCGCCTTGCAGTGCATCGTGCATCGAAAATGGATCAGTAGATTTCCCAGCGCTCCTCCTTTGGCCGGGACTTATCGATATCATCGAAGACGAGTAGTGGGGTGCCGATCACATGTTCCATCAGCCGGATGTGATTGGTCTGATCGAATGCTTTCTTCGTCTCCTCATAGGCCATGAAAAATTGTGGGCCTGAGACGAATAAGCTGGTGAGAGGTTGCCGTTGCCCACCCGGCAACAGCCTCCCTACCTCTCTCAAATAGTTGCAGATGGCCGCTTCCAGATGAGTCTTACCGGTCCGTAGATGCCATGCAACAGCACGTTTCCTCGCGGATTCTGGGCGAAGGCGAAAACCATCTCATAGGGTTCCTCCTGGTGGCTAGGATCAAAGCTATCAAATGTCGTTCCACGCATTGCTCAGACGACATCAAGATCGACCCACCTGGAGCCCGTTGAGCTGTCTCCTCGATCTCGATGAAAGCTTGCTCAGATTGCCAGACCTGGAGCGGTCAAAGACAGTGCATTCCACAGGATGAGTGCCTTGTCTCGTGTTACTACCATACCTGGCCGTCGCCCACGCGCCGATACCACATGCCCTCCCACTGGAGTCAATGATCCCGCCTACCGCGCCAGAAGCAGTTGGTTGTGGGTAGTGTCCAACAATGAGCCGTAATCGGGCACGAGGATAGAGGGTTGCATCAGCACATCGTCCTGAGTTCCCCGCGTGCGCCGTAACGCAACAATCTCACACTCTTTATGGTCCTCTTTCTGGTTAGTGTGCATCCTGGCTCGTAGGGCAGAGTGTTCGCTCGAGAGTGGTGCTTCTCCTGGCGTTCCATCGATATTCCAGCATTCCTTGCTCATGCTCATAGCTCCCTCCTATCGAAGCGGCTACTCTTCTTCCTCGTCCTGGTAGTGAGCTGCACGCAGATTGAGACCCTGCACTTCTAGTTCCCCCCAGCTCTCTCGCAACCGCTCAACTACCCGTGTTCCCTCGTGAAATGCTCCAGGGGCGATCCCTTGCGGTCTCCAGCGCTCCTCCAGCTCGTCGATGGACTTGTTACTCGTGATCACTGTATACAGACCGTTGGTGGTACGCCGCTCCTCGACCAGATCGTAGCATTGTCGAATGACATACTCTGTTGGATGCTCCACAGCCAAATCATCAAGGACCAGGCAGGTCACTGAAAAGGCAAGGTCGAGGAGCGTGTTGCCCACCTTTGAATCGATACCAAGATCAGCCTGCCGCAAGAGACGGATATACTTCGATGAACGAATGAAGAGACCGGATTCCCCTCGCGCCAAGAATTCCTTGAGTACGCCGATCGCCAGGCTGGTCTTGCCATGTCCTGGGTCTCCCCAGAGATACAGCCCCCGTTGAACCGTTTCCTGGTTCGCAAAAGCCAGCACCTCTCGTTTTGCAATTTGATCGCCCGACTCGGGGAACGTCTCCAGTGACCAGTCCCACGCCATATCAGGAATATTAGCACCGCCAAATAGGCTATGCACATTCTGCTGCAAGCGCTTAGCAGCCTTCAGTGCCTTTACTCTTGGAGAGCACATCGGGCATGGCAAAGCCGCTCCAAACTTGTTGGGGTCTCGTACATACCCATAGGCATCATCACTGAGAGCAATTTTGCAGTGCGGGCAGACCTTTCCCGCTGTTGTGCTGGGCAAGGGCAGTACCGCCGGCAGGTGGGCCGCTGGACTGGTGAGCGCTTCGCCAGGTTGTCCATGCATCACCTGGCCTCCTGTAGGCTCGACTATTCGCTCCATAGTCCATCGTTTCCGGACCTCCGCTCGACGGGCCGCCATTTGGGCCAACTGCTCAGGTGAGTAGTACGCAGCAGCCGCCTGTAGGATCGCTGGTGAGATGGGTTGCTCTCCCTCACCTTCACCGAGGTCGCCAGATGGTTTTACCAATCGCAGTTTATTCTGTGCATGCTCCATTGTCATACGACTCCAGCCCTCGCCTCGTGTGGGACTCCTGCCGCAACGGCAGCAGACCCGATTGCCGTTGTACTATTGATGCGTTTGAGCAGTTTCCGCTGCTGCTCCTTGCTGTCTGGTGGAGGCGACCCTGATGAATTGCGCTGCTGGTTGCCAGTCTTGCCTACACCATTCGGTGGCAATGGGCCTAAACTGGCGAGGTCGAAGTGTTCAGCCACATCCTTCAGTCGTACGCCGCGACTCTCCCACCAGGAAACTTGCTGTCCCTTATCCTTTTGTGCAAGCAGTCGATCACGCACATTCTTCAGGTCATCCTCAGTTGCGCCTATCTTCGCCAGCTCTTCCGTTGCGTCTCTGTTGCCCTGGATTCTAGGCATTTTTTTGCCGTTGACACGGTCCCATGCATCCAGGATCACGAGCGCCCCTGTTGATGGCCATGGCGGTTCGCGGGCATCGTTCCTGGTCTGCGTTAGCACTCCTCCCGTTTTACCTCCCGGCTGCGTCATTTCTTTCTGGTTGCTTGCTTTGCGGCCAGTTTCTTGAGTTGATGGGGAAGTACTGTCAGGGGGTTTCGACGTTTTATGTCGCTGCTGTAGCTCCTGGGCAACCTGGAAGACCTTTTGAGCATCTTCAACACTCAAATGAAAAAGAGAAGCAAGAAGCGCGAGTGCGTTATTGGCGCCAGCCGACACCTGTTCGCTGCTCTCGTTCGCTCTTTGTTGCTCTGAGTTGAATCTCTCTGTTGCTTCTCTCTTGTTGATTCTTGCGTGCAAATCTGCACGATGGGACAGTGCATTTTTGCCCTCTTCAGCGTGCAGATTTGCACTATCAGAGTGCAGAATTGCACCGTCATCGTGTATTTTTGCACTATCAGAGTGCAAATTTGCACGCTGCCTTTTGTTCATCTTTTTCGGAAGTGCGTTCAATTCCTGGCGGTACTGTTCGAGATTCATGCAATATTCGAGGGCCTTGAAGCGAGGATCGCTGTTGGGGCGCTTCAAGACGTAGCCATCTTCGATCAGTTCCTTCATAGCGTCCTTCAGCGTTCGCATTTTATAGGCGCCGTGAAGACGCTGCTCCAGTTCAGGAAAGGAGAGAAAAACCCAGATAGCCTCTGCTGAGCCGGTCGTTTTGTAGATGAGATTGGTAAGGTGCTCGTGGACAGAAGAGATGTAGGCCTTCGCCACGGCATGGGCGAGCCGGGCATCTCTCCTCTTCTCATCCTCCTTAGTTTTGGTACTCACCTCAAACTGTCGCCTGGCGCTCGCTTCAAACATCGCTATGTAATCTTCTTCCAGCGTGATGAAGTAGTAGCCAGTCTGATGTGGGATCAGTCCGTGTGTATCGCTCATGTCTCTTCCCTATGGACGGTCCATTTCATATTACAACCTAAAACGCCGAAGCCCACCTGAACAGTCGGTCTACATAATCCCCACTCAGGTACGACGTACATCGCCACATCGAAACATGTGACGTCGCTCTTCCTTCTCCTCTTATTAAGCATAAACGTGAACGAGCGCGAGCACAACAACACGTGTATCCTCAGGCGCACACGTGTGAGCGCCGCCTTTTTATAGCCATTGACTTGATGTATACTGGCCGAGGTGCCTGGCAAAGCATCGACCTGCGCGCATGTGCTTCGAACCTGTGAGACTGGCTCGAGGACACGGTTCGTCACTATGGGAGCAAGCTCCTCATGCTGCCATCGTTCATATCCGCGTGCTGGTTCATCATACAAGCACCTCATCCTCCGTCGTGTCTCAAAACAGGCTCCCCTGCTCGGGAAGCTCGCCACCGGTGACTTTCTTGAGTTCCTCGCGTAAATAGATGATCAACTGGTCAAAGCGCTCATCAGGGATTTCCTTGTAGCTACCCACTCGAAAGCGCGTTTTGATACGCCCGTACAACGAAGCGTACGCAAGCGGGCTCTGTGGGGAGCGTTTCTCTGTCTCCCGCACGATGCGCTCGACCCAGGCCTGAACCTCCCGTTCGTGCGCGGGCGTGAGTTTCTTCGTGCGCTCGTCGATGCGCGCGACCTGCGCTTCTGTCACATCCTGCCGGCTTGCCAGCGCCTCGAGCAGGTGGACTGCTTGCTCAAGCTGCATGGAGACGTGCCCGGTCGCCTCGAGAATCGCTTCCATATGCTCGCGCAGAAAGGTCGCGACATCGATGAGAGTGTCGATCTGCTCTGCAAGGGCGAGCACGCGCGGGTCGGTGGTCGGGATCACCTGCGCGGTACGGATGCCGACGACGCGCATGAAGACCTGGGTGGCCACCGGGGCCAGTTCTTCCTGGTAGGCCTCGATTTTGCCCCGGAACTCCGCGTTCTTCATGGTGCTTGTTTGCACGCCGCCCAGCCACAAAGCCACCTTATCAACGCGCAGGCAATTGGCCCGCTGCAAGCCGCCGCGGGTCGCAAGCGCGATGCGCCTCAGCCCTTTGGAGAGCACCCTGGTGCGTTTGATACGCTGCGTTTGCCCCTTGATATGTAAGCCTAACGCTTTGCACATCCCTGGCAGCGTGATGTAGATCATGCCTGCCGCGGTCAGCGCCGCCGCCAGGTCATCACCCAGGAAGGGCACGATCTGCTGTTCGACCGCCTGCTCTTCCGGGATGTCCGCATCCGTCTCACCGTTCTCCTGTGCGTCGAGCACGTCCTGCTCCTCGTCGTCCATCTCTCACTCCTTCCAAAAGGGTGGTGTATTTTACAACCCCCTTTTCCGATAGTCATTTTCTCCTCTTGGCCAGGTTTCCCTGTTGTCGCTCGTCGGCCGGACCCGGGTGCTTTCTCTCCCAGATAGACCGAATGTGGGTCACCGGCACACAGGTCATGTGCAACGACATGCCCACATGCTCTGTGGAGTAAGCAGCATGCCGGTGTGCTGGTTCCTGTTATAAGCTCCATAACGGCCTGGTTCATGATGTGCTTGCCCGGGATCCCCGGGTGTCGATTCTTCTGTGTTCCTGCTTTGAGCATCCAGATGGTACAGCTCATGCTACACCTTCCTTTCCCTCTCGGCCTTCCTGTTCGGGAGCTGTGCCGGCCAGCTCGCCTTCGGCGTTCTGCGCCTGCATGGAGGCCTCTCGGATGGCCCGGAGGTGATTCGCAACGGTCGTGTGCGAGACACCGATCTGCTCAGCGATTTTGCGGCTGGAAAGTGTCATGTCCCCCATCCAGATGGCGCGGATGCGCTCCCTGGTATCAGCATCGCCCGCTTCATTGGAAGGGCCCTTTCTCCTGGTTCGAGGTGCTGCTCCCCGCCCTGGGTCGCCACTATTCGACGCTGTCGTTCGCCTCGCCTGAACAGTCGTTGCTGCCGCCGGGAGTGCCGCGACTACCTGGTTTGCCGGTTGCCTGAGCGTTCCTTGCCGGGCATGCTCGCCCCGGATCTGGGTCACAGTGGTCTGCACTTCGGTCACGGTGGTAGTAATCTGCGTCACCGTTATATTGAGCTGGGTGACCTGTTCGGTGAGCTGCCTGAGTGCCTCATCGGTTGCCGTGGGTGGGGCCTCTACGGAAGGTGTTTCTCCCTGCTGCTGCTTGCGTTTAAAGATCATAGGCAGGTGCTCCAGGACGTAGACGGCCACCATGAGCCCCAGTGCCACGCTGCGGATGAAGGTGAGCAGTTCGCCGGAAAGGTGCAGGTTGCTCAGCACCATCTCGGCGGTGTTTTTGACATCGATGCTTGCCACCTGCTCCACGGCCAGCACCGTCACGCCGACAAACAGGAGCGTCAGCGAGACCAGGGTGTAGATGAAGCCGGTGGACCACTTGCCACTTTGCCAGTCGCGCACGGCCCGGGCGATCATGGTGCCGACGTTGAGTTCCACGGCAACGCACTGGGTCCAGATCCAGCCCTGTTGTAATGGGGAGCCGGGTGTCAATACGTTGTTGCCCAAGTAGAAGTTGCCCAGGCTCAGGACGAAACCGATCAGGAGCAGCAAGACAGAGAGCTCGGCGACGCTATCCTGGGCCAGCATGATGATCTGTCCAATGATGACTGGCATGTAGCGCCGCAGCAGCTTGATATTGTCGATCCCGTTCTCCCAGCGCTGCCAGGTTTTGGTGGTCTCTGTCGTCTGCCGCATCAAGCGTCTCTCCTCGACTTTCTCTCTGTGACGATCCGGCCGCCGTGCTTGTGAGAGCGACCGTAGCTCAGGTGCATCTGGCGCACGCTCTCCTTTATGCTGCCACGAGCCCGGTAGCGTTGGATACATGGTAGGTCCTGCGTTGTGTGTGCACTGGGTTGCATGAGTTGGCCTCCATCTCTACAAGCGAGTTGCTGCATTAGTGCGCCTCCTCTCCCGGCTGCCGGGAAGCATTCCTCCCACCGTATCTCAACTCCATCTGGTTCTGCCGGATCACCTCCATAGCCAGGGCGTACTCCTCTTCGGCCTGCTCGTAGGCTTTGCCCTTGCCAGGTGACACCCCCCACACTGCGCGCATGATGTCGGCCTTGTTCTGTCCGAGGAGCGGGATCACCCGGTCAACCTTACGCTTGAAATACTCCTCGGACATGCCCAGTTCTTCCAGCCTCGCCTGGAGAGCAGGATCAATCTGGTTTCTGACCTGCTTTCCATCCACGTTCGATCCGCTTTCAGCATCGAAACCGGGTGTCTCAGTGTGGTCGCGCATGGGGATGATCGACCTGTTTTCAGGGTGTAATCGATCTGCTTTCACCCCTCGCACCAGCGGCGATGGCGGCAGCAGGCGTGCCAGGTACGCCAGGTCGGCTGCCGTCACATTGCTGGCGGCGACGCGCCTCACCTCCGTTGAGTCGGAGAGCAACAGGAACCCGTGCCCCTTCGGAAACTTGGGGATCTCCCTGACAGCGTCAGCACCCAGAATGCGCATGGCCTGGGCCTGGGTGGGATGCAGGCGCATGATGAGCTGGCTCATGCAGGCATCCCGGAAGTCGATCTCGCCCAGCGCTTCCTTGGTCGCGAACTGTGAGGCAAACAGGCCAGTCAGACCGAACTTGGCGGTCTGGATGCCCAGCGATTGCATGAACAGGGCCAGGTCGAGAGAGAGCTTTCTGATGCTCTTGTCACTGGCCTTCTGCAGGGCCATCAGTGCCGGGACCTCGTC
>WNFD01006843.1_pt1 | contig 11362 bp, 9 predicted proteins | sample 5400491 | NCBI WGS metagenome assembly WNFD01 (sample SAMN13153343, study PRJNA577476) | soil metagenome | isolation source: 120 cm saprolite under Douglas fir tree site 2 hole 2 replicate 2 | place: USA:California | collected 2015-04-18 | reverse complement strand
CCGACGCCGTCGAAGGCCGATATCGAGACGACGCGCGAGGTCGCCAAGGCGGCCGCCCTCCTCGGCGTCGCCCTGCACGACCACATCATCATCGGCCGCGGCCGCCACGCCAGCCTGAAGAGTCTCGGGCTATTCTGAGGCCTTACTTCAGGGGCGAGAACGCGGTCGGAACGAGAATGCGATTCTCCATCGTCTGGATGACTTTCGGGGCATCGCGCAGATAGGCCTTCCAATCGGCATCGGCGGCGAGATTGGCGCGCGCCTGCTCGCGATGGGCCAGGCTGTCATAGGCCCAGAGATGGACGACCTGGTTGAGAGTGCCGATCTCGCTGGTGAAGAAGCCGATCAGCCTTCCGAGGAGACGCTGCTGGATCGGCAATCCGCGCTCGCCATAGAAGGCAAGCCATTCCGCCGCCTTGCCCGGCTGCATCGTGTAGACACGTTCCTCGACGATCATGCGGTCCTCCTCAGGGTTGGGGTGATAGTCGCGTCAGTCGCCGGCGAGCACGGCGCGCAGGCGCGCCGCGATGCGCGGTGGGTCGGCCTCCTCGAGGCACATCGGGCCGAAGCGCAGGATGCCGTCGTCGAGCCGCCCGACATTGAGATAGATCGCGGGATCGCCGGTCTGCAGCGCCCGCGCCAGCTCGAGCGCAGTGTGATTGCTGGCATGCCGATCGAGCATCACATCGAGCAACGGCATGTCGTCGTCGCCGGAATCATGCACCATCTCGACGCGGCAATTGGGCAACCCGTCGAGCGAAGTCGCCAGCGACTGCAGCAGCGCGGTCCACCGTTGGCGACGCTCCGCCGGATCCTCCTCGACAAAGAGACGCAGCGCCGTCAGAAGGCCGACGATCTCTTCCTTGCCGATCTTGCAGACGCGGCCAATGCCGTGCTGGGGCGCGCCCGGGAGCCTTGTGCGGTCGATGAACTCGGCGGGCGGCGACCACAGCGCGGGGTGCGCGTCCTGGTCGAGCATCTGCAGCGCGGCGGCGGCGATGAGGTCGCGTCTGCCGCACAATATGCCGGAGGCTTGCGGACCGCGCAGCGCCTTGCCGCCGCTGAAGACGACGAGATCGGCACCCTCGGCGATGAAACGGCGCAGATTGCCAACCGGCGGCAGCTGCGCCGCCGCGTCGACGAGCACCGGCACGCCGCGCGCACGCGCCGCTGCGACCGTTTCCGATAGGCTCGGGCGCGACCATGGCGTGGCGACATGCAGCACCGCAGCGGTCTCGTCGGTGATCGCGTCGGCGATCTCCCAGGCCTCGCAGTCGCGCACGCCGGCGCCGCTGAAGCGGTCGGCGATGCCGACCTCGACGAGGCGCACGCCGACGGCTCGAACCGCGTGGTCGTAGAAGTTGCGCTGACTGCGCGCGACCACGACCTGGTTCTTCATGCCCGTCGTGTCGGGCAAGCGGTTCATCCTGCCGGGGTCGAGCCCCGTAACGCAAGCGGCGGTCCCCAGCATGAGGCCGGCGGCAGCGCCTGCGGTGACCAGCCCGGCCTCCGCTCCGGTCGCCTCGGCGATCGTGCGGCTCGCCGCCGCCTGAAGCTCGGCGATGTCGACGCAATGGCGCGACGCCTCGACCATCGCCTGCGCGACGGCCGCCGGCATGATGCCGCCGCTCAGCCGCGTCGCCGGCCCCTGGCCGTTGATGATGGTGCGCACGCCCAGCCGCTGATAGACATTCGCCATGCGGCGATGGTAGCGGCAATCCGGCAGCGGCGCGAAACGAATGTTTCCGACCCGGCCCCGGTGGTTGAGGAATCAGCTTCGCCGGACGTTCCAGAACACCGGATTGCCGTCGAGCGCGCCGGTCAAATTGGCCTGGTGGACCGTCGGCACGAAATATTGGCCGAGCGGAATATAGGGGACATCCTGGATGGCCTGCAGCTGGAGTTCCGCCGCGATCGCCTTCTGCGCCGTTTCATCCGGCGCTGCCAGCCAGGCATCGCGCAGCTCCTCGAGGCGACGGCTGTTCGGCCAGCCCACCGTGGCATCCTTGCCGTTGCCTCGCAGAAAAACATGGCCGACCGGGTTCATCTGATCAGTGCCGCTCCATGACGTGTGATAGACGCTCCAGCCGCCCTGATCGACCGGCTCTTTCTTGGTGCGGCGCTGCACGAGCGAGGCCCATTCCATCGTCTGGTAGTCGACGTTGAGGCCAAGCTTCCGCATCATGTCATCGGTGATGTCGGCGAGCGCCTTGGCGCTCGCGATATCGGTCGGCCCGAGGAGGACGATGCGTTCGCCCTTGTAGCCGGCGGCTTCGAGCTCGCCGCGCGCCTTGGCAACATCGCGCGGGCCCGTCAGCGCTGCCAAGCCGGCATCGCTCGCCATCGGCGTGCCGGGACAAAAGAAGCCGCAGCGATCCCGCCACATCGATGAGTCGGTTCCAACCATGCCTATCATGTAGTCCGGCTGGGCCACCGCGCCGAGCATGGCGCGCCGGATTGCCGGATTGTCGAAAGGCGGGTTGAGGTGGTTAAAGCGCATGGTCGCGATGAAGCCCGTCGGATCGGCGATCCGCACCGTCAGCTTCCCGTCGCGTCGCAACACCGGCAGAAGGTCGGAAGCAGGAGTCAACCACCAATCGACCTCACCGCGCTGCAACGCCGCCGCGACCGTCCCGCCGTCGGGGATGATGCGCCATTCGACGCGTTCGAAATGCGCCACCTTCGGTCCCGCCGTGCCGCTCGGCGCGCCGGCGTGACGCGGGATGTAGCCGGCGAAACGCTCATAGACGACGCGTGAACCCGGCACCCGCTCATCCGCCTTGTAGCGATAGGGACCGCTGCCGACCATCTCGGTGATCTGCTGATGGGGATCGGTCGAGGCCAGACGTTCCGGCATGATGGCGCAGATGCTCGGCGGCGTCTTGCCAAGCGCATTCGGCAATAGCGGGAAAGGCCGCTTCATCCGGAAGACGATTGTCTTGTCGTCGGCGGCGAGGATCTCATCGCACGCCGCGATCAGCGCCTGGCCATAGGAATCGCGCGCGCCCCAGCGCTTTATGCTGGCGACACAATCGCGCGCCAGAACCTTGCTGCCATCGTGAAAACTGAGGTCGGGACGCAAGGTCAGCCGCCACAGCCGGCCGTCATCCTCGCTTGTCGAACCCTCGAGCATTTGCGACTGGGCGCGATAGGAAGCATCGACGCCGAACAACGTGTCGAAGACCAGGAAGCCGTGGTCGCGAGTCTGGTAGCTGGTGGTCCAGACGGGATCGAGCACCGCGAGATCCGCCTGCGGGATCACCGTCAGTACTTGGCTTGATTGCCCGCGCGCGACCGCCGGCATCGCCAAGGAAACCGAGGCTGCTGCGAGGAACTCCCGGCGATTCATCGACCCCTCCGCCCGCGCATTGGAAAACGAGATATCTTACGCTAAGCCGCGCGGCGCCGGGAAACGAGATTGGCCGTTTTGCAATAGAAATTGACCCGAAAGCGCAAGCGGACCGCGCCTACGCTTGCTATGGTGATGAGGTGCTCAACGGTGACGGATGATCGGGATGGCGGTAGCGGACTTACGGCGGGAAGCGCAGGAAGGCGATCTCGGGCGCGATGTCGCCATCGTCGGGACGATCAGCGCCGCTCATTTCTGCAGCCATTTCTATCAGTTCACCATCCCGCTGCTGTTCCCGCGCATCCAGGCGGAGTACGGCGTTGGCTTCACCGAGCTTGGCCTCATCGTCACCGTCTTCTACGCAGCATCCGGCTTGGCACAGACGGCGGCCGGCTTCCTCGTCGACCATGTCGGTCCCGCCCGCGTGCTCGCCGTCGGGCTCGGACTCCTCGCCGCCAGCATGGCGCTTGTGGCCCTCGTGCCATCCTTCTGGCTGATCTACCCAGCAGCCGCGCTCGCCGGGCTCGGCAACGCCGTCTTTCATCCCGCCGATTACAGCATTATGAGCCGGCGGGTCGAAAAGTCGCGCGTCGGCCGTGCCTTCGCTATCCACGCCTTGAGCGGCACGCTCGGCTACGCCGCGGCCCCCGCCGTGATGGTCGGGCTCGCCAGTATCCTCCCCTGGCGCAGCGCAGTTCTCTTTGCTGCGCTCGGCGGCGGCCTCGTCTTCCTACTGGTTGTCGCAAAACAGCGCCTGCTCGCCGGCCCGCAGACCACGTCGCCGCTGCCGATTGCGACGGGACCCGCCCCTTCGCCGCTTGCCGCCTTGCGCCACCCGGCCGTGCTCGTCTGCTTCAGCTTCTTCTTCCTGATGGCGGTGCCGACAGTCGGTCTTTCGGGCTTCACCACCACCGCACTCGGTCGGCTCTACGATACGCCGATCGCCGCCGTCGCCGGAGCCCTGACCGTCAATCTTTTCGGCAGCGCCATTGGCGTCATGCTCGGCGGCATTCTCGCCGACCGCAGCAACCACCACGAGCGCATCGTCGCCGCCGCGGTTTTCCTGTCGGCAATAATCTATCTTGCCGTCGGCGCCGCCGGCTTCGGCGCGCCGGCGCTCGCGATTGCGCTCGGCGCCGCCGGATTCAGCTCGGGCCTCGCCACGCCGTCCCGCGACATGCTGGTGCGCTCAGCGGCAGCAACCAGCGCCACCACCGGCAAGATCTTCGGCTTTGCCTATTCAGGATTCGATCTCGGCTCGGCCGCAGCGCCACCGCTCCTTGGCTTCCTTCTCGACCATGGCCATGCAGCGTGGATCATGCCGGTGATGACGCTCAGCCTGATGCTCGTCATCCTCTCAGCCCTCGGGCTCAAGATGCGCAAGGCCTGACTTCGAGGAAAGCGTCGTGCTACCGTCGGTCTCGCAACCGCCAGGGGAATACGATGACCGAACTCTGCGACACCGGTGCCGTCGAACTGCGCCGAATGATCGGCGCCAAAGAGATCTCACCGGTTGAGCTTCTTGACTCCTGTCTCACGCGGATCGCTCAGGTCAACCCCGCCCTCAACGCGATAACCGCAATGTGCGTCGAACGCGCAAAATCAGAGGCTAAGACGGCTGAGCGCGCAGTCTTGATCGGTGACCCGCTCGGCCCGCTTCACGGCTTGCCGATCGGCATCAAGGACCTCAATGAAACGGCGGGCTTGCGTACCACTTGGGGTTCACCGCTCTTCGCCGAGCACGTACCGGAAAAAGACGAGCGCATGGTTGCAGCGGTCCGCCAAGCCGGCGCCATCGTGGTCGGCAAGACCAACGTGCCGGAATGGGGCGCCGGCGCCAATACCAAGAACCCGGTCTATGGCGCGACCGGCAACCCCTTCGATCCGAAGCGCATCTGCGGCGGGTCTTCGGGCGGCTCGGCGGTTGCGCTCGCGACGTCGATGCTGCCGATCTGCACCGGCTCCGACACCGGCGGCTCGCTGCGCATCCCGGCGGCCTTCTGCGGCATCGTCGGCTTCCGTCCTTCGCCGGGCCTGGTCGCCAGCGAGCGGCGGCCGCTCGGTTGGACGCCGATCTCGGTGCAGGGGCCGATGGGGCGCAGCGTCGAGGACACGCTGCTGGTTCTTCAGGCACAGGTCTCCAGCGACAGCCGCGATCCGCTCGCAGCGCGGGTCGATCCGGCCGAGTTCGCGACGATCTCGCCGGTTGATCTCGCGGGCCTGCGCGTCGCGGTCTCCGCCGATCTCGGCTTCATGCCTCTCGATAAGCGCATCCGCGCCACGTTCGAGGAGCGCGTTGGTCTCTTCCAATCCCTGTTCAAATCCTGCGAGCGCCGCGACCCCGATATGATCGGCGCCGACGACGCATTCGCCATCATCCGTGCCTGCAGTTTCGTCGCTGCCCATCGCGAGCGCTACGAGAAGCATCGCGACATGCTTGGCCCCAACATCGTCGCTAATGTCGAGCAGGGGCTCAAGATGTCGCTCGCCGACGTGGCGCGCGGTCATGCCGCGCAGACGCGCATCTATCGTGCCTTCCAGAATTTCTTCAAGGATGTGGACATCCTGATCAGCCCCACCGTTTCGGTGCCACCTTTCCCCCTCGATCAGCTCTACCTCAAGGAGATCGACGGCCAGGAATTGCCGACCTATTTTACCTGGCTGGCACCGACCTATGCTCTCACCCTGACCGGCCACCCGTGCATCTCGATTCCGTGCGGTTTTGAGCCCACCGGCACGCCCTTCGCGCTGCAGATCTGCGGCCCGGCGCGCAGCGACAAGTTCGTCCTCGACGTTGCTCATGCCCTCGAGCGCCATCTCGCGCGCGACAAACGCACTGCTCGGCCAATGCCCGATCTGGAGAAGCTCGCACGATGAATAGGTATTTGCTTGCCGCGGCTGTACTCGGGCTTCTCATCGGTTCTGCCGGCGCTTCGGCCAAATCTTTCCGTTGGGCCAATGACGGTGATGTCAGCTCGATGGACCCCTACGGCCGCAACGAGACGTTGCTTCTCAGTTTTCTCGGCAATGTCTACGAGCCGCTGTTCCGCCGCGACGCCGATCTCAAGCTCGAGCCGGCGCTCGCGGTGTCGTCGTCGCAGCCGGCGCCCGATGTCTGGCGCTTTCAGCTGCGGCACAACGTGAGCTTCCAGGATGGCACCCCGTTCGGCGCCGACGACGTATTGTTCTCGGCGACGCGCGCGCGTCACCCCAACTCGCGGATGAACACCAAGCTGGCGCGCGTCAAGGAGGTCCGCAAGATCGACGACTACACCGTCGATTTCGTCACCGACGGCCCCGACCCGATCCTGCCGGAGGAGATCAGCGACTGGTACATCATGAGCAAAGCGTGGGCCGAGAAGAATGGTGCCGTTGAACCCGCTGATCTGTCGAAGCTGCAGGAAGGCTATGCCAGCCGCAATGCCAACGGCACCGGACCTTTTATGCTGAAGGAGCGCCAGCCCGACGTCAAAACCGTGCTCGTGCCGAATCCGAAATGGTGGGACACCCCGAAACACAATCTGGACGAAGTCGCCTTCCTGCGCATTGCCAACGACTCGACGCGCGTCGCCGCCCTGCTTTCTGGCGAGATCGACATGATCTACACCGTGCCACCGCAGGACATGCAGCGGCTGGCGCAGACGCCAGGCGTGCGCATTCTCGAGAAACCCGAGCTGCGCGTTGTCTTCTTCGGCTTCGACCAGATGAGCCCGGTGCTGCGTTCAAGCGATATCAAGGACCACAACCCATTCAAGGACGTTCGCGTCCGCAAGGCGCTCTATCAGGCGATCGACATCGAGGCGATCAAGACCAAGGTGATGCGGGGCGCCGCTGTCCCGGTCGGCAACATGATCGCGCATGGCATCAACGGTTTCGATGCGGAAGCCGACAAGCGGCTGACCTATGACCCGGCGGCCGCGAAGAACCTGCTGACCGAGGCGGGATATCCGCAAGGCTTCCGCTTTATGATGGATTGCCCGAACGATCGCTATGTCAATGACGGGGCGATTTGTGAAGCGGTCGCCGCGATGTTCTCGCGCATCGGCGTCAAGGTGGAGCTCAACGCGCAGACGCGCAGCAAGCATTTTGGCAAGCTGCTCAACAAAGAGACCGACTTCTACATGCTCGGTTGGACGCCGTCGACATATGACGCGCACAATGCGATTTTCAACCTGATGATGACGTGGAACGACAAGGACCAGGGCACCAACAACATCCTTGGCTACTCCAACAAGCGCGTCGACGAACTCGGCAACGCCATCGGCGTCGAGCTCGATTCGGTGAAGCGCAATGCCATGATCAAGGAGGCGCTGATGATCCACCGCGACGAGGTCGGGCATCTGCCCCTGCACCAGCAAACCGTCGTGTGGGCGGCGCGCGCCACGGTCCAGCTGACTCAGGCTGCCGACAACACCTTCCCGCTCAGATTCGTGCGCCTGGAATAGGTCCCCGCGGCGAAGCGCCGGCGCAGCAAAACGGCCGCATCGCTGTCGATGCGGCCGTTTCCGAGTCGAACGCCGCCCGGGGGGCTGGGCGCCGCGTACTATGCGGAGGTGAGGACCCCGCTCTTGCGGCGATGCAGTTGCAAGCCGACGCCGGCGAAGCCGATAATCATCATCGCCCAGGTCGACAGCTCGGGGATGCCGATGGTGATGGTCTGTGCATTGATCGAGTCTTCAAGACTGAACCATGCCGTCTGGCCGTCTGCCAAAGACGGGAACAACACGGTCCCCTTGAAGAAATTTATCGGTGCGAAGGTCACGCCGTCCGGACCGTAGCCAGTCGAGTCGACCGTGGTACAAACACCGGGAGCGATGGCGCAGGCGCCATCGCCATCAAACCCGAAGATCGGCTGTGACGACGACAGTCCAACCGACGTCTGCGCATGCCCGGAATGATTGACTATACCGATCAGCGTGTCGTCGCCGAACGCCGAGTCATAAGTGTGACCGGCACCGACCGCCAAGCCCTGATCGGTGATGACAGTGCTGCCAGGGTTGAAGGTGATTATGAAGGCGCAGCTCGGGCTTGATCCGACAGCTGGACAAACCACCGCCGCTGACGCGCTCGTCGCAAACGTGGTGATCACGCTCAGCCCGCCCAACAGGCCCAACGCCGCCAGAAGAAATTTTCTCATCAGCCTTTCCTCCGAAAAAGACGCTTGACAGGGCTGATGTAATCACAACCAGCAGTTAAGAACCTATACGCCCAATAGGGCTAGTTTCAGATGATTTAGGACTATAATTCCCCCTTTTCTACAAACGACTGCGCCTATTCTCCAGTTGACGCATAGTTCGCATATATTGACCTATATTTTCCCTAAACATCTTGACCTAAAAGAACGTCTTGATTGCGGAGATCACGGTGTATTCATCGTCCACGATGGGAATGACCTGCCATTTGTCAAAGGTCGTGCAGGGATGCGAAACGCCGAAACCGACCATATCGCCGACGGCGAGCGGGCTGTCTTGCGGCACCGCCATATGGCAATGCTGATCGTTGAGGCCGGTGACGAGGTGTCCCGGATTAAGGGCTCGCACCACGCCGCCATTGCCGTCGCCAGGCCGGAACCATTTGAGCGCCACCGGCAGGTCGACGTCGTAGGAGACGTCGCGCTTGCCCATAGTAAGGATGGCTTTCTCGCGCTCGGGCCGCGACTGCACATAGGACCATAGCTCCAGCGCCGCGTCGGGCTCGGGGCGGAGCGTTTCGATCTCCGGAACCCGTTCGCGGATATGTGCAAACGCCTCGCGGTACATCTTGGAATCGTGCGTCAGATAGCAGCCGCTCCGCAGAACGAGGAGAAAATCACGGGTGACGCCGGCGTTGCGAAAGCGCTCGACGACGATATCGTAGAAGGCCGAGCCGCCGGCGCTCAGGATCAGCGTGTCGGCGGCAAATAGTCCCGCGCGCTCGCACGCGGCGGCGATCGCGCCGAGAAAATCAAGGAAGCGTGCGACGGAAGCTGCGTCGTCCTTAGGCGAATCACTGTGGATCAACCCTTCGAACCCTTCCACGCCACGCAGAACGAGATGGGGCGCGGCGCTCTTGACCGCACGCGCGACTTCGAGCGCCGTGGCGAGATCGCGGCAGCCGGTACGCCCACCGGCCATGCCGCCCTCGAGAAGAAGCTGCAATGGCCGTCCCGGCGCCGCGAGCCGCGCAGCGGCTGCCAGCTGTTCGACATTGGCAACAGAATCGACGAGGCAATAAAAATCGAAGGCGGAATCGCGCTTGATCTCGTCGAGCACATAGGCAATCGCCTGCTTGCCGACGAGCTGATTCGCCAGCACAACCCGGGCGATGCCGGATTGCCGGCAGATGTGCAGCTGCTGGACCGTCGCCACCGTCATCGCCCAGGCGCCGTCAGCGAGTTGCTGCCGGAAGAGCTGCGGGCTCATCGTCGTCTTGCCGTGCGGCGCGATGACGGCGCCGGAGAGAGCAAGAAATTCGCGCATCCACCTGCTATTGCCGACGAGCGCCGAGCGGCGCAGCACGGCGACCGGCAGCGGCAAATCCTCGCGCAGCAAATTCCAGCCCTTGCCGCCGATGCTGCCGAGGGGAAAGCCGGCGACACCGCCGGGAATTCCCTTGATGCGGCCGTCGAGGAGCGTGGCGTCGATCTCGGCGAAGCTCATTTCCGGGCCTCGCCTTCCTGCCATTTGCCGCCGAGCACGAGGCCACGCGACGCCATTCGCTGCTTGCCCGGTAGCGCCTCGCCGAGCACGTCGCGATAGGTAAAGCTGCCCTCCTCGATGGCGATCACCGTCGCGTCGCCTGGGCTTCCGGGCTTGAGCGTGCCGATCTCGGGATGACCGATCGTGGCGGCCGGCGTCGCCGTCGCGCTGCGCACGATGGCGCCGAGATCCATACCAAGGCAGAGGAATTTCGACATGGTGACGAGCAGATCGTAAGCCGGCCCGTCGATGCTGAGGCAGTGGACGTCGGAGCTGATCACGTCGGGTAGGAAGCCGGATTTCAGCATCTCGCGCGTCGTGCCGAAGCCGAACGAGCCGCCGCCATGGCCGATATCGAAGATGACGCCGCGATCGCGCGCCTTGAGTACCTCGTCGCGCACGCCGCCGCCCGGCGCCGTCGGCGCGTTGGGATAGGGTCGGAAGCAATGCGTCAGCACGTCGCCCTTGCGCAGACGCTGGAGCACGTCGCGCCGGCTCGGCGGCGGGAAATCGAGATGCGCCATCACCGGCAGGCCGGTCTCCTCGGCGACTTCGAGCGCCATGTCGAGCGGCGCGATGCCGTTATCGCCGCTGGCGCCGCGGCCGACCCGTACCTTGATGCCGACGATGAGATCGCGATTGGCCTCGGCGACGCGCCGGCACTCGCGCAGATCCAGCATCCTGATATCGGTGCTCTCGCCGATCATCACCGAGGAGGAGAAGGCGTAGATGCCGGCGAAGGAGACGTTGAGATAGGCGAGGATGCGCACCGGCGACGGCTCGATGACATGGCGGCGGAAGCCGTGGAAATTGCCCGCCCCGGCGCTGCCGGCATCGATGAAGGTCGTGGTGCCGCTCCGCGGCGCCATCTCGCCGGCATCGACGCCGAGCGAGGTGCCGCCCCAATAGACATGGGTGTGGAGGTCGATCAGGCCCGGCGTGACGATGAGGCCGCTGACGTCGCGCACCTCGGCATTCGGAGCGGGCGCCAGCCGACCGCCGATCTCCCGGACGCGCCCATCCGCGAAGGCGATGTCGGCGGTACGGTCGAGATTTTGGCTCGGATCGATGATCCGGCCGCCCTTGAGCAACAGATCGGCCATGAAACTATGTCTCCTTCGCGTTCATGACAAAATTTCCTCTCCCCTTGGGGAGAGGATCAAGGTGAGGGGGTGATGCCGCGCTCCCGATCGATCGGCGACGCCACGCATACGGCTGCGCCCCCTCACCCTGCCCTCTCCCCGAGGGGAGAGGGATTCGAGGGGTCGGGCAGCGCGATGCCGCGCCGCCGGCAGGCGGCCTGCAAGGTGTTGTCGAGCAGACAGGCGATCGTCAT